>Ga0190293_1000236_pt1 | contig 19319 bp, 19 predicted proteins | sample 48693001_MG_FD_161671 | JGI IMG/M metagenome (GOLD analysis project Ga0190293, IMG submission 161671) | Hydrothermal vent microbial mat bacterial communities from Southern Trench, Guaymas Basin, Mexico - 4869-30-0-1_MG | ecosystem: Environmental > Aquatic > Marine > Hydrothermal vents >...
TGTGGTAGTGAAGATGTATTTGTTCACCATCGGGCAGCAGGATTCTGCCGGACCCTTGAATCTGGAGGAAAAACAAATCGACAGGATCTTTTACCCAGGCAAGGATTTCACTGGCCTCTGAAAAAGTTTCGAGTTCACTGATCTCCTTTCGTTCATAGTACGGAACGATGGTATTGCCGGTATACCTTCCGACAATTTTTTCACCGGCAAAGCGTTCCGAGAAAAGAGACAGGTCGACGGCTATCAAGTCCGAGGGGGTGGCATATGCAGGGAACCGATAGTCTTCGTTTGATGTGAGGCTTCCCAAAATAGTTGGTTCGTAATATCCGGTAAAAAGAACGTCTCTTTTACGGTTGCTCCCAACAGATTGATATACCGTATAGTTTGAGGCAATAAACCGGTTGAGTTCATTCCGGGAAGGATTCTTATGAAGAAAATTCAAAAAAAGTTCATGAGAAGCGATGAGGTGTGCTGCTGTGAAGATATCTTTTCCAAAGGAAAATTCACGGTCTGCCGGGATTCTGTGCAAATAGTCCAGGCTTTGTTCAATACTGACACCCAGGTCTTTGTATGCGTGATCGTCTGAAAACTCAGGATAATGAGAAACCTTCAGTTTTTTCAGGGATGTTGTTGAAGTAACATCCGGTGCCTTCAGAAATATACCGCATCCTGAAAGTATAAAAAGGATGAAAACAAGGCTGAGCAGCCGGAGGAGACTCGTTTTTGAGACAGAAATGTGCATCAGGAATCGTCCATTCTAAGTGTTCGTGTGGTTGAATCGATAGGCGTCACGGTCAATGTTTTGTTCTGATCTTTTTGGGTAATGCCCAGGTCTTTAAACTTTCGGGCGGAGCTGAGCACCCTGCGTTCCAGAGATCCGACAACCTTGTTGTAGGTGTGGGAGGAGCGCTCGATATCCCTGCCAAGGTTGTTGATGTGCTGCCCCATGGTTGAGAGACGCTCAAATAGTTCGGTACCCAATTCGCTGATTTTCCGGGCATTTTCGGTCAATTTTTCCTGCTGCCATCCAAAAGCAACTGTTTTTAAAAGAGAAATCAGCGTTGTAGGGGTGGCAAGAATCACATTTTTTTGGACACCCAGTTCAATCAGCTGTGGATTTTTTGACAATGCGGCGGAAAAGAAGTTTTCACCCGGGATAAACAAGACAACAAATTCAGGTGTCGGTTTGAATTGTGTCCAGTAGGCTTTTTGGGATAACTGATTGATGTGTGTTTTGACATGCCGGGCATGTGTTGTGAGACGTTCTTCTCTTTTTTCTTCTGAATCGGCCTCGATAGCATCTATATAGGCAACGAGAGGCACCTTGGCATCGATGATGATTTGTCGCTGACCCGGGAGCTGTACGACCATGTCAGGCCTCAGGAGGCCCTCTTTGGAACGCGTTGAGGCCTGTTCGAAAAAATCACAATGGTTTTGCATACCGCTGAGTTCGGCAACGCGCCTTAAGGTAATTTCACCCCATCTTCCCCGTATATGCGGTACCCGCAGGGCGTTGACCAGCTTACCGGTTTCTTTTTGCAAGATGTCCTGGGTCTGAATCAGGGACTGAACCTGGGCAGACAGACCCCCGTAAGCTTTTTCCCTGGACCTTTCCATGGCCCGAATGTGTTCATCATAACGATTGAGGGCTTCGTGGAGGGGTAGAATACTTTCTTTGACGGCTTTTCCCCGTGTATCAAAGTCTGTCTTTGCGGAGTCGATATATTTCGAGAAGGTGGTTTTGGCAAGATCAATGAAAACCTGATTGTTTTCCCTGAGGGCGCCGGCAGAAAGGGCTTTGTATGTTTCTGTCAGGCTGGTTCGCAGTTCCCGCAACAAGGAAATTTTTTCCTCGAAAGAAGCTTTTTCCTTGTCAATGGTGGTTTCCAGGGTTGCAATCTGCTCCCTTAGGTCGGAAATCGTTACCCGAAGAGCCGAGAGCTCCTGCTCGCGCGTTTTCAGACTGCTTTGGAGTGACGCCATGTGTTCCAACTTGCTTGAGGCGGCAGACCGTTCTTGTGACACGTGAAGCAATTGACTGGTTAGGGATTTTATTTCTGTTTGAGCCGTAGCTACCCGGGCCCTAAAATCTTCTATCTCTATCATTTTATTCTGGAGTGTTTCCAGGTGGGCGTCACCTTCGGCTTTGCTTTTTACAAGAGAAGGGGTCAGCCGGTATTTTGCCAGAAGCCACCCAAGAAGAAGCCCGAGGAAGGTGCCTGCCGTCAAGACGAGCGAGGCTTCTGATACCGACAGAGTAATAGACATCATTTGTCCATATCAGGGGTTTTCCGGCGAACGAAATCACCGCTCTTGCCGCCGGATTTTTTTAAGAGACAAATATTTGAAATATGAATATTTTTATCTAAAGATTTACACATGTCGTAGATCGTCAGAGCCGATATGCATACCGCTGTGAGCGCTTCCATCTCGATACCTGTTTGATCGACGATTCGCATGAGGGCCTCTATACGGATTTCATGCTTCTGTTTGTCCGGAAAAAAATCGATCTGCGCGTGGGTGATGTTGAGTGGATGGCACATGGGAATAAGGGACGATGTTTTTTTGGCTGCCAGAATACCGGCGATTCTGGCCGTTTCAAGCACGTTTCCCTTTTTGACGTTCTGGGCGATGATACGATCGAAGGTATCCGGTTGCATGTGAACAACGGCCTGAGCCAGGGCCTTGCGAAGCGACGGTTTTTTTTCGGTTACATCTACCATTCTGACCCGGCCCTTGGAATCGACATGTGAAAAATCAGACATTTTATAACCTTACCTTGAAGAATGATTCATGTGTTTTTAAAAAACTCTGTTTTTTGAGTAGCCGTCGATTTGATGGCATCCAAGGTGCCCTGCAGGGTGCTGATCACGTTTTCCCGTATGTCGCCTGCGACAACCAGAAACATGACATCATCCCCCACAGACAGTCTCTGGTTTTCCTGTATTTCTACGAGAATTTCAATGATACCGGGATCCTGTTTGTGTTCTTCAATGATGCTGCGCAGCCGGGCGTGATCCACCTGTACCGTTAATCCTGTTACAGGTTCACCATCACGTGAGGTGCTCCGGACGATACCGTTGTGACATAAAATCATACCGGCCTTTTCATAATCCGGATGATTCTTAATTTCATGAACTAGCTGTTTGATGTCCATTTTCATTGATCATCCTGTTTGCTTTTTCCAGGTCATCTGGTGTGTTGATGTTAAAAAACGAAATAAGGCCGGAATCCATTTTCCGTAAAACGGTTTCCGGGACCTCTTTTACGTTTAATTTATTGAAAAGATCACGTATTTTCAGATGGTTCTGCTCCAGGGCGTTTTGAACGGTTTGAAGGCACCGCCGGGAATAAACGGCACACAGCGGTTCAATCCCAACCTCTGTTCTTGGAATAACGACATCGGCACCGGACTCGACATGCTGGACAATGACTTTTACCAGATCCATTTTCAAGAAAGGGGTGTCGCATGCCGCAATAAATGCATGGTCGGTTCTTGTATAAAACAAACCCGAGTGAATTCCGGTTAAGGAACTTCTTTTGGTATAGATATCCTTAACGACGATGGCGTTCCATTCAAGATATGATGTCGGGTGATTGGAGACCAGGATGATTTCGCTAAAGAGCTTTTCAAAAACGGTCATCATCCGCTCGATGATACGCTTGTCTCCGACAAGGAGATTCGATTTTTCGACGTTGTTCAGTCTTTTGCTTTCGCCTCCCGCCAATATGATACCGGTGCACGCTTGTTGTGTCATCCGAAAAAATTCAAATATATTCCGTGAAACAAAATGCTGAAGCAGCGCGATGTTGCTTTCAGGTAAAAGGGTAAAATCCTACCGAGGAACCACATTAAAAGACAACGGGTTTAAAATCAAGGCAAATTAGACACTTTTACATTGTCAATTCATTAGGAGGTAGTTTATATTGTGGCCGAATATAACATTTGTCAAAATAACGTTCCGGTTGCTCCGGAATCCTCTCGGCTGAGGGACTTATTCGGAATATATTCATTAGAAACAACCCTTATAATACGCTGGATAAGAGCACTCCCGATAAGGGCAACACTATAAAGGAGAAAAGATGGGAACGAAAGAGCATAAAAAAAATGCACCCAAATCACTTAAGATTGCCATCATATCGGTATCGAGCACACGAACAATTGCTGAGGATGGCAGTGGCTTGTGGATGAAGAAGAGATCTGAAAAGGAAGGGCATACCGTCGCCCTCCACAAGGTTGTTCCGGACGATAAAAGATGCATTGCAACAGCCTTGTTTGATGCTATCGATCTGTCGGGTGCCCAGGTGGTTTTGTTGACGGGGGGCACAGGTATCAGCAGTAAAGATGTGACCATTGAAGCTATATCACCTTTGTTTCAAAAGGAGCTCACGGCATTTGGACCTGTGTTTGCGCAATTAAGTTTAGAGAAAATTGATTCTGCTGCCATAATGTCCCGTGCTACCGCCGGAATTATCGGTGGGGCCGCAGTTTTTTGCATGCCCGGCAGCCTCAGGGCCTGCAAACTTGCCTGCAAGGCGTTGATTTTTCCAGAACTGGGGCACATCGTTAGGCACATATACCATGGATGAAAGCTGTTATAGAGATAGCGACGACAATATTAAAAAATGAAAAACGCTGCACGTTTCGAAACGAACCGACAATGGCTGACCGCTGTTGTGGCCAATCCTGAAGGGGAGATCTTTGAACTGGAGGGATATGCTGCGGTGGGCATGTCAGGGACGGTCTTGAAGCCCTTAACGATGGGCGGAACGCTGCGTATGCCTTTCGGCAGCGAGTTGATGTTTCTGCCGGACCGGACGCCGATACTGTATAGTGTGCAAAACCGGCAACTTGAAGTGATGACGCACAACCCCTATCTTCCTTCAGAGCGCATCTATCCTGTTGCCGCATTTAATTCTCCCGGGTATATTGTCACACATATCAGCGGCTATCAGGCCACCAGACAAGTCAGGTCTCTGCCGCTCTTTTCATATGGAGCGGTGGGCTGGCACCGAGATGCGTTCCGATCTGCTGTAGTTTGTGTTGACCGGGAAAGACGACAGGATCTCCGGCTGATGAAGAAGCGCCATGTCGTCGCCGGTGTAGAAAGCATGCGAAAAGAACTTCCCGGCAACAAGTTGAGGAAACACCTTGAAACCTGTGCGCTGACGTATGGATGCCCTGCAGGGAAAAATTTTTTCCTGGGTCGATACGAGGCACCGTTGCCAACCGCAACCAACTGTAATGCTCAGTGTCTGGGATGTTTGTCTCTTCAAAAACAGGGGGAGATATCCTGCAGCCAGGAACGAATATCGTTTACACCGCAACCGGAGGAGATTGCAGACGTTGCCTTGATCCATATCGGGCGCGTTGCAAAAGGCATTGTCAGCTTTGGCCAGGGTTGTGAAGGAGATCCCTTGCTGGCGACCCATGTCATAGAACCGGCTGTTCGTCTGATACGTTCTAAAACAGCCCGGGGTACGATCCATGTGAATACCAACGGTAGTCTCACCAAAGAGCTCGAACGGTTAATCTCAGCCGGCATCGACAGTGTTCGAATCAGTATCAACAGCTTCAGAAAAAGATGGTATCATGCCTATTTCCGACCAAAAGGTTATGATTTTTCCAGTGTTATGAACAGTATTGGATTGTCTTTGGAGAGAGGCCTATATGTTTCGATCAACTATCTGAACATGCCCGGCATAACCGATACGCCGGAAGAGCTCGAAAGCCTGATTTCATTTTTAAAGAACTATCCGATTCACCGGATTCAGTGGCGAAACCTGAATTTTGATCCCCTCCGTTACTATGAGGCCATGAACCGTGCAGCACCATGCGGAGATGCCCTGGGTGTTCGATACCTGCTCAAGCGTATTCAAAAAGAGTTTCCCGACCTGTCTTTTGGTTACTTTAATCCGCCCAAGGAGAAATGGTAATTTTACGGAACGATAATTTTATGAAATGGATAGCGGCAAAAATTATTTTTTATCATGAGAACACGCAGCTTGCGACGGATTTGATTTCAGAGATATTCTACGACCTTGGCCTGAAAGGTGTCCAGATCGAGGACCCGGAGCTTGCGCCGGAAGAGACGTGGGGCGAGGGTGCTTGTATTGGGCCTTTACAACACGCCGTCATCGGGTTTTTTCCGGATACGCCTCAAACGGCCGACAAGTTAAATGAACTAGAGAAAAAGATTCGGTCTTTGGAAAGAACCCTCGGGGTCCACTGCAACAAGGAATTTAGGCAGATGGATGAGGAAGACTGGGCCGAGTCATGGAAGGCTTTTTTTTGGCCACAACGCATAACTTCCAGGATAACGGTTAAACCGACCTGGCGGGATTACAATGCCGAATCAGATGAAATTGTACTGGAAATCGACCCAGGCATGGCATTTGGTACCGGAACACACCCGACAACAGCCTTATGCATTACGCTCATAGAGAGATACCTCTCAGCAGGAGCTACTTTCCTGGATATTGGAACAGGCTCGGGAATATTAATGATTGCAGCCGCCAGGTTGGGCGCGGACCGGCTTGTGGGTATTGATAATGATGAGACCGCCCTGGGTATCGCTGAGAAGAATCTTCTGTTAAATCACATCAGTCAGCCATGTTTTGAAGTAAAGGCGGGTAACTTGGCAGATGGTATTGACGGGCGATTTGATCTCATTGCGGCCAATATTCTTTCGGAAGCAATTTTAAAACTTCTTGGAACCATTGGCCGGCATATGTTGCCAAAAAGTGTTTTGATCTGTTCGGGTATCTATAAAGATAATTGTGGAGATGTTTTGAAAAAAATGCAGCAACAGGGCTTGAAGATTTTAGAAGAACTGCATGAGGATAGCTGGGTAGCGATTGCCTGCTCCAACCCGAATGCCTCAGCGGCCTGATACGCCCATTTGGGGCGTTATCCGAGGATCGCAGTATGCATATACGGCTTCACCTCGGATGCCTTCCAAAGAAACGTATCAAACCGCTGAGGAATCCGGGTTACGGCTGACATTTCATGAAGGCGTATTTATCCGGAAACCCGGACGACCTCTGAAACCGGCACGAACCGCACCTTTTGTTTCAGATCAGGCAGGCAGGTCTTAAGCACTTGATAGGTTTTGGTATAGGGGTGTGCAATCCCGATGGCGAAATCATGTGTTGTCGCTATGCGAACAAGCTCGTAAAGTTGTTTTTTGATGAAGTCACTATCTTGAAAATGATCAATAAAAACATCTCGTTCGCCAAAGGGGATCTGTAACAGGCTTGCCGAAGGACGACAGATTGTTTTTTCTGTTGTCCGGCTGTCGATGAAAAAAAGGTTACGCTGTTTCAGAACTGAGAAAACCTGACGCATTTGAGAGGCGTTTGCAGTCATTTTTGAGCCCATGTGGTTATTGATACCTGATACAAAAGGCATCTCCTCAAGGTTTTGAATGAGTTGCTGAACCAGTTCGTCCGGTGTCATGTTGGTCAGCAATGTGCCCGGACCCGGGTTGATCCGTGGATATTCAAAGGGCTCCATGGGTTGGTGAAGCATGATTTCGACATGGTTCTTTCGGGCCTCATCAACAATGCTTTTTGTGAACGGGCTTTTGGGAAGTATCGAAAGGGTTATGGGTAGATTTAAACTGAGAAATTTTTTTACGACTGCACGATCATAGCCGATATCATCAACAATGAGGGCAACCCGTGGTGATTTTTCAATCGGCGTTGTTTTGGGCGGCTTTTTTTCTTTGAGCAGGGGGATATCCTTTTCGGGATATATCTCGAACCGAAAGTCCGGCAGGTGATTCCGGCTTTTTTCAAAATTGCCTTCAATCGTCTTGACGGGACGCCTCTTTGAGAGGAAGTGATGCGTCAGGGTGCCGGCCAGGATGACAAGAACGATCAATATGCATAGACTGATCGGGATCTTTATAAACTGCCGAAACTGATTCTTTTTTTTGGATGTTTTTCTTTTTTTTACTACGGTTTTTTTTTTGGGGCGCTTACTTGCCATTACTTAAATCTTTGAAAATGTCATAGCTGATCAGGATCTCCAGTGCGCGCATTACCTGGTTGTCATTCTGAATATTTTCCAGCAACATAGCGTTTGGTTGCGGTAGATTTTTCTCCGGCCCGTCAATCTGCTTTGTTGTGTCTTTTAACGGCTTGGCATCTAAATGATTTTTAAGGTCTTTTTCATGCAACAGCCCATCCACGGGGTTGGGGGCATCGTTACTATCGATACTTTTTTTATGAACAACGATATCCGGTACGATACCGGTGGCCTGAATCGATTGACCACTGGGTGTATAATATCTTGCGATGGTAAATTTAATGCCAAAACCATCTCTCAACGATTCAACCGTTTGGACGGAGCCCTTGCCAAATGTCTGTGTTCCCAGCAACAACGCCCGCTGATGATCTTTTAATGCGCCGGCCACAATTTCTGAAGCACTGGCACTGCCGCCGTTGATAAGGATGATGACGGGGTAGCTTCTCGGGGTGTCGCTGGGATGTGCTTTAAAAACATTGTTGTGCTTATCGAGTCGTCCTTTGATCGTTAGAATGGTTCCTTCTTCGATGAAAAGGTCTGATACGGAGATGGCCTGGGAAAGTATGCCGCCCGGGTTGTCCCTTAAATCGAGGACAAGCCCTTTTAAGGGAGTGGCGCCGCTTTCGAAATTTTCCAGAGCCTCCGCAACGTCATCGGTGGTCTGATCCCTGAAATTTGTAATCCGGACGTACCCGTAACCAGGTTCTATGCTGACGGATTTAACGCTTTCGATGGGAATAACATCCCGGACCAATGTAAATTCAATCGGTTTTTTCACGGCCTCTCTGACGACCGTAATAATAACCGTAGTTCCCTTGGGTCCTCTCATGCGTTTAACCGCATCTCTCAATTCGGAGGTTACCACACCGTCGACTTTCACGATCTTGTCCATTGCCTTGACGCCGGCTTCGTATGCCGGAGTACCCTCAATCGGTGAAACAACCGTGACAAAACTATCCCGCATGGTGACATGGATACCGATGCCTGTAAATTTACCCTCGGTATCGATCCGTAATTCCTCATAAGCTTCCGGTGGAAGCAGAGCGGAGTGTGGGTCTAGGCTACCGACCATTCCCTGAATCGCTTTTTCTATGAGGTCCTTTGGTTCTACAGGGTCCACATAGTTTTTTTGTATAATTTCAATAACGTCTGAAAAAATTTTCAAGCCCTTGTATGTTTCGTCGCTATCAGCAGAGAGCCTGTGATAAAAACCTGCCCCCGCGGTCGAGAAAACAATGGTCACGACAAGAACGAGCCACAACTTGGTGCGGCCATATCGGTTACCTGTCATTACAACTCCTTTTATCCCTTGTTGATCCAAGGGGACGGATCGATGGGTTTGCCATGATAGCGGACTTCGAAATGAAGACCGGGTTTTGCCATGGAACCGGTATCGCCGACCGTGGCGATAACCTCCCCCGCTTCAACGGGATCTCCTTTTTTCTTAAAAAGCTCTTCGGCATGCGCATAGAGGGTGTAATAGTGATCTCCATGATCGATGATGATCATGTTGCCATAACCTTTGAACCAGCTGGCATAAAGGGTTCTACCCTTGTATACGGCGAGTATGGGCTCCCCTCTTTCAGCGCGGATATTTATACCGCTTCTGAAATTAACGAGGTTGAATTCCGTGTTTGTATAAGGTCCGAATAATTCGACTATCTTACCGTTTACCGGCATGATTAGCAACCCCTTTAAATCTGTAAAGGCATGTGGTGACGAATCAGCATAGGGTTGCTTTCCAGGGTTTTCTTTTTTAAAATCGCTGAAGGTTGTGTTCAAGGCCTCTGCTGATCGCTTCAAAGATTTAATCGCGGCCAGAGTCAGCGCTTTTTGGTTGCGAATTTTTTTCAAGATCTGAGTTCTTTTTTGTCGTTTCTGCGTCAGCTCCTGAATTTTAGCATTCAATCGTTTTTCGAGGGCATTTTTTTTCTTTTTTTGTGCATCCAGATTCCGGCGAACCAAAGAAAGTTCATTCTGGTTCTTCTGCAGCGTTTCGAGAACTATTTCATCCTGATACAGGATCTTTTCCAATGCGATTTTTCGATGAAAAAAATCATAAATCGAATCTGTAGAGGCCAGTAGGTTGAATTTTCCGAGCTGATTCAATTTGTAAAGGGCAACGATGCGTTGGGAGGCATATTTTTCATTTTTCATTATTTTTTTTGAAAACGCCTTGGATCTGTGGCTGTTTTCGTTAATCCGTTGATCTATCTTGAGGATGTCTTTTTGAATAAGAAAAACCGTCTGCCTGGCATCATTGAGGCCAAAGTTCAGGTTTTCCAGTTCCGAAATAACCCTGGTTTCTTTTTCTGTAATCGATACGATATCTTTTTTGTGAGCGTCGATCTCCTCGGGCTGCACCAAAAGAGGACTGGAAAATAAGCCGGCCATCAAGAGAAAGGAAAGCACAAGAACCTTTGCCGTTGAGCGCAGAGTGAAATACCGGGCTTGCAAAACGTTTATGGGAAAGAAATGCATTAGTTTTTTAAAAACTGTTTAAGAGACAGATAACAACCGAGCCACCCCACCAGCATGCTGCCGCCAACAAAAAGGAAAAATTGCCCGATGGATAGAAACTTAATCTCCAGAAATCCTATTGACAAACTAGCGTGAAATTTTGACAACACAAAATGATAAGCGGCAAACAGGGTCGCCAGTCCGGCAATGCTGCCAAGAGCACTAAGAATGAGTCCCTCGATATAAAAGGGTGCCTTGATGAAGCTGTTGTTCGAGCCAACCAGTCGCATGATTTCGATTTCTTCTTTTCTGGAGTACAGAACGAGTCGAATGGTGTTGGCGATGATGAACAGGGTTGCAATTAAAAAAAGTCCTCCCATGGCATATCCGACGAACTTGAACATATTGATGATATAAGAGAATTTTGCAATCCAGTGCTGACCATACTCTACTTCTTCCACCTGGGGTAGTGACTTAATTTTTTCGGCAAGCGCCGCTACTTTTTCCAACTCACGTGATGCATCGGTGATGCGAATCTCAAAAGCGTCAGGCAAGGGATTTCTCTTGAGATTTTCAAACAGGGAAGAATGGTGCCTCATCTGGTCTTTCAGGCGTTTGAGGGCGGTCTCTTTGGAAATAAAGTGGATTTCCTGCACGTTTTCTATCTGCTGAATCTGGTAGCGCAGGTCCAGTCGGTTGGCTTCGGTCGCTTGTGGTTCAAGGTATACAAGGACGCGGATTCCTTTTTTCCATGAATTCAATAACGCATTGGTATTAATAAAAAAAAGAGCAAAAGAACTGACAATTAAGATCGAAAGACCAATGGTCACAATGGTTACAGTGTTTAGGAATCGGTTGCTCAAGATATCTTGTAAGGCTTTTTTGAAGAAAAGCGTTATCATATTTTTCCGTTCAGGATAAAGACAGCTTAAACCTGGAGATGCCCCTGCTTCAGATAGATTATGCGATGCTTGGTATTACGAATCAACTCCGTATCGTGTGTCGCAAAGAGGACTGTCGCTCCTCGGTTATGGAATGTCGTAAGGAGTTCGAAAATATTTTCCGATGCCTCTGCGTCGAGGCTTCCTGTTGGTTCATCGGCCAGGATTATTTTGGGTTCGCCGACAACGGCCCGGGCAACCGCCACCTTTTGTTGCTCACCACCCGATAGGCCAAGAGGAAAGGCTCGCTGGCGGTCTTCCATTCCAACGGTTCTTAAAACACTATGAACTTTTTTTTGTATGAATCGCTGACTCAAGCCCCTTGCTTCGAGTACGAGCGCGACATTTTGAAATACCGTTTTTCCTGGAATCAGCTTGTAGTCCTGAAAAATAATGCCCAGTTTTCTTCTCAAGACATGCGCACGACTCTTTGATATTCTGGCCAGATTCATACCATCGATCAATACCTGGCCTTCTGTTATGCTTTCCCCAAGGTAAAGGAGTTTTAACAGGGTGGATTTTCCTGCACCACTGGGACCGGTAAAAAAAACGAACTCGTTCTTGAATACATCCAGCGTAATATGATTCAGAGCGGGTTTTGAGCCATAGTGCTTGCTGACATTGAAGATTCGAATCAGTGCAGTGTCCGCAGTTTTCATTCAAAAGAGTCCTGGCCCATCTCTCGATACAAAGAGGCTTTGGCGATTTGGAAATCATATAATGCGCGGTAATAGTTGTTCATGGTTCTGAAATAGAGCGTTTGTGCCGTAAGAACATCGGTAGATGTCGCAACCTGTTCTTTGTAACGCTCTTCGTTGATCCGGACATTCTCTTTGGCCTGCTCAATGGCAGTCTCGACGGTGATGATATTTTTCTCCGATGTCTGCATCTGCAGATAGGCCTGCGTAACACCGAACTGGATGCTATCTTCTGTTTTTGAACGGTTCAACATTGCCTGAGAGCGACGACTCTTCTTTTCCATGGTACCAGAGGATGTTCTCCCCCAGTCCCAGACATCCCATGATGCAACAGCGCTGATATCCCACGTGTCCTTATCTCCAATATCTTCACCACCATCGACATACCATTCATCTCCAATCCTGTAGTAACTGCCCTGTAGATTAACGGTCGGATAATAGCTTCTTTTCGCAAGCTGGACATCTTTTTCTGCCATTTCTATTTCAATATCAGACATCTTGAGCTCAATCCGTTTTTCCAACGCGGTCTCGATACAGAAATCAAGATCAAACTCAAAGGGTTTGTAGTCAAGCATGTCGACTATTTCAATGGATTGGTGAATGGGTCGTCGCAGCAGGACATTCAGATAGGCTCTGGCGATGTCCAGATGGCTTCTGGTGCGGACAACTTCCTGCGTTGCGCCTGCCAGCAGAACCTGAGATTCTAACAGGTCATTTAAAGGAGACATGCCCACCTGGTAGAAGTTGTTCACAACGTCCGTCTGAACACTGACCTGATTAACCGTTTCTTTGGAAACATCCAGAAGTTTTTTAGCCTTTAGAATTTCAAAATATGCTTTAGTCGCCTCGAGTGCCACATCCTGTCTGACCCGTTTTTTATTTGACGTTGTCAGGTCAAGATTCAGCTCCGCCATTTTATACTGATTGCTAATGGAAAAACCACTGAACAAAGGTTGGGTTATGGAAGCGACCAGCGAGTATCTGTCTTTAGGGACAGTGATACCTACAAAAGGACTCGTGACTTCCCTTTCGTTACGCTTGTACTGGTATGTTGCGTTGAGGGTTGGATAAAAATCCGTTCGGCTCATATTTTTTTTATGTTTTGCAGCCTCGGCTTCCTTGTTCGACGTCTTGACATCGATATTTGCTTCCAGGGCAATTTGGACAATTTGCCGCAGAGACAGCGGGGATGACGTCACTTCTTCTGCTGTCAACGGACTTTGAGCCCAGAGAAATATAATCAAAAGACAATACAAACAGGCTTTGAGGAAATTTTTTCCTGACATCATTTAGATATCCTGACTCCAGTGGTATGATTTTGATTTGACCCGATCTCAAATAATTGCTAAAGGATTCCTAAGGTAAAGGAGTGCTGTCTCCAGTTTTCCTTTCCCAAGGCCTCCACTGAAACCCATTGAATCGCTTCTTCCGTTTTGGTGGAGGTTTTTTTTTACCCGAATGAGGACATTAAATCAACTGTTTCTTGTAAGAGCCGTGGTATGGAATCGCCTGGTTTTTCAATCCGGAAACAGGTAAGGAGAATCCAACGATGAAAAAGGAGCTCATTGACCTTCTGTGTAAAAAAGCTTTCAAGTATCATGATGAACCGGTTTTTAAGCTGGTTTCCGGCCGGATGAGCCAGTATTATATTAACTGCAGGCCCGTGACGCTTGATCCCCGGGGCTTGTTTCTTGTGGGGCATCTGATGTTTCGGGCTATCAAGGATCTTGATGTGAAGGGTATCGGGGGGTTAACCTTTGGTGCCGACCCGATAGCCGTGGCTACCGCCTATACATCTGAGCTTAAAGACAAACCCGTGAAGGCTTTTTCCATTCGAAAAAACCAGAAAGATCACGGGGTGATCCAGTGGATTGAGGGTGATTTGAGTCCGGGTGACCGGGTCGTTATCATTGATGACGTTGCAACGACAGGCGGTTCGACCATAAAGGCGATTGAACGGGCTACATCAGAGGGGCTGGATGTCGTCAAAGCAGTTCTTCTAGTAGACAGGCAGGAAGGCGGTATCGAAAATATTCGCAATCATGTGCCGGATGTCTCCTCACTCATTTTACGTGATGAGTTGATCCAGCACTGGAAAACACTAGATATCGACGGCCGATAAATCGTTCAGATAATAATAACCGGTTATCCGAAAAATTCAAGTTGAGTTGTCTTGGCGGTATGCGGTATCGCTTGGGCTTTATAGATAACCGCATAATAATATTGCTAAATCGTTTTCTTCCTAATATTTTAAAAGATAGTGTCCGTCCAGAAATAGGGATTTTCGCGTTCTGACAAGGCAGGCGTCAGATTTAACCCGGAGGAATAGCGTGCTATTTTGAGGAGTTAAATCATGGCGCCCAACGCCGTCAGGGCGTGAAAAGACCATTTATGGATGGACACAAAGCTATGTTTGGGGGATGTACGTGGCGCAGGCATCTTCAGATTCCCAGGTTCGGACGCGGGAAACACGAATCTCCGGACCAGAGATTCTTTCCTGCATTGACTCGGCGATATATTTGGCAATATTTTCTGAGGAGGAGTTTTTGTTTTGAAAGCACTCTAAATCGTTAAGAAACGTGTGGTCCAAAATCTTAACGATATCGGCCAGGTGTTTTTTGATTTCGCCAAAATCAATTACCACGCCGGCATCATTCAATTTTTCACCTGCAATAAAGACCTCAACCTTCCAGTTGTGTCCGTGTAGGTTTTCGCATTTTTTTGCAACCATCGCTAATTGATGGGCCGCAGCAAAGTGGTTAACAATTTTTAATTCATACATGGGTGTCACCAATCAATTCGAATGGGTTGCACTTTCCGGCTCACCCTTGAATAAATTTTTTATTTTATTGGAAATTTTATTGGATTCCAGTTTTGCGAATTCTTTTAAGAGTTTTTCCTGCTTTTTATTCAGGCTGGTGGGGGTTTTGATAGATACCTGAATAATCTGATCACCACGCCTGCCGTTTCTCAGGGAAGCGATGCCTTCTCCTGAAAATCGAAAAACATCGCCCGGTTGCGTACCCTTTGGTACTTTTAAAGTTTTCTTGCTGACCAGTGTCGGTATCTCTATTTCATCTCCCAATGCGGCCTGGACAAAGGAGATGGGGATTTCACATATCAGATCTGAATTGTTTCTGGCAAAGAATTCATGTGGCTCGACATGGATAAAAATGTAGAGATCACCTGGATGGCCTCCGTTGTTTCCTGTCTCCCCTTCACCATTTAAGCGGAGTCTGCTGCCGGTATCAACACCTCCCGGGATTTTGACAGAAACGGTTTTTTTGATTTTCAGATGACCGGACCCCCTGCAGTTTTTACAAGGGGACGCAATGACCTGTCCGCTCCCGCCGCATTGTGAACAGGTGGTTCTGACGGTGAAAAAACCCTGACTTCTGGAAACCTGCCCCAACCCGTTACACTGGTTGCATGTTTCCGGATAGGTACCAGGTTCACTGGCACTGCCCTCACAAACCGAACAGGTTTCCAGTTTTTCTACGTCAACGGCCGTTTCCGTACCGAATGCTGCATCCATAAAGGAAAGACCGAGGTCCTAGCGGAGATCGGCCCCTCTCTGAGATCTGCTACGTCCGGAGCGCTGACCTGAGCCAAATCCGAAGAAATCCTCAAAAATATCACCAAAGCTCGAAAAAATATCTTCGAACCCGCCAAAACCCGAAAACCCGGATCCCTCCAGGCCTTGATGACCGTATTGATCATAGATTTTTCGTTTTTGGTCGTCCCTGAGGACTGCATAGGCCTCTGCGGCTTCCTTGAAACTTTCTTCGGCATTTTTATTCCCCGGATTCTTATCCGGGTGAAATTTTATTGCCTGCTTTCGATAGGCTGTCTTGATCTCCGACTCTGAAGCGTTTCGGTCGACACCTAAAATTTCGTAGTAATCTCTCTTGCTCTGCATGGATAACCTGTTTGATGAATGGAAGATAAGCGTAACAATTGGTCATAAAAATAATGCAGCATGGCGCCTTGTCAATGCATGATGGTTACATCGGAAGGGATTCGGTGTTCAAAAGCGATAGAACCGGCAACAAGAGGAACGCTCTGCCCCGAACATTTCATGAAACTTGACGTTGGGGTTTAATCGACAAAAGATCTTCGGAAGCGTGTATCCTTTTGCCATCTGACATCATCTCTTTTAGGATATTCAATGTTGTAGTGAAGTCCGCGGCTTTCTTTCCGGTAGGAAGCGCATTTGATGATCAGTTCTGCGACGGTTGCAATGTTTCTGAGTTCGACCAGACCGGATTCAACCTTAAAATTCCAGTAGTATTCCTGGATTTCGTTTTGAATGATATCGATTCGCCGCTTTGCTCTTGCAAGGCGTTTGTTTGAGCGGACGATACCGACATAATTCCACATGAGTCGCCTAATTTCGTCCCAGTTGTGAGAAACCATAATGACCTCGTCGCTGTCGGTTGTTCCTGTGTCATCCCAGCCAGGGACTTCCGGTAGTGATTTGAATTTACCTTTTTTAAGGTCGTTAACAGCTTGAATCGATGCATTGGTGGCATAGACAACCGCCTCGATTAATGAGTTGCTGGCAAGCCTGTTTGCACCATGAAGCCCGGTACAGGCGGTTTCTCCAACGGCGTAAAGATTCTGAATATCGGTTCTGGCAAAAAGGTCGGTGGCTATTCCACCACACATGTAGTGCTCCGCGGGAACCACTGGAAGTGGCTCTTTTGTCATGTCATATCCAAAGCTTATACATTTCTGATAAATGTTGGGAAAGCGGTTTCGAACAAGATCAGAACGTTGGTGGGAAATATCTAAAAACACGGAATTGTCGCCGCTTTTTTTCAATTCTCTATCAATGGCACGGGCAACCACATCTCTACATGCAAGATCTTTTTGTGGATCGTATTTCTGCATGAAAGGATTCCCACGCTCGTCAATCAGAATTCCCCCCTCTCCTCGAACGGCTTCAGAGATAAGAAAGTTTTTTGCGTCCGGGTGATAAAGACAGGTTGGGTGAAACTGGACAAATTCCAGGTTCGCCAGGGTAGCGCCTGCGCGGTAGGCCATGGCGATGCCATCCCCGGTCGCCACGTCCGGGTTGCTGGTGTAAAGATACACCTTTCCGACACCGCCGGTGGCGATTAGCGTGATGTTAGCGCTGATCGAGATCACACGACCCGTTGTTTTATCGAGGACATAGGCGCCGCAGCAGTAATCTTCGTGCGCGGTTGTAATGAGACCTCTTTTCATACTGGTGGAGAGGGTGATGAGATCGATAGCAATATGATTTTCAAATAATGTTATGTTATCATGGTGTTGCAGGTGTGAGACAAGAACACGCTCAATTTCCTTGCCCGTCATGTCTTGAGCGTGGACGATTCTGTTCTGAGAATGACCCCCTTCACGCCCTAAATCGAGCTGGTTTGAGGTGTCATGAGAGTGCGTTTTTTTTCTGACATTGAATTTAACACCGAGCTCAATCAGTTCATTGATACGGTCCGGTCCATTTTTAACCACGGTTTCGACGACATCCGGGTTACATAGCCCGTCTCCTGAGGCCAGGGTATCCTTGATATGAAGATCAAAGGAGTCAAGTTCATCAAAAACGGATGCAATACCCCCTTGGGCAAGGCTGGTGTTGCTGTCCATTACTTTTTTTTTCGTGATGACTGCGACAGATCCGAAACCGGCAACTTTCAGAGCAAAAGTCAGGCCCGCAATGCCACTGCCGATGACCAGGAAATCATAGGAATGTTTCATCCAACATCTCGTTTTTATATGGTTTTATATGTATTTGTCACAACAGGGATGATTGACGTTTTTGTCTTTTGGAGCTGAATCCCAAGAGGAAGCCAAACAGGAGAACCACGGCGCCGCCAAGGAACCACCGTATGTTTTGCTTTTTCAGGGTGCCGGTCAATTCTTGATCGAGCTTATTGGCCTTCTGGGTCTGCGTTGAGAGTTGTTCAACGGTCTTATCATGCCTGGTTTTGAGCTTCAAGAAACCAGCGGCATCCTTTTTCAGCTTTTCATAAGACTGTTTTGTCTTTGCCAACGCTTGTCGGGTTTTCTTCAGGTCTGTCGCAAGTCCCACCTTGTCGGTTTCGAGCTGTCGGCTGGTTCTTTGCACAGCTTCCAGCTCTGTTTTCAACCCTTCGAGCGCTTGACTGACGTCTTTGATTCTTATCCGACAGGGAACTTCCGCTGAAAGGTATCGCTTGAGAACCCATCCCTCCCTACCACTCTGAAGGCTTACTTTAGCCCACTCTCCCTCGGGTTGAAGAAATGTCACCGGTTGACCGCTATTCAGGAGAGATAAAATTTTTCGATCATTTCCAGGACCTGTTCGAAATGTAATTTGCATTTTGTCCGTCACATACCGGGTTTCGGCATGTGCCATGGTTGTAAAAAAGAGAATGACGGCTCCCGTGATAAGTAGACGACATATTGATTGTTTCATAAGAAGTTGTCTCCAAAATGAGTGGCAACAATAGAGAATATGAGTAGTGTTGCCGGCTTGTAAAGTCTAATTTTGATATTATGTTAACGGTTAATGGCTATTTTGTGTTGAACAATCGGATCTGTCAATAAATTCTTTTATTACCTCAAGACATATGATAATTTAATACGTCCATCTTAATGTTAAGTGTTTTCGGAGAACGAACCGGAAATACTGTATTGTAAAAGGGATTTCTTCATTCATGATAGTATTTGACCTGCAGTGTGAGAAAGGGCATGCTTTCGAAGGTTGGTTCGAAGACAGCCATGCCTATGATTCTCAAAAAAAGAAAGGGCTTATTACGTGTCCGTCATGTAGCAGTACCGCTATTTCTAAACTTCCCTCCACGTTTGCTATCAAAGGTTCCCAATCACTGGCGAACCCGATGGACCAGCAGATCGATTTAAAGAAAATGAGTAACGAAATCAGCGACTATGTAAATAAAAACTTTGATAATGTGGGATGTGAATTTACCAAAGAAGCGCTGAAAATGCACTACGGTGTTACAGAATCTCGAAATATCAGAGGTGTCAGCACAAAGGAAGAAGAAAAGATTTTAACAAAAGAAGGCATTCAATTTTTTAAAGTACCGGTTGCCATGCCGGCCGATCCGGATTCAGAAGATTCCTGATTGGAATTCTTGTTGAGGACCCTGTTTCTGCCCATAAAAACAGTTTTTTTGTTTCACCTATTCTGCAACAATAAATACA
>Ga0190293_1000237_pt1 | contig 19278 bp, 15 predicted proteins | sample 48693001_MG_FD_161671 | JGI IMG/M metagenome (GOLD analysis project Ga0190293, IMG submission 161671) | Hydrothermal vent microbial mat bacterial communities from Southern Trench, Guaymas Basin, Mexico - 4869-30-0-1_MG | ecosystem: Environmental > Aquatic > Marine > Hydrothermal vents >...
GTCATTTCCGGTGGAGATATCATAATGAAAGAGAAAAAGATCCTGAATCTGGATGAATCATCAATTTTGAAACATTCCGCCGATCTGAGCAAAATTCTCTGGACCAAGATGAAAGAGATCTGAAAGCCCTCACCTGAGACCATTCACTCTTGACAAAGCCATGAAAAAAGCTATATTGTTTCTATACCCCGACTAAATACAGGAGATGGAATGATAAGTATAACCGACAAAATAATAAACAAAGAAATAGTTGAAAAATCTGTTCAAAGATTCAGAGAAAAGAAAATAATTCTACCCACATTTGAACAGATGAAGAATCCCGAACTGGTACCCGCCCCGATCAAGGACGAACTCCGCAATATAGGGCTCTGGGATCTCCATCCTCTGAACCTCTTCAGAATAACATGGAAGAATGAACCGAAAGAGACCGGAGGTTTATATGGAGGGGTAAATTATATCGAGCTGCCAAAAGCGATAACCGGAGTAGATGCAAGGATCGTCCTTCTAGTCGGGAAATATTTTCCTACAGGGGCACACAAAGTAGGAGCCGCTTACGGTTGCCTTGCCCCTAAAATAATCACCGGTGAATTCGACCCTACATTCCACAAGGCCGTATGGCCTTCTACAGGAAATTATTGCAGAGGCGGCGCATTCGATTCGTACCTTATGGGGTGTGAATCAATTTCAATTCTCCCCGAAGAGATGAGCCGCGAAAGATTTGACTGGCTTGAGGATATAGGATCAGAGGTCATTGCTACACCGGGATGTGAATCTAATGTAAAAGAGATATATGATAAATGCTGGGAGCTGAAAGATACCCGTGATGATGTAATGGTCTTCAACCAGTTCGACGAGTTTGGAAATAGTGCATGGCACTATACTGTGACCGGGGATGCTTTAGAGGAAATATATACCAAGGATCTAAAAGGGGAAGGAAATTTCGCCGCATACGTTTCAGCCACAGGATCTGCCGGAACAATCGCGGCAGGAGATTATCTGAGGAAAAAATACCCAATGATGAAAGTAGTGGCATCTGAAGCTCTCCAATGCCCGACTCTTCTAAGGAACGGATTCGGCGGACACAGGATCGAAGGTATCGGAGACAAACATGTCCCATGGATCTATAATTCAAAAAATACAGATATGGTTGTTGCAATAGACGATGAGGATTGTATGAAAGTGCTAAGGCTTTTTAATGAAGAGAGCGGAAAGAAAGCGCTTGCTGATGAGGGTGTATCGGCCGAGATCATAGAGAAGCTTGACCTTCTCGGCATCTCCTCAATATCAAACCTAATAACTGCCATAAAAACAGCTAAATATTATGAATTTACTTCCGATGATCTGATCTTCACTGTTGCAACAGACTCAGCAGAATTGTATCAGTCGAGAATAAATGAACTGAACGAAGCGAAAGGAAAATATACCGAAATTAGTGCTCATAAAGATCTTGACAGAGTGATTTTCGGAGCAGGGACTGACAATCTGAAAGAATTGACCTATCAGGACAAAAAAGCTATCCATAACCTTAAATATTTCACATGGGTGGAACAGCAGCAGAAGGAAGTAGAAGACCTGAATCAACTATGGTATGACCGGACGATCTGGGACAAAATATTCAACCAGCCGGCAAAGTGGGATGAAATGATCAGAGAATTTAATGAAAGAACAGGTTTATTAAAATCCTGAAAACCGGATATGGAAGATATTCTTGTCCGGAACGGATTGATAACCACCCATAACAGACAATATAAAAGCGATATACTGATCTCGGACGGGAAGATCACAAAGATAGGGAAAGAACTGATCCCGGAGGGCAAGAATATCAGGATAATTGATGCTTCCGGTCAAATTGTCCTTCCCGGAGGGGTGGACCCGCATGTTCATATGGCTCTGCCGACCGGAAACGGGAGATCATCAGATGATTTTGAGTCCGGATCAATGGCAGCTCTTGCCGGAGGTACAACAACTTTAATAGATTTTGTGACTCCCGAAAAAGGAGAATCACTTCATTCGGCACTTTCGAAAAGGAAAAAAGAAGCTGAAAATTCTTTGTGTGATTATTCCTTGCATATGTCTGTCACTTCTGTCGGGCCCGAAACAGAAAAAGAGATATTTGAAATGGTAAAAAATGAAGGAATCACTTCATTCAAGCTTTATATGGCATATAAAAGTTCGATCGGTATGAATGACCCTGAGATACTCAGGGCGATGGAGATGATAAAGAATGCCGGTGGGATATCGATGATCCATTGTGAGAATGGGGATATTGAGGATTTTCTCCGGGAAAAAATGGTGTCATCAGGAAAAATAGGAGTCAGTAATTATCCTGAGAGCAGGCCGGCTGAAATGGAAACAGATGCAGTGAACAGAGCAATTTTATTTTCAGGGATCACAAGGTGTCCGCTGTATATTGTACATCTTACAACCGAACAGGGTGTTGAAAGTGTATTAAAAGCAAAAAAGAGAGGGTTACCCGTTTATGCAGAAACATGCACTCATTATCTGACCCTCGATGATTCCGTCTATGAAAAAGGGAAAAAAGGAGCAAAATATGTGATGAGCCCTCCTCTGAGAAAAATTCATGATATCTCCCGTTTATGGGATGGCTTGAACGACGGGACACTTGAAGTGATCAGTACCGACCATTGCCCGTTCAACTCTAAGGGTGATGATTATTCCGGCCCGGATGATTTTTCCGCCATACCCAAAGGTGTCGGGGGCATTGATCACCGGATGAGCCTTATTTATTCGAAAGGAGTAAAGGAAAAAAAGATAAGCATTCACCGGTTCGTTAATCTTGTCTCCACACGCCCGGCAAAGATATTCGGCCTTTATCCTCAGAAAGGGGCGATAATGAAGGGGTCGGATGCAGATCTGGTTGTCTGGGATACAAAAAAAATATCGGAGATCACTGCAAAAACACAATTTCAGAATTGTGATTCTTCAGTATATGAGAATTTCAAAATTACCGGTGCTCCTTCCGTAGTTATTGCCGGAGGAAAAGTTGTTTTTAAAGATGGTAACTTCGATCTCACCAGAGCTAAGGGAAATTATATTTATCGCAAAAGATAATTCTATTTTATTATATTTTTATCCCGGTCAAACCATTTTGTCATATGCTTCACATCAGCTTTAAGGATCTTTTCAATTAGCCTTTCCGGTTCATTATCAACGATAAGATATTCCAGGTGTTCTCTTCTGAGAAATTCTTCCGAAACAACATGCTTCAGGAAGTCGATAAGTCCGGAATAAAAACCGGAAACATTTAAAATACCAATTGGTTTTGATATATCTCCGATCTGATACCAGGTGAACATTTCAAATGTTTCTTCGATTGTCCCGATCCCGCCGGGAAGAACTATAAATCCATCAGAAAGTTTGTTCATAAGGGATTTGCGCTCATGCATCGAAGTTGTAACTTTCATTTCTGTAAGCCCTGTATGCCCTACCTCCATATCCATGAGTTTTTCAGTTATGACTCCGGTCACCTTCCCGCCATTCTCAAGTACACCTTTGGCAGCCATACCCATGAGGCCGACATTTCCCCCGCCATAAACCACTTCTATACCTTTTTCAGCAAGGATCTTCCCTGTTTTGTATGCAGAATCAAGATATGCAGGATCACTCCCCTTGCTCGACCCGCAGAACAAACAAATACTTTTTATCCGGTGCATCCCTAAATTCTACAATTACATCCATGGAATATCAAACCGAATATCGGGGACGGTGCTTGGAATCTTGGATTTACAAAAAGTGTCCGAACCATGATCTGACGTAGGGGCGAATGGCGATTCCCCATCTCTTGAAATATCGTAGAGTTGGGCAAACGTAGAATCACCAGTGCAAAATAGAGTGTGACAAGGCCTGCCTCTACAAATCCTCCACATGAAGTTCCCACACCTCTTCTTCTTCGTTGTCGATGAAATAATAGAATTTATCATTGTGAATACAAGAAGGATTTGCTCTTGTAACATATGCTCTTTTCAGAATATTCCCTTTATGATCCATAATAATTATCTCAGATTTGTCATTAACAACCCTTAAGGTGGAAACATAAATTTTATTATTTTTTCCTTCAACATCTGCGATCTCAGGAAGAAATTCAGGAAAAATATAATTATACTGATTCTCTGTGCCGTATTTGGAATCAACAACTTTTAATGATTCTAAAATTTTCTTTTTAAATTCTCCCTCAAATCGAATTTTTTCCAATTTCTTTTCAATCGTACTCAACTTGTTCCCTTTATGATCATAAATCTCAAAATAGAATCCTTTATGTGTGTCAATAATATAGATAAAGTCACCATCAGTGACAGCATGCTTCATTCTGGGAAACATTTCAAAATCAATTTTTTTCTTGCCACCTCGCCCGAAATTAATTGAAGATCTTTCTTTTTTTTCAGTATATAATTCTTTTATCAAATTAAGATCATTATCCAATATTTCTACTTTTGTTAAAGTTGTTTTTCGATCATAACTAAAACTCAATTCTCTTGAAAGATAGTTCTGCTTAACTTTTTTTACCGTTGTAAAACGGGGCAATCTCCTTTCACTTATAAATTCTCCTTTTCTGCTGAAAAAAACAATTTTCTTATTTAGAGGACTTCTATCAATAGCAAAAATAATATCCGGAAACACTGATATCCTGGGCCAGAATTTAAATTCCCCAGGCCCCTCACCTTTTTTCCCTATCTGTTTAATGAACTTTAATTCTTTAATTGAAAACAACTTGATAGTGTCTCCATCAACCACATACAGATCATCACCAGAGATCTCAATTTGCCTGGGCTTATATATATCATCAAACTCGGCTATCTTTTCCCCCATAATAAATAAAATAATTAAGAAAAAAAATAGGAATATAAATATTTTTTTCATGTTTCCCCACTGTAAAATTAAACGATCCCTTCCTTAATCATTCTGACATATTCAAAACAAATGTTAAAGAATTAACATAGAAACGGAAACAACATAATGTCCGAACCATGATCCTGCTCCGCCAAGGCTTTGCAGGATTCATTTATTCTGCGTAGTTTTAACGAAGCAGAAAAGGATTACCATGATTATTCACAGTACTCAATTTCGGGGATAAATCTATAGCATCATGGACATCAGGCGAATCAGGGTTCAGACAAAAAGATATAATAGCCAAAAAGAGTTTCTCTATTCCATTTCCAGTTTGAATGGTAATAGAAACTTGTGAACCTTAAATGAATTGATCAAAGCTTTTTCCAAATTTTTATCTTTACTCATCTCGTACCAGGCAGCTCCCTGAATACGATGAACATTTATATCTTTATCATTTGACATTCCCAGCTTCATGATCTTCCCGAGGAGTTTCGAAAATATTCTTGCCAGATTGGTTTCCGAATCAGTTCTCAGATCATTAAATATTGCCGCAAAAGCAAATGCCTCAACAAGTATATTTCTCTCACCGTCAAAATCCTTAAAACCGTTTATTCCGGCACAAATATGGAATTTCATCTTCCCGTTTCTACCCAAATGAGGATAAAAAAAACGGACAGCTGTTTTTTTTATCTCACTTATTGTGACTGGTTTATCCTCTTCAGGCTTAAAGGAAGGCACGGAATGCCCCTTCGAGATCAGATACCTGGAAAAAACCGGTAACATCAGGTTGTTGAATTTTTCATTTTTCTTCAATTGGTTGACAAAGATCTCATTTCTTTTCTTTGGATCCTCTTCTTTTTTTAATTCATCCGTATCATATTTATCTGAGTTGGTCAGCAGATAAGAAAGAAAGTAATGATAGGACTTTGTTAAACCTGATAAAATAGGATCACTGCATTCTTTAACCTGAAAAGAAACATATTTTTCCCCTTTATAATCCATTACTTCTGAAGAGAATACCTTTTCATAGGAATTCAGAATATCTTCAGATGTAAATCCATCACCAAAAAGTGAAATGGAAAAAACAATTAACAATAGTACTATACTTTTTTTCATAACCCCTCCATCAATTTAAGAAACCCTTAATCAACGATCATATAAAATTCAAGGTTAATTTTCAAACTAACTATAATACGCTCTCAGTATCCAACATATTTATTACTCGAACCGAACTTTTAATAAAAGATGGGAGACGGGAAAAAGGAAGTGTCCGAAATAAACGAGACCAATAATGTAAAATTTTTAGATTTTTTTGTTAAATAGCCTCAAGAATAACAAACTTAATTTAAAATATTATGATCAGGGTTTTGTGAACACTTCCTGATCGTTCTTTTGCCGGGTTGATTGGACCTGTTTGCTTACATTGGGATTATCTTTGATATAGAATCTCCATAACTTATCTTTATACTCTTTCGCATAGTCTATTCCGATTCTTCCGGCTCGGACGATCATATTCTCCGGGACTGTTTCTTCCGGTTGATCAATCCAGACGGTATCTCCTGTCAGGTCCATACCATTTTGCTCTCTCGACAAATTTAATGCCGAACACAATTTCCCCGGGCCTGATGCAAGGTTCAGGATGTTATCTGTTTTTCTCCTTTTTTTCATAATATCTATACCGCTAAATGGTTCCAATGCACGAATCAGTATTGCATGTGGAATTCCATCCTGCCCAGTAACAACATTGAACAAGGAGTAGAGGCCGTATATAAGATATATATATGCAATCCCACCGGGGTTGTACATCGTCTCCGTCCTCTTTGTCTTTCTTCCCCCATATGAGTGTGATGCCTTATCGATAGTCCCAAAGTAGACCTCAAGTTCGACAATTCTGCCACTTACAAACTCGTTATTTATGTTTGTGCAAAGCGATGACCCAAGGAGGTTCTTTGCTATTTCAAATGTATCGTTCAGGTAAAATTTATGATCAAATTTCATTCTCATTTTAATTGTACCTGATATTATTCCCTGGAGAAAGGGGAGGGAGAATTAAAGAGCGTCATCCATCAGAAGAGCGGGGACATGGAACCACCAGTGCTATAAAGGCTGTAGGTGCATTGAAAATTGGATTTATAAAAATTGTCCGAACCATGATCCTGCTCCGCCAAGGCTTTGCAGGATTCATTTATTCTGTGTAATTTTAACGAAGCAGAAAAGGATTACCATGATTATTCACAGTACTCATTTCCGGGATAAATCTATAGCATCAGGGAAATCAGGCGAATCAGGGTTCAGGCTCCTCCCTTCTCCCTTTGGGCGAGGAGTCGGGGGTGAGGGTTTTATTTAACCTCTATCTTCAAATATTCGAATGCGTTGTGGTTGGTTAACAGGTCTTTAACATCAATGATGAGGTCGTATTTACCGGACTTCAGCCAGTTAAAACCTATCGACATTTCAGTTGATTTCTGTTCCGGACTTAGTCTTTTATTTTCATCAAATAAGATCTTTCCGGATTGATCTCTAATTATCAGGTTCACGCCAATCTTCCCGGACTTCAATTTCTTCTGTTTAAATAATTCAAAATTGATAAGTTTAAAGATTAATTTTTTGTTTACAAATTGCAAATTTTCAATCTTGATCATTTTCTTTTCTGCATTATATTTTTTTATCTTCCTTTTGATAAAAGAAGCCCTCTGGTTGTCATCATAAAGAAGTTTGAATTTCTTCCCAGTTAGTTTAACTTTTAATTTTCCCCTTCTGGAATTATCTTCCGGTGCATATGTCAGGATGTAACTGATATCCTCTTTCTCAATAATTTTTTCCAATGAATTTGTCAGATCAGTGGTAAAGGAAACCGATCCTCCCGTCCTTTTTGCTATCTCTCTCAAAGTAACCTCAGCAGAAGTTGAAATATCCCCCGGAACAATTTCATTCATATCAGCTTCGATCCTTGTAGGTATAACAACAAGGTTAAATGTAGCCCCGAGGTTATAGTAGATCTTGCTCACTTCTTCATAAGGGAAAGTCCTATTCGCATTAAATTCCCGCTCTACATTCCTCAGGATGTTTTTGCTGCTAAGATTCATATTATTTGTTATTGTTGCATAATTATGGGAATTCTTATTCAGGATCGGGAATTTTTCATATTGGTAGAAGCTTATCACCCATTTTTCCAATGTTATTCTTTTTAAAAAAGTTGCAAAGTTATATAGAGTAAAAATATTCAGTTGAAGGAAACTTTTTTTATAGTTTTCCCATGCATTCTGATATCTAAGAAAGAAAGTAAGGACATCACGTTCCTGCCTGCTATTCCCGATGTGAGGATTCCTCACTTGTGATCCCGGTCCTATTTGAGAAAGGAGAACTGTAATTCCACCTTCAACAACCATCATCACTGACCGGAGATTGACACGTGCTTTTTTCCCTTCTTCATTCAAGGTCTTCAGGATCTCATTAAGACTTTTATCCTTTTCCTTCAAATCATTGTATGTAAGTGTAGTGTTGTTAACAAACACAAGCAGTTTGTCAGTTTCTCTTAACACATTGTCAAAAAAGTACCTGACCCCTTTTTCATAGAATTTGTTGAAATTTGTAACACTGAACGCCAACACGAACAATCTCGGTTCATAGTATTGCTTTCTTTCAGAATCCAATTCTATGCTCTGGCTGGATATCTTTTTCTTTACAATATTAAATCCGTTTATATCAATTTCTTTCCCGTTCTCAAACAATCTGAAATCAGACTTCTTCAAATTATCAACCGGCTTCCCTTTGTGCATCACCCTGACAGGAACTTCAACATTGATAACAACCATATCCTCCCGGATCTCTTTCTCCTGAGCAAATAATCCAACAAAAAATACAAGAATAACAAGTAGTAATATAACTAATACATTTTTCATTTCCGCTCCCTTTCTCTAGTTTTCAAACTTTACTTCCGTATCAACATCGAAGAATCTGTATTCATAGTACTTAAATGTGGTTTTACTCTTTTCCCACCCCTTAGATCCTGTATTACGATTTACAACAGGGCCTCCTTTATATCTCTCGGTAATTGTAATGAGTGTCGGGAAGAATAAACCTTTGTATGACTGATCAAATCGGATCTCACAATCAAGAAATAGTCTGGTCTTAAAATATGATGCAGTCCTTTTCATATTCTCATATCCTTTGATGAATACAGGAGTAGCAACGATCTTTCTTATAGAGAAATTTTTCTTATCAATATAAACCTCTGCTGATAAAAAAAATGTTTTCCCCGGTATTTTTGGAATCGCTTTAATAATAACGAGATCATTTTCTTTTGTCTTTTTATACTCAAGTATTTTATAATTGAAATTACTCTGCCTTGCCTGATCAAGAATAGAATTTGGTCCGAAGACTGCTTTTTCACTTAAAAATGACAGCAATAGTTCAGATGGATCCATCTCTACATCAGCTACTTTATCTGAGATCAGCCTTCGCCTCTCTTTAAGCTTTCCACTCTCCTGAATTAGTTGATAGTCAAAATATGATTTTGTACTTGATCTTCTCCTTTTAAGATTACCCCTACGAGTTGACTCAAGAATAAACTCATCCCTTTCAAACAAGATTTTTTCCTTGCAATAAAAATGAAATGCTTCACCCTTAAGCTTTTTGCAGTATTCAGCAGAACCAGCGAGGTATTTGTTTAGGAGATCTTCATCATTTTTAGTCAGATTAATTTCAGCACTTAAAAACCCGACAAAAAAAACCGGAATGAGAATATAAAGGTACTTCATATCCACTACCTTTAATCCTGAATTTTTACTTCCGTGTCCACATCAAAGAATTTATAATCCGTATATTTGTAGGCTATTTTGTTCTTTTCCCAGTATTTTAATCCAAGGATATTTCTCAACACACGACCACCATAGTATCTTTCACTTATTATTACAGAAGTTGGGAATCTCACACCATCTCTTTTAAGATCAAATTCAATGCTGCACTTAATATCTAATCTACCACCAATCTTTCCTGAGCGGATATACAGATTTCTAAACCCTCCAATAGAAACCGGATTCACCTCTATTCTTAAAATTGAATGATCAGTTTTGTCTATCCATACTTTTCCATAAATTGATTTTGAATTGGTATGATCAATAGGAAAAACTTCTATAACAACTGCATCAATTTTATTCTTTTTTTCATATTTCAAGAATCTAAACTTGAATTTAGTTTGACTTAGAATATCGAATATTGCCAATGGAGTCATTGCTATTTTTTTTGATAAAAAAGATTCTAATCTTAATTCCGTATTGGGAATTTCAGTTGAATTCTTCCCCGCTTCAATTCGCCTTCTTTGTTCAACAACCTGATCTCCATTCTGAAGCAATTGATAATCATATGTATATATTTTTTTGTTGGTTATTACATTCCCAACAACCCTTCCCTGGACTCGTTTGCTAACCATTCTGCCTGCAGCTTGGTCATATTTGCTTTCGGTTCTATGCTTAGTCGGTCCCAGTTCACTAGTTGTTTCAAGAATTTCTTCCTTGCAAATATAATGAAAAACTGCAGAGTCCAGTTTATTACAATATTCACCTGCACCTTTTAGAATTTTGTTTAACTGAAACTTGGATGCAGCTGACATCTTGTTAACATGCTTATCAAAATTTTTATTCTGTTTTCGAAGATCTCTGGCAAATTTGTCTTCTATATCCACAAAATCATCAATAAATGCAACTGCATTCTTATTATTAATCATCACAATTTTCGTATTGCTTAGTTTTTCATTTTTAATCTTTAAATGGATCTTATTTTTTGATATTGCTTTTTTATCCATTTTGATACTGATATCGCCCTCTTTCTGAGGATCTGAAAAAACATAAAAAATATCAACATTTTTCATTTTATATTTACCGGGTAATTCAAATTGGAGATCAGTATATTCACCAGATGATTTATGGTCTAACAAATAAAAACCCCTTATCGTAAGTGGAGATCTGAAATATTTATTTCTGTTCAGTAAATTTAAAACAAGAACCTCTTTTTCAAGAGTATTCATATCACCATAAGATTTTCTCTTTTCCAGTGATCTTAAGGAATGTATATGAATACCTTTCTTTTTTGGTTTTATTTTAATATTAAACTTATTTCCTTTTGAGATTTCATCCACTGAAAATGTAATTTCATAATATGCCTTATTCATACTCAATAATCTTTTTGTTAAATTAGCTTTTGTCCCCGTTAAGTATTTTCCACCTGAAACAACAGCAAGAGATTTCAAAGAATCTGATGGTCCGGTAATCCCGGGAATACTTGGATCAATGATAAATATTACTGCCCCGCTTCTCCCCAGGAATTCAGCAGACTTTTGAAGTCTCCTATAAAACTCTTCAATTCCATGATCCACATTTTTAGCAGCAAGAGCAGACAACCCTTCTGAGAAAAAGTAAACGAATTTATTATCAATGATTTGATTTAATGAATAATAAAGAGATTCAAATGAATAGAAAAAATTTCTGTTTATGTTAACTGCTAACATCATCTTTGTCTCTTTTTGAAATGTCATTTCATCTTTCCCTGAAATTTTTCCCCGGCTTTCATATTTCACCTTGCCACCTTTACCAATAATCTGTGCTTTCCCTGCATTGTCCAGTATAGGCTGAGCATTTCTGGATTCTGGTAACATTTCAGTTTTCTGATTTACTAGATCTGATAATAATTTTTTATCGTTTGATGGCCCGAACATGTATTTAAGCCCTGCAAATGGATCTAGGGTCATTATTACAAAATATGTAGAAATATCACTGTTTGAAATCAATTCTTGAGCAACCACTTTAACTTTATTTAAACTTGTTTGTGCTCTATACCCAATATCGAATATTAAAAATGCAATTTTACTTTTATCAATTTCACTTCCAGTTATAATTTGGTTTTTATCATCAGAAATCACATTAAAAGCCCTTTTGTATAAAGTAAATTCTGAGACAGACTTTCCGTTCACTAAAAGTTGTATATCATCCTTAGTCAGGTCAATAACAGAATTTCCATCTTTATCAACAGCAAAGAGAGGAACAACCCACCAATCGACATCCACTTTCTCAACTATATTCTCTTCTGGGATAAGAAACACAACACATAAAAATACCAAAATAAAGTTCGTAAAATATTTCATGCCCGCCCCCTACTATTTAATTTACTTAACGTCTATTTTTAAATATTCGAATGCTGATCTGTCTGTCAGGAGATCTTTGATATCTATCAGAAGATCATATTGACCCTTATTTATCCAGTCAAAACCAATATCAACGTTGATCTCTTTTTTCCCCGGTAGAACGATCTTATTCTCATTAAAGATCACATTGTTTCCGTCTTTTACCGTGATCTGAATATTGACCTTCCCCCTTTTATTATTTCCAGATTTGCTAATTTTGTAATTTTTTAATTTGATACTGAGTTTCTTTTTTTCAAAACTGATCTTTTCTATTTCAACTATTTTGTATTTTTTTGCCCTCTTTTTCAGATATCTTTTCAGATACCCCGCCCTGACATTATCATCATATAAAACCTTGTACTCTTTATTCCCGACCTTCACATTCAGTTTCCCTCTGAATGTTTCAGTTTCCGGCGCATAAGTGATCATATAGACTATATCCTGACTTTCACTTATTGTCTCAATTGCATCACTAAGGTTTGTAGTTGTAATAAGTTTTCCGCCTGTTTTTTTTGTTATTTCTCTGAGATTGTTCTCGAGTGAAGTTGAGATCCTTTTATATTCAAAGTTTTTTGATTCCAGCGGGATCCTTGAGGGTATCAGGACCGAGTGGAAGGTTGTATTTACTTTATAGAACAATTTCGTAATCTCATCAGTATCAAATGATATAGCTGCACTCTGCTCCCTGAAAATTGCAAATATCATCTTCTCCAATTGCCTCGCAAAAAAAAGAACTTCAGGATCGGTACTCATCCGCCAACGTTCAATATATCCCCTGATTGATTCAAGCAATGAATCCATTTTAGTGCTCAATCTAGGAAATAACTCAACCTGATAAAAACTGATCACCCATTTTTTCATTTTTATTTTTTCCAGGTATTTTGAGAAGTTATAATACTTATTTATATCTGCTGTCAGAAAATCCCTCTTGTAATCCTTAAAAGTACGAAGATAATGTTTCAGATAATCATACAAAACATAATGAGCATAAGGCCTTTTACTTGAAAGAGCTATTGAGAGATCTCCTTGAACTTTTAGCAAAGTGCGGGTCAACCTGGCTCTCGCTATCAATCCCTCATTTTTTAAATGCTTCTTAATTAATTCAAATGCTTCATCCTTCTTTTTAAGATCATTAAATGAGAACATTTTGTTGTTAATTAATATCAACAGTTTATCGCTCTTCTTCAGGACCTTATCAAATATATGTATCAGTCCATCCTCCAGGTCCCTGTTATATTGGACTAGACTGAAGACAAGTGAAAACAACCTCGGTTCATAAAATTGTTTCCTTTCCGAATCGAGTCCAATACTCTGGCTTGATATCTTTTTCCTGACAATATTGAATCCGTTGATTGAAAGTTCTTTCCCGTTCTCAAACAATCTGAAATCTGATTTCTTAAGATTATCAACAGGATTTCCCTTGTGCATAACCCGGACAGGAACCTCAACATTGATAACAACCATATCCTCCCGAATAATTTTGCCCTGTGAAAAAATTACAAATGAAAAAAAACAGAAATATACCATAAAAAAACTTGTGGAATATTTCATGCCCGCCCCCATCTCTCAAATGAGTTATTCATAATTTTGTTAAACGTATAATTATTAGCAAGTAAATTTCCATGAATTTTAGTTCAAAAACTTGAATTTTGTCCCTAATTTGTCACAATACCTTTCAAAAATGGTTCATTTAATTGTCTGAACCGGAATGTGCAACTTGTTAAGGTCTTTTATCGCTTGATGCAGAAATTTGACTCTATTACTTTTTAATTTTTTGAACATTAAAACAACTTTATCCATTTTTTGGATAATCTCACTAATTTTTGATCGCACTCTTTTCACTTTTGCAGAACGGATCACTTTTCTTCTTGCTTCTGACAAATCCTGATTTTTCAATTCATTGATATTCCTGATATTCGTTTTTATCATCTCTAAATAATATTTTGCTGCCAGTGAAAAATTCCCCAATGCAACATCAATTTTATTATCATGAGTCTCTAAATATCCCAGGTAATAATATGGACGAGGATATTGTTTGTTCTTTTTTACCACCTTTTTAAAGTATGTTCTGGATTCATTGAACCGCTTAGTTTCATAATAGAACATTCCAAATAGAGTATTTAGTTCAACAGAATCCGGAATAAATTTTTCCGAACTTTTCAGACTGAATTCAACCAGGTTATATTCCTTAAGAATGAAATAATTAAATGCCCTGTAATAATACACCTCACCAAGATACGGCAGATCATTATCTATCATCTTATTCAGGACATCTACCGACCTCAAATGTTCCCCGAGTTGAGATAAACAAACAGCTTTTCCGAAAAGATTCATATAATAAAGTGGAGCAATATCGTCCGCCCTGCTGTAAAGTTCAAGGGACTTTGAATACAATTCATAATGGAGATATATTTTGCCCATTCCGGTTAGTGCAAAAGGTATCTTTTCATTTTGTTCAAGTACTCTCAGATAATATTCTTCAGCTTTTTTAAGCTTCCCTGTATTAAAGAATCTGTCACCTCTTCTCAGCAGCAATTCGATAAAATCCGGATATCCCCTTATCCCTTTGTCAATTTCAATAAAGATATCACGTAGAAAGTATTTAAAATTTGAAGCGGGAAATAACTTTATCATTTTTTTAGTTTCGATCCTGTAATTTCCCAAAACTCCCTGCCTGCTTTGATAAAGGATATAGAAAAAGTATTTGTAATCTTTATCAAGATCATGCCTCAGATCCTTCAAGTTCTGGTCAGTAAATAGAAAAGCCTTCCCAGGGAAAATCACTCTTTGTGCAATTTTGAAATATAACTCAGCAATCCTTATGTTTTTTTTTATAGTAACCAATAGTTGTTCGGCCTTCTCCAGATCTTTAATCCCGGGAAGAGAAAGAAACCTTGCTCTGACCGCACGGTGAAGAAGAGTAAAAAACAACTTCTCTCTAATCTTTAATGAATCCTTTAATTGTAACGCATCATTATAATACCGGATAGAATTTGTCCATCCTACCCAATGCATTTTCTCAAACTCTTTATCTCCTTTTTCAACCATTTCCAGAAACCGTGCCTCTTCAATTATTTCCTTTTCAGTTCTGAACTTCTTCTGATTAATCCCTGAACATCCGATACTAATCAAAAATGTCATTATAAGAAAGAAAAACAATATATACCTTTTCATCTGTTCACCATTTTGATAAAAAAAAATTGTTATTAGTAATACTATTCAAGAAATAATTATTATTCCATTTCACTTGATCCATAGTTTAATACGGACACATCAATTCAAATATTTAAGGAACTATAATTTCCATGAATTATCCTGATGTAGAAAAAACGTAACCTCACCCAGGCCGCCTTCTCTTCGCTAAAGCGAATTCACCTTGACCTAGAGGAGGAGAATATCTGAAAAAATCTATAATAAAGTCCCCTTTTAGGGGATTTAGGGGCCAATTATAATGCCGTGAATAGTTACGAAGTTACGTTACATCCCTCATTTCACTGTCTCCTGAGTTTAAATTTTAGATTTAGTTATTTTTTCTGCTATTTTATAAATCCAAGTTTCCAAGCACCGTCCCCGTGTGATTTTTTTTGCAAATTCTGTTATAAGTTGATTATGGCGGGGAAATTGTCTTATGAGAGGTATTTGTGGTTTCATTCCAGGTTGAAGGCAGGGAAGTATCCGAAATTGTCCGATCTGTCTGAAAAGTTCGAGATATCACAAAGGCAGGCCTCAAGAGAAATCGAGTTCATGAGATTGTTTTTTGATGCTCCCATAGAATATTCTAATGATGAAGCCGGATACTTTTATTCGGATGACAAGTTCGAACTTCCCGGTATCTGGGCATCAGAAGAAGAGATCGTAACCCTGATCATTGCTAAAAGGCTGGCATCAACGATCCCCCACAAAAAAAGGAAAAAGAGATTTGATACTTTCATAAAGAAATTCCTGAGCGATACGGGGATCGATATTTCCACACTCGAAAAGAAGATCTCCATTAAAAATATCCGGTTTTATAAAGTTGACGCGACAGTATTCGAAAATGTGGTCCTTGGGCTGAGCAACGGCATGAAATTAAAGATACACTATAGTTCTCCTTATAAAGATGACCCGGGGAAACGTATAGTGAACCCCCTCCACCTCCTCCTCTATATGGGGAACTGGCACCTCTTTGCATATTGTGATGAGAAAAAAGAGATCAGGGATTTTGTACTTTCAAGAATTTCAAATTCTGAGATCACTAACACCATGATCCCTGAAAAACTTAGAAAGAAGAATCTGAGAAAAAAGGTTTATGAGAATTACGGGATCTTCCTCGAAGGTGAAAAAACAGAAGTTACTCTGAAATTTACAAGCAATACTGCAAAAGTGGCAAGGGAACAGATATGGTTTTTAAACCAGGTAGTTGAAGAATCCGGCAATGGCGAAATAACGATCAAATTTCCTGTATCTGATTTCAGGGAAGTTATAAAAGATATCCTGGCACTCGGCCCGGGGGTGGAGGTGATAAGCCCGCCGGAATTACGAAAAATGGTGATGGACACTATCTCCGATATGAGAGCACTTTATAAGATCTGACTGTTCATTTGACCCCTTATTGATTATACGGTCATTAATTGAGATAATCTGAATATCAACGGAGGCGACATTTGAAAGGTATAATTCTTGCAGGCGGACACGGAACAAGGCTTTATCCGATGACATTGCCTGTATCAAAACAACTTCTGCCGGTCTATGACAAACCAATGGTCTACTATCCACTTTCAACACTTATGCTTGCAGGGATCAGAGAAATCCTAATAATTTCGACACCGGAAGAACTCCCGAGGTTTAAAAAATTATTCGGAACCGGTAAACAACTGGGATTAAAAATAGAGTACAAAGAGCAGGCTGAGCCCCGCGGAATAGCAGATGCATTTATTGTTGGGAAAGATTTCATAGGCTCGGACAGCGTATGCCTTATTCTTGGAGATAATATTTTCTACGGACATGATCTGATCTCAATGCTGGAGAAGAGCAGCAGAATAGAGAAAGGTGCAATCGTTTTCGGGTATTATGTAAAAAATCCTGAAAGGTATGGCGTTGTAGAGTTCGATAAAAATAAGAAAGTTATTTCGATAGAAGAAAAACCGGACGATCCCAAATCAAACTTTGCAGTAGTGGGACTCTACTTTTACGATAACAGCGTGGTCGAACTGGCTCACACAATAAAACCGTCTGCCAGGGGTGAGATCGAGATAACAGATATCAACAATGAATACCTTAAAAAAGGCGAAATGAAAGTGGAATTGATGGGACGTGGATATGCCTGGCTTGATACAGGTACTAACTCTTCACTACTCGATGCATCGATGTTTGTTAAGACCATAGAGGACAGACAGGGATTGAAAATTTCCTGCCCTGAAGAGATCGCATTCAGGAGAAATTATATAAGCAGGCCGGAGCTTAAACACCTAGCTGACAAATTATCTCCCAGTGATTACGGGAAATATCTTGCGGATATACTTGAAGAGGAATAAATGTCTGCTAAAAAAAGAGCATTAAATAATATCCTTGTTACAGGCGGAGCAGGATTCATCGGGAGCAATTTTATCCGTTTTATGTTTAAAGAGGCAGAATTCCGGGGAAAGATCATCAATGCAGATAAACTTACATATGCAGGAGATAAGAGCAACCTGGATGATATAGAATCAAAGTATGGAGGAGAGAGATATTTTTTCACTAAAACCGATATCTGCAGCAGGGAAGATATAAATAATATTTTTAAACAATTTGAGATAGATACTATTGTCCATTTCGCAGCCGAATCCCATGTTGACAGATCGATCACAGGCCCGGAAGATTTTATCCAGACAAATATAGTCGGGACTTTTGTTCTCCTCGAAACTGCAAGGGAATTCTGGGCTCCGGGTGGGAAGAACCTTTTTCATCACATTTCAACGGATGAGGTCTACGGCAGCCTGGGAGCAAAAGGATATTTCCTGGAAACAACCCCTTACGATCCGAAAAGCCCCTATTCGGCATCAAAAGCATCTTCCGATCACCTTGTCCGTGCATATGCAAACACTTACAAACTGCCTGTAACACTTTCCAATTGTTCAAATAATTACGGGCCATATCAATATCCTGAAAAACTGATCCCCCTGATGATCCATCAGGCCTTGGAGGGGGAGGAACTTCCTGTTTATGGTGACGGAGCAAATATTAGGGACTGGCTTCATGTGACAGATCATTGTTCTGCTATCTGGAAGATCCTCTCTGCCGGAAAGGCCGGAGAGACCTACAACGTAGGCGGTGACAGCGAGATGAAAAATATAGAGGTTGTCAAAGGGATTTGTGACATCCTGGACAAAATTTATCCTGTCAGCAAAAATCCCGGATCCTTCTGCAAAAAGAGTTATTCCGAGCTGATAAAGTTTGTTACCGACAGACCGGGGCATGACAAAAGATATGCGATCAATTGTGAGAAGATAAAAAAGGAGCTCGGCTGGCACCCGTCTGTAAGTTTCAGCAGCGGCCTTGAATCTACTGTCAATTGGTATTTCAAAAGATTTTCCGCCTGATCTTAACTTTCCTCTATTTCTGAATTCTCAACACAGGGAAAATAATATATAATAGTAAAAATGAAAAACGGGGAAGCTGCAAAGATATACAGGTCAATATTCAGGAAGGATATTCCAATTATAGTTAAGCAGAGATTTGAAAACTCATCTGTAAGGTTGGAATCATCATTTCCTGAAAGTGACCTTATAAAATACAGAAAAATAATTGACAGAATATCCGACCTTGCAGCCATTGAGTATGTATCAAGAATAACAGGAACTAATCAACTACTCATAAAAAAATTTCAGATCATGATCTACCTGGGTGAGTGTATACCTGATAACTTCAATATTTTCATAAATGAAAAGAGGGGGCTTATAAGAACTTTGTTCATGTTCACAACAATCCCGTTTAATTCAGTTTACAAATTCGTCAAAGGGTCCCTGGCCCTCAAGATCAAAATAAAATGAAAAAAGAGATAGTGATAATCGGCGGTGGTGCTTCAGGGGTTTCTGCTGCTATCGGTTTTGTAAATAAAGGAATTATCCCCACTATAATTGATGTAGGAATGAGGTCTGACAAAAATCATAAGGCTGTAGGGAACCAGTATGACTATAGAAAAGAGAACGACCTTTACGATCTTATGATAGGAAATGAACTGGAGGGGCTTACAAATGTCCTGGAAGGGACCAGTTTGCCACCTAAATTAACCACAC
>Ga0190293_1000238_pt1 | contig 19260 bp, 14 predicted proteins | sample 48693001_MG_FD_161671 | JGI IMG/M metagenome (GOLD analysis project Ga0190293, IMG submission 161671) | Hydrothermal vent microbial mat bacterial communities from Southern Trench, Guaymas Basin, Mexico - 4869-30-0-1_MG | ecosystem: Environmental > Aquatic > Marine > Hydrothermal vents >...
TCTCCTTGATATATGTTCCTCCTTTCACTGTGGCATCGTTAGCAATAATCACTACCTCTTTCCCATGTATCATTCCAATACCGGTTACTATGCCGGCAGACGGAAACTGCTCTTTGTACTGTCCGTATGCTGCCAGTGGACTGAGTTCAATAAAAGGGGTGTTTGGATCCAGCAGCAGGTTGATGCGGTGGCGAACCAGCAGCTTCTCCCGGGCCTGGTGCTTTTCCCTTGCGGCAGTAGCTCCTCCCATGGTTACAGATTTGAGCCTTGACCTCAATAAATCCATGAGATCTTTGTTTTCCTTCTGTCTCTCCAGAAAAGAGTCAGAGTGTATATCGATATTTGAGATCAGGGTTTTCAAAATAATTTTAGGTTATGTAGTCTTTATTTGGATCAATTTCTAACCAGGATGAGAGCCACTTTGTGCCCAGGTAAAAAGGAAGGGTGTCAATAAGAGCTGCTGTCATCTTGAAAACATAATTTGAGAGAATGAGTATGATCAGTCCATGGGTCACAGTCTCGCCCGGGGTAATGGAGATGGCATTGGTGAAAAAGTAAGTTATAAGGATTACGGCTACGGAATCCACCATCTGACTGGTCAGGGTCGATCCGTTGTTCCTAAGCCAGAGGGCTTTTCCTTTGGTAAGTCTCTTAAGGTAGTGAAACACTTGTACATCCACCAGCTGCGCCGAAATATAGGCTATCATTGATGCCATTGTGGCCATGCTGGTCCATTTTCTTACCTGGAAAAAGGTGCGATCGGGATGGTATATATCCGGTAGTCCATCGGGGCCCAGTTCTGTATGGGGTGGAAGCACACCTCCGAGCCATAGGAAAAAGAGCACCCAGATGTTCAGGGCCAGTCCTGTCCACACCACCAGATTTGCCCTGCGTTTTCCATAAAGTTCACTGATAAAATCGGTGCACAAAAAGGTAATTGGGTAGGGAAGTACACCCACAAACACCACAAATGGAATGTGAACCGTTCCAATTTGAAAAGAGAGATCGATCTGTCGGGATATACCCAAAATATTCAGAATTGCAAGTGTCCCCAGGAAGAGTCCGGACAAAATCACGAATACCAGCTCTCTACGAAAGGCAATTTTTCTGTTAATAGGGTCTGTTGAATCAAACATCATATCATGCGATATCCATACAAATATGGAATTATTCTACAAACAAATCCAAGGATTGTTCACAACGGTCAAATGTTAATTATTTCTTGTAAATGGTATTCGTTATTTCACTTATTTGTATACTGCATGAAGACTGGTATAGGAAAACTGTTACAAATTGCCCAGGGCGACAGGTCTATGATCGGAGCTTTGTTGCTTCAGGCTGTTTTCACAGGCATCTTTGTTGGTGCACTGGAACTGGAAGCCAATGCCGTTTTCCTGGAGTCGTTCGGAGCAGCGAAAGTCCCGTTGGGATTGATGATTTCAGGTGCAGCAGGGATATTAATCGCTACTGTATACAGCTATTTCAGCAAACAGTTAGGAGTCAGAGCTTTTGGGATTTATAACCTGGTTGCAGTTATGGCCATGACTGCTGCATTGATATTTGGATTTCTCCTTCTGGAGATACAGCAGCTGGACTTTGTTATTTTTGTGATAGCAGGGCCCTTGATTCTGATCACACTGTTAGGATTCTGGACCACTGTCAGGGGTTTTCTCTCTCCAAGCAGGGGCAAGCAACTCACCGGGCTCATCGATGCTACACTCATAGGCGGCATGATCCTCTCATTTATCGTAACTCCTCTTCTGGTGGGCATGGGATTCAGACTCCACAATATTCTCTATGTTGGTATGGGGAGCCTTATTATCGCTTCCGGGGCCCAGCTCTATGTGCTGAACGGAATCGGGAGGCATCACCATCGGTTCAAATCCAGGGTAAAAAGCACGGGTCCGCTTCGTCTTTTTTCGCATAAGTATACTGGATTGATGGCAGCCTTTGTGCTGATGGGGGTTTCAGTCACTGTCCTGATTCATTATGCATTTCTATCTGTAACCGGAAGCAGGTTTCCCGGCGGAATAGAGCTGGTGACCTTCCTGGGATATATTTTTGGAAGCATGATGCTGCTGGCCTGGCTGATGAAGCGGTTCCTGTTCGGTTGGGTCAAGAGGAAATTTGGTATAAAAATGACCCTGTTGCTGGCTCCGGTCATATTGCTCTTATTTACGATTCTTTCCGCCATAGCAGGTGAAAGCTATGGTTTTGGAGGTGAAGCCCAATTATTCACTTACTTCTTTCTGCTGGTTGTCTTCTCAAAAATGGTTGGTCGAACACTCAAAGAATCTATGGAAGATACCTCCTTAAACGTGATCTATCAGTCGCTGGCGCCCAATGAACGTCCCAATGTCCAGTCGGGCATAGAGGGAGTGGTTAGCCAGATCGGGGTCTTCACATCGGGTCTTTTGCTGGCAGCCATTGTAGAGATCACTTTTGTGGAGGTGATTCATGTCCTCTACGTACTCTTTGTTTTTTTATTGATCTGGTTTTTTGTGGGAAGAGCCCTCTACCAGAATTACCACAGGATGCTTAAGGTGACGCTGGAGTCGGACAAAACCCGGGAAGTGGTGGATTTGACACTGGATGAAATGGTCGACGTAGATTTGCAGAAAACTGCTTTCCCTATGGAATTGCTCGAGTTCAACTCCTATTTTTTTCATTACACTTCGAGGGAGCGGCAGATTTCGTTACTCTCCCACCCCAATTCAAAGGTTCGTGCACGAATCTGGGATCACCTTTTGAATACCTCTCCCGGCTTGCCCGATCTGACCATCAGTCAGTTACATGTAAATGAGAAGGATCCGGATGTGAAAGAGAGGATTCGGAGATTGGGAAAGCGCAAGTTGCGAACCAGGTTGGGTCTGCAGGAAGCATTTATCAGGGAACGTCTGGATAAATTTTCACATGAGAAGAGCAAACCTGACAATGCCATTGGAGATGCATTTCATTCGGGGGTAGGCAATGAGATTTATGCAGCCATGTATCATGTGGCCGAGGAGCACGATAAGCGCTATTTACATGAAGTCATCTCCCTGTTCAGGGATACAGATCCCAACATTCAGAGTGTGGCCATTTCAACAGCAGGAATGATCGATACCTGCGGGAATGGGGTGAGAATTATCGATTTTCTGGATCACCCCCACCTCTATCCCGCAGCATGGTCGTCACTGGTAAAGCAGGGCGAGGGTGTTCTGGAGGAGCTTGAGACAGCATTTTCTAAACCTGAGACCAATGTGAAACTTCAGAAGCGCATTGTATCAGTGATATCTGCCATCGGTGGCGGAAAATCAGTTCAATCGCTGTTAGATAAACTGGAATATCATCATAGAGAGGTTTTTCAGTCGGTGGTGCAGGGCTTGTATGAAAACCGGTTTAAAGCCTCTGAGATTCAGCTGGCACTTATTCAAAATGCTATACTCAGGCTTGTACAGACCGGAACGTGGAATATGGCTGCCAGAATATCGGTTCGGACCGACAACCCGGGGGGCAACCTGGCCAGTGCCATCGAACATGAAATATGGGATGTGAATGAAAAGATTTTTATGCTGATGGCCATGATTTATGACCGGAGATCGGTACACCGGATCAGGTTAAGCTTGCTGGACAGAGAGAGTGCAGACCGGGGGATGGCCATTGAATTGCTGGGTCTTTTATTAAGTGAACCATTGAAGTCGGTTCTGCTCTCCTATTTTCATGATGTTGCAGTGCGGGAAAAAATTGATAAACTTCGGGAAATTTATCCCATCGATATACTGCCCATTGGAGTGCTTCTCAAAAGAATTCTTAATCGGGATGGCTCGCAAATGGGCGATTTCATTAGAATCTGCGTCCTTGAGAGAATGGGTAATATGAAACGTTTTTTTGATGAGCAGCAGATCATTGCACAAGGATTTCACCCAAATCCTAAAATTCGTGAAACCGCAGCGCAATTATTACGTAAAAATGATCCAGAGCGGTACCACATGGTTACGGAACGATTAGATTATCCTGATAACAGTTTTCCCGATCATGAGGATGCAGCTAAGTGGTATATGGATACCACCATGAAGCTAACCGCCTGGAAGTTATTTTTGAATGTGGGAATAAACGCCCTGTTTAAGCTGGTTTCGGAGATCGAACCCTTCTCGGAAGAGTTGCTTTCGGATGGGGATTTCGTGGTTCTGGCCAGGTCAGCTTCAGCGGAGAATTTTATACCCCTTTCGTTGGGAATTGCGATAATTGCAGAGCACCAGCCTGAAATTTTACAGCAAATTCGTTATCTTGCTACCATTGAGGCGTGCGAAGTATACCTGATCGAAAGGGAAAAATTCATTGAGTTGCTTTTTGATAACAGAAGTTTATTGCACGTTTTTTGTGGTTTCTTGAACCAAACCAGCCAGGTTTAGGTTTAAGAAAAATGTGATGTTGATAATGAATTGAATTATGGGTGAACCCTCAATGATAAAGACTGGCGTGCTGCAAACTAATCCATTTCCGGGCATCAGGCCATTTACCTCCATGGAGGATAAATATTTCTTTGGCAGGGATACAGTTATTTCAGATCTGATTGATTCGCTTAAAAACAACAGATTTGTGGCTCTTGTGGGAGCCACTGGAAGTGGGAAAACCTCCCTGATACAGTCCGGGATCATCCCTTCACTTCTGTCTGATGAGAAACAGGAGTGGGTTCCCATTTCCATTCGGCCAGGGGTAAAGCCAGTAGAGAGCCTCATCCGTGGATTTCAGCAGGTTTTTCCCACCAAACTCACCGAGACTGATGTGCAGAAATTTCTCAGTGGTAACCAAAACCTTGAGGATTTAATCAATGATAAAGGCCTGGGCAACCACAACTACTACCTGGTGATTGACCAGTTTGAAGAGCTCTTCAGAAATCAGATATTTGGTCAGAAAAAGAAAAAGAATGGTCGCAGTCCGGAGGCCACCCGGTTTGTTGATCTTTTAATGGATGCGGTAGATGGAAAGAGACCAGCGATTTATGTGATGCTTTCCATCCGTTCCGATTTCATAGATGCCTGTGCGGTGTATCGTACACTGACTGAAAAGATGAACAGAAGCAAGTATCTTTTGCCACAGATGACCAGGGAGGCTCTTTCAAAAACGATACTGGGACCCATTAGTCAGGTCGGGGCCACTGCAGAAGCCGGCTTTGTAGATTACCTTTTGGATGATCTCGAAGATGTTGAGGTAAAACTCCCGGTTTTACAGCATTCCATGATGCGTACCTGGGATCACTGGATTCAGCAGGGAGATTTAGAGCGATCCATTACAATAAATAACTACCAGGCCATTGGAACACTCAGAAGTGCCCTGGGGAAGCATCTTGAAGATATTTACAAAGTCATGAACTATGCTCAGCAGACCATCTGCGAGCACATGTTTAAATCGATCACTTTCAAAACCGGAAGTCAGGAGGGATTCCGCCGGCCAGCCACTTTGAGCACCATTGCCAGGATTGCGCAATGCAGCGTCGAGGAGGTAGCCGAGGTCGTTGAGCTCTTCAGAAAACCGGGTCGCGCTTTCCTGGAACCAGGGACAGGCGTTTCGTTAGCGGCTGAGAGTCAGGTTGAACTGGCTCATGAATCATTAATCGGACTCTGGAAGAGACTCCAGGACTGGGTAGATGAGGAAGCTGAATCCATTCAGATGTACGTGAAGCTGTCGGAAGCCTCGGCCCTCTATCAACAGGGCAGGACAGAACTGTGGAGGCCACCGGAGCTCAATGCAGCTTTAAAATGGAAGAATACTCAGAATCCTACTCCAGCCTGGGGGGTGCAGTATAACTCGGCATTTGAAAGGGCCATGGTATTCCTGAACACCAGCGAGGAGGAGTTCAAGTGGAATGAGGAACGAAAGGTGATCAAACAGCGGAGAAAGCTGATCATCAATCGATCCGTTGCAGTGATGATGGGAGTGGTGGTGATCGTTCTCGCCATCGTTTTCTTTGGTTCAAAGAATGATACAAGTACTACCGATCAGGTGAATAATGCGGCAGAACCTGTTTACAGCGAGGTCCCGGATCTCAGGGTGTCTGGTACAAGTATCAATGAAGAGGTTCAGGAGGAGACTTTGCAAGAGCCTGTTTCCACACCGGTACCTGAGGTGGAAGATGATCCCGTCAATACTGAATCAACAACCAGCCGGGAAGTAGCCCGGGAGAGCACTACACGGTCACAGCCCTCAAACAATGCATCTGCTTCCAGTGCCAACCGAACTCCTGCTTCTGCTCAAACTCAGACAATCGCAGTCACTGTTCCGGCCTCGAGCCGAAGCTCCGGTACATCAAGCAGTGAATACAGGCAAAGGATGCTATCCATTGCTAAGGATGCGGCACTACAGAGTACTGAAATATCCAAAAATCCAGACTTGCAGGGACTGCTGGCATACCAGGCCTATCAACTAAACACAAAGTATGATGGAACTTATTACGAAGCCGATATCTATAATGGTCTCTACTTAGCCCTTAAAAAACTGATCTCACCGGCATACAATATATATCCAGACCTGAGAACTTCAGTGAAGGATATTAAATGGCTCGACAGAACAGGTAGTCTCCTGGTGGCCAGCAGTGACGGATCTGTAAAAATCCTCTCCGGCAATATTGCTGATAAATCCTCTCAGATTAATCTTGCTGGTACTGCTCTGAACAATGAGTGCCTCTCCATTAGTCCCGACGAAACAGTTGCTGCTGTAGGAACCAACGGTGGTGGTCTGCTGTTTATCGAACTGGAAAACAGGGGTAGTGTTATTCATCGCAGCACGGATCAGGGGAATATAGTACTCTTTCTTGCGAACCTGGGGAAAACAGGAAGCTTTATTTCTGCAGGAACGGAAAACAGGATCCTGAAATGGGATTATAGCAGCTATTCCAGCTCTACCCTGGTATCTACCTCAGCAAGACTTTCAGCATTAGCCGCCTCCGTTGATGGTCACCGGGCTTCTTTTGGGACTCGTGATGGTAAGGTCTTTGAGTTGGATGTGGATGATCCGGCAAGCATAAGAGAGGTAGGAGATTTTGGCCGAAACCATGTAAAATCATTGGCATACAGTCCCAGTGGCCGATACCTGGTTGCTGGTCTTCTGGATGGTACAATACGTGTGTTAGCCGGAGATAGCAGAAGGAGTGCCGCTACTTTAAGAGGACCCGGAGCCCGGGTTACCGATATAAGCTATAGTACGGATGGAAGATTTTTGGTCGCTGCATCTCACGATGGAAATGTGTACCTTTGGAACACCTCTAACTGGGGAAATCCACCCATGGTTTTCTCTGAAAACAATGGATTTGTCCTCGCTGTTTGTTTCAGTAAAAATAGTAGTTATTTTTACAGCGGGAGTGTGGATTATCCACGCTTTATAGGGAGGCCATCAGAACCTGCAGAAATGGCCAGAGATTTTTGTGCACTCATTGGACGGAATCTGACAGAAACAGAGTGGGATGAGTATTTTGGAGCGGATATCCCTTATGAAAAAACCTGCCCGGGTTTGAATTAATAAAAGCAATCTAATATGCGTAAATGGATTTTCATTTTTTTCCCTCTGATCTTTGTGTATCTCTCTTCAGAGGCACAGGAAAATGTGGGTTGTAACCAGCTACTGGCTGATGCCAGGGAAGCCTATTCGGCAGGTATGGTGGAAATTGTACCGGAATTACTTCTTCCCTGCCTTGAACCGGGAGGATTAACAGGTACTCCAAAACAAGAGGCTTATAAACTGGTGATTAATGCCTACCTGTTCGATTACCTGCCTGAAGAAGCAGATAGCCTGATGGATCGGTTTGTTGCGGAGTTCCCTCAATACCAAACTACTGGTGCTGATCCCGCTGAGTTTACAGGGCTGTTTGAATCTCATCTGGTTGCCATGGGTATAACCGAAGAGGTTGTCACAGAGGATCCGGCTGATACTGAACCGGTGAAGGAAAAGAGTGAAAAGAAGACTAAGATAAAAACTCCTTTCGTCTATGAGAACTCTATGGGATTTATTCTGGGTGTCAATGGATCCTTTCCACAAATCATTGAAAGGTATAGTGTTGGCAATCCTGTAAATAGTGAAGGAAGTTTTGGGATGATGCCGGGATTTCAGGCAGGCGCATTAATGAACCTGATTTTAAACAGGAGCATGGAAGCCTCATTCGGCTTATTCTATAATCAAACCAAGTTTCGGTTTACTGATACTCCGTTTCCATTTACCTCCTACGATTATGAAGAGTCACAATCTCATTTACAGATTCCTGCTTCCATAATTTTTAAGTTGAATCCTGAGACCAATGGCGCCTCTCTTTACCTGAGGTTTGGTATAGTTGGTGATTACCTGTTGTCGGCAACCGGACAGGGAACAAGAAGTTATGTGGGATCCACAGAGCAGGTGGTGGTGGGAGAAACCACCATCTCAGATTCGAGGACCCGGTTGAATCTGCTGGGTAATGCCGGTCTTGGAATGAGAATTCCTTTTGAAAAGTCATTTATGTTTATGGAAGCCGGTTTCAAAGCAGGTCTTATAAAAAGCAATAATGCAGAGAATCGATATAAGAATGATGATCTGGTCTGGTTACTCTATCATGTTGATAGCGACTATCGGGTTTTGCAGTTCAGTTTTTCTGCAGGTATGGCCTGGAACCTTTAATCTTTTGAAGTGATTGATATGAAATATAGAATCATCCTTATTGTTGCCCTGATCGGATCTTTGATATCCTGTGAAAAGGAGATATCCACAAGTCAGGCCGATAATTTTATGAAATTTTACGGAAACTACCTGAGCGGTGAGGCCAGTGATGTTGATGTTCTTGATAATGGGGGGTATGCCATGTGCGGGACCGATTCCACAAGCGAATATGGGAAACGTATGGTATTGATCGTTACCGATGCATATGGGAACATTCAGAACGGATTTCCAAAATACTTTACCAAAGAGGGATTGGAGGCGGGAGCCAACGCGGTGGAAGCCATCCGGGGAGGTCAGGGTGGATATATGCTATTTGGATATGTGGAGAGTCAGATAGATGGAACCATGGAAACTCAGAAGGATGTGTTGGTGGTGAAAGCATCCCCATCAGGAGAGGAGATCTGGCAGCGCACCTATGGTTCAAGTTTGGATGAGGTGATCCTTCATGCTACAGAGAGGAATTCATCAGGATATATGATGTCGGGATACCAGGTAAAAGACGGTGAATCGGGCATTCTGGTATTTGGGATATATGAGGAAGGAGATTCCATCCCGTTGAGTCTGATTCATTACAATCCACATAGAAAGAACTCTTCAGCAAACTATATTCTGAATTATGAGGATCGTTATTTTTGTGTATGCACCTATGATAAGATTGGTGCAGAGGGAACAGATCTTCTGATTTTGAATCTCAATGAAAATCTGGCCATTGATCAGCCTGTGACACTTACCGATGATGTGAATGAGTTTGGCATGTGTATTATTGAAGACGGCCCCGACCGGTTTCTGGTCCTTGGGAACCGGCATAATGAGCAATCAGGCAGAAAGGAGATGGTGGTCTATCTTCTGGAAACAGAAGGAATTTATATCACTAAATCAATTCAGATTGCAACCATTTCCCAGAGTAATACAGACCTTATAGGGAGACGCATTGCTAAAACTGATGATGGAAGGTATGCCATTGTTGGATCCAGACAGGTTTCGGGTTCAAGTGAGATCTTTCTTCAGTTTCTTTCGTCCGATTATGTGGTTGAGGGGAATGTGGTCTATGGAGCTTCAGGAAACCAGACCGGTGCCGATATCGAAATCTCTGAGGATGGAGGGATCGTTTTGTTAGGGACCAATGAATATGAGAAGCACAGCATGATTTCCCTTATAAAGACTTCAGATACTGGGGATCTTTAGCGCCTGTTGAACAGTAATTATTTTTGAATATGAAAAGCATTCGGGTTTCATTGGCCATCCTTTTTTTATTTTTTCTGGGAATTGAGTTATCAGGACAATTTACAGCCTCCATTGTAGCAGCTGGCGGAACAGAAGTATGTCTGGGTAATTCGGTGAAGGCCTATATCTGGTTTTCCCAGGGGAAGGCACCCTATGATGTAGTGATTAATAATAAGGACGGGGAATTTATGGTTTTGGAGGATATTGATTCGCCTTACACCGTTTATTTAAAGCCCGAATCAAATGATACTTTTTATATTGCCTCTGCCATCGATGACAATAGTGTAAGTGGAATTCCTAATGGGGAGGTTGTAGCTACCATCCATGAATCTACTCCGGTGACCTTTGACATGGACCGGACCGCATTTCTTGCTTCAGAGCCAGGCTATCTATTAAAATCGGCTCCCACAGGAGCCACTTTCTTTGGACCAGGGGTGGCCGGCAGCCGGTTCTATCCCGGGATTGCCTCCTATGAGGATTCTCCACACACCATTACCTGTACCCTTACAAATTCATTTGGTTGTGAAAGTACCGATGAAACGGACCTCTATGTGCTCTCCGGAGATGCCAGTGTATACCTTGTATCGGGCGAGGATACCATCGCAACCATTTGTGATGAGTCTGGCAGCTATCTGCTTAAAGGCAATAATGCTGATGGACTTCCGGGACTCTTTGAACTCTATGATGGTGCTGGCCTTGCGCCTCTTCTGGGATTTATTTCAGATGCAGACTCCTCCGATAATGAGGCCATACTGAATCCTGTGGGGCTGAAAGGAACCTACGATGTGGTCTATATATACAGGGTCAACGAACTGGAAGTGACAACCACACTTTCGGTGGTGGTAAATGACCTGGGCACCATCGGAATTTCAGGTATTCCTGCTAAAGTTTGTGAAACCGACGAGCCCTACCTGCTGCTCCCCGAATTGGGAATCGACGATCCAACTCCATCCTATCTCTTTAGCGGTGCCGGAGTGGTGGGCAACCAGGAAAATGGATTCTTTTTCGATCCTGGTAGCTCCGATGCTGTGGTGGGGAAAATCATGATTACACTCGAATACACTTCATCAAATGGTTGCAAAGCCAATGCTGAGACTGAAGTTACCAATCAATTTTCGCCCAAAGTCAGTTTTTCATTAAGTCCGGTATGTTTGCCCGCAAACGGAGGACTGGTTTCATTTGACAATATCACCAGTGGAAAATATGCAGTGGAAAGCTGGAGCTGGGATTTCGGAGATCCCGACAGCGGAGATGAAAACTACAGCGAATTGGAGAGTCCCGATCATTTCTATTCGGAACCAGGTTTTGTGAGCATTATGCTCACAGCATCTACCGACTATGGATGTGTGGCTACCCTAACTATGGATACGGTACTTGCCGACCAGCCGGAAGCCGATTTCACTTTGCTTAACGACTGTTTTATAAAGGGGGAGAAGACCCTGTTTCTGGATAACTCCATTTCTGCATTTGCCAATATTGATCACCTGACATGGACATTTAAGACCAAAAGTGGCGGGGTACTTGGGACCATAGAGAGTGATTCATCTGCCGAGGTTATTGAGTTCCCGTTTACTTCACTGGATCAGTACCAGGTATCTCTTGATGTGATGAATGAGGTGGGTTGTTCGGGCGATGTGACAAACCCCATTGATTTAAGACCCGTCAGAAACCTGAACTATTCTGGGTACTATGAAGACTTTAACGGAAAGGCAGCGGGATGGGAAGCATTATCTGTAAATAACCAGAGCAGCTGGGTGAGGGATGAACCCGATTTTGCAGGATTTCAACCTGAAGTTGGAGACCTGGCCTGGTATACAGATCTGCCTGAGCATATGGATGGCTACATAGAGCAATCCTGGGTTCAGAGTCCCTGTTTCAACCTGTCGCGACTATCCAACCCTGTTATTCAGTTGGATCTGATGAAGAGTTTTGTTCCCGGTATGGATGGTGCAGTATTGCAATATCAGGAATTTGCCAATGAGGGATGGACGACCATTGGTATACCCGGGGAAGGGCTTAACTGGTATAATCAATCTGATATCCAGAATACACCCGGAGGGAGTAGCATTGGTTGGGGATTAGACTCCTTTGTACCGGATACCGGATGGATTAATGCAGGTCATGCACTGGACATGCTGGTGGGCAAATCCTTTGTGAAGTTAAGGATAGCTTTGGGTTCCGGTGGACGGCAGAATTTCGAAAATCAGGGATTTGCATTCGATAACATCTTTATCGGCCAGCGAATCAGACGTTCAGTACTTGAACATTTTACTAATTCGTCCATTATAGAAGCAGCAGATGCAGATGAGGTGGTGAAGGCCTTCGTGGAGGAGCATTCGGGCATTGTTTATGATCTTCATTACCATATGGATTATCCAGGAACGGATCCAATGAATATCAATAATCCCTTTCCGCCCTCCGCCAGGTCATTTAGCACTGGAGTACCTGGAGTGCCCTATGCAATTCTGAATGGGGGTGTTGGAGATGGATATCGCTATGACTTTTCGGATACTTCCGAGGAACCAGATTCTGAGGCTCTGATCGAGGCTTCCCTTGAGATTCCGTTATTTTTTGTGAATATGTCTGTTAACTATCAGGAAGATAGTTTAAAAGGGGAGGTTGTAATAACGTGTGCCACCGATACCTTTACCAACAACCTGCAACTCTATATAGCGGTGATTGAAAGAGAGGTGACTGCCTACACCGGATTAAACGGTGTCACTTCCTTCAGAAATGTGGTGCTTGATATGTTGCCCTCACCGGCGGGAATACTACTGGGTAATGAGTGGGGCAGGGGAACCACCGACACGCTTGTTTTCCATTGGGAATACCCTGCCTTTGTGGAGGATGTGGAGGATCTTTCAGTGGTGTCCTTTGTACAGGACATGAAGAGCGGGTATGTGATGCAGGCTGATGCCAAGCCCCATACACCTGGGGTAGGTATTTCTGAGAACCGTTCTCCGAAGAGCAATATGGTGCTCTATCCAAATCCGGCCCATGATCGCCTCTATATCAATTATGGAGAGCAGATTGAAAAGAGCGGAGCCTTGAAGGTGGTTGATCTTTCTGGTAAGTTAATGTTAACGAGCCCTGTTCAGCCTGGTTATCTGATTCAACAGCTGGATGTTTCTCAGCTGCCGGAGGGCATGTATATGATCTACCGGATGGAAGGAGATGAAGTAAAAGGGTACTCAAAATTTATTCGCATCCGCTGATTTAGGCTTCCTCCCTAAGGGCCTCTGCAAACATCACACCAAGATCGATAAGTTTTTGAGATTCTTCCTTATTGGGATAGAACCTGGCGGTCTGACCCTCAAACGGCACCTTTATTTTAAGGTTCTTGAGGTGGCTTTCAATCAGACCGACTGCTTCACCACTCCAGCCATAAGAGCCAAAAGCACCACCCAGTTTCCCTTTATCGCGTATGGGATTGATAACTGAGAAGAGTTTATATACCGGCAGAAGAGTATTCTGATTGATGGTGGGAGAACCTATCAGTAAGCCATCTGCTTTTACCACCAGTTCCTCCAGGTCGCCCAACAACATGGTTTCGATATCTACCAGGTCCACAGAGATACCCGACTGCTTTAATCCTGTGGCTACCAGGACAGCCATTTGCTTGGTATAGCCATAGGCCGAAATATAGGCCACCAGTACTCTGGAATCCTTGCGTATCTCCTCCAAATAGTCGGCAGCCATGCGAGCCGAATGGTCCACTTTTTCTTTCCATGTGGAGCGCAGAATGGGTCCGTGTCCGGGACAGATCATTTCAATGGGCAGCTCCTTTATTTTATCGATGGCCTTAAGCATAAACTTGCTGTAGGGCTTAAGGATTACATCAAAGTAGTAATCAAATGCTTCGGTATAATCTTCAACCAGGTCATCTATCATTAGTTCGTCGGTGTAGTGGGCACCGAAAGAGTCACAGGTAAACAGGAGGCCGTCCTCTTCCACATAGGTGTATATAGAATCGGGCCAGTGCAGGTTAGGAGCTCCAATTACACGGAGCTTTTTATTCCCAAGATCAATGACATCCCCATCTTTTACCCTTTGCGATTTAAATGGGTGTCCTACCATTTCATTCAGGTAGGTGAGTGCCTGTCCACTTCCCACCACGGTGGCATTGGGCGCCAGCTCCAGCAGGTACTTCAGTGAGCCTGAATGGTCGGGCTCGGTGTGGTTAAAAATGATGTATTCCACCTCCTCAGGATCGGTAAGAGCAAGAACCTTCTCTTTGTATTCGGGCCAGAAGTCCTCTTTAACGGTATCGATGATTGCCTTTTTTTCGGCATTAATGAAGTAGGAATTGTAGGTGGTCCCGTACTTGGTTTCCATTACAATGTCGAAAGTCACCAGTTCACGATCAAAAACCCCTATCCAACTGACCGCTTCATTAATCTGTAATACCTCTTTTTTGTCCATGAGAAAGCTTATTTAAGGCTGCAAATATAGACAAAGTACCCATAGAAAAAAAGCTGCTCTACCTAGGGCAGAACAGCTTTTTAAAACTCACAATCTGAATGTAACGGACCTTAAATCTTAAAGATTGAAACTCTATTTTTTACAATCTGATTTTTTTTCAGCTGAGCAATCTGATTTTTTCTCACCACAGCAGTCTGATTTTTTCTCACCTGAGCAGTCTGAGCTTTTCTTTGTAGCTTCTTTTGACTTCTCACTCTTTGTATCCTTTTTCTTAGGATCTTCGTCGTTAAGAGCAATTACGGTAAGAGCATTGCTGTTGGCTGCTATAACTGGAGCACTGATACCACCGATAAATATGGCAAGTGCTAAAATGGCTAATACTTTTTTCATGATCAATTGTTTTGTTGTTTTATGCGATTGCAATATAGGTGATCAGGAAATAGATAGATGTTAAGGGAATGTTAAAAAAAGATATGCGGATCTTTTATTTAAACCGGGCCACTGGTGTGAGTCCTCCAGTAACCCGTTGATTCAATTCAACTTTAATTTCGGTATCCAAAGGAAGAAAGAGATCGAGTCGGGAGCCGAATTTAATAAAGCCCAATTCGTTCCCCTGAACGGCTCTGCCTCCTTCACCAGTATAACACTTAATCCTTCTGGCCACATAACCAGCCACCTGCATGACCAGGTATTTTCCATAGGGGGTTGAGATTCCGGTGGAAAACCTCTCATTAAGTGCAGAGGATTTGGGATGTCGGGCCAAAAGGTATTTTCCCGGATGATACTTCACATATTCCACCTGGCCATCGGTCGGAAAGAAATTGATATGTATATCATGTATACTCATAAAAATGGATACCTGAATACAAGGTCCCTTGATGTACTCTTGCTGGTTCACCTTTTCAATAACTACCACTTTCCCATCAGAGGGAGAGACAAGGGTCTTCTCATCCTTATATTTATGCCTGCCAGGCACCCTGAAAAACCTCAGCACGAGGATAAGAATGACTCCCGAAGTAATGTAGACCAGATAGTTAAGAAAATGCAGGAACAGGGCGGATGTTACAACAATACTCACTAAAATGATTGTGATTATGGCAACAATAAGCCTTCCTTCCTTGTGAATCTTAATCATCTTAGTACGTTAATAATCTGAAATAGAAGCCATACTCCCGGTGCAACAAAAAACAGCGAATCGAAACGATCCAAAATCCCACCATGCCCTGGAAGAATTTCTCCTGAGTTTTTCAGGGATTTCTTTCGCTTTAATCCCGACTCAAAAAGATCGCCCCAAAGGCTCATGGCACTGATTAGAGATGATAGAGCCAACCAGATTCCCAGGTTGTAGGCCCCGGTTATGCTGAAAATAATCCACCCACCCAGCAGAGTAAAAAGGAATCCTCCCATAAGACCTTCCCAGGTTTTTCCGGGGGAGAGCCTGGGTGTTAGTTTGTGTTTCCCAATTAAGTTACCTGTCACATATGCAAATGTATCATTTATCCACAACAGTGAGATCACCGAGAGTGGAACCTGAGGCTGGTAGGAACTGTTCACTTCAATCCATCCCAGCGAAAAGAAGAATACAAGGGGTATGGCCAACCAGAAAAGAGAGAGGGCCGATACAGATTCGAGTCCTTTCATCAGGCTGTAAATAAGCCAGAGCGCGATGGGTAAACCTAAGAGAAAATAGTTCCAATGGAAAGTCAGAACTGGATAGGCCATGATTAGCATCACGAATCCAGGTAATGCGGAGATCCATCTATATGATGAGTTATCCTGGGGAAACAGAGCGAAGAGCTCTCTCATACCCAGAATGTAAACCAGTAGCATCACTCCCAGGAAAGGGACGGCTCCAAGCAGTATGGTACCAGCCATCAGAACGATTAACAGGATACCAGTTAGGGTGCGGAGTAGTAGCTCTTTCAATTGTCTTCAAATTCCTGGATGAGCATTTTGGCTCTGATTACATCATCGCGGTCCACAAACACTTCAATTTCCCCAAACTTGTATGCCGAGTCCTGTTTATTAACCAGGAAGGCCCGGATGTTGTGATCTGCCAGCATCTGTTTGATCAATTCAGCCAGGTAGGCTTTCTCTACTGAGTAAATATGAATCAGGTCATTTCCCATCCCTCAGCCATTCTCTTCTGAGGTGGAACCGGGTTCTTTCCCTTTTTCAGCTTTTCCTTTTTCAGCTTTTCCTTTTTCAGTTTCCCCAGTTTCAGTTATCCCAGTTTCATTTATATCTACCTCAGGCTCACTCTCTGCTGATTCTTTTAATTCGGACCCCTTTGCAACAGCGTTGGCTTTCGTTTTAGAAATTGCTTTGGGCTTTGCTTTGGGCTCTGCTTTGGGCTCTGCGGTCAGTTCTGAGCGGCTGGGTACCAGCTCTTCAGATACCCAGGGTCGTTTCCCAAAGATTTTTTCCAGATCGTCGCTAAAAATCACCTCCTTTTCGAGCAGGATTTCAGCAAGTTCACTCAGACCCTTTTTGTTTTTGCTCAGTAACACCTTTGCCCTCTTATATTGAATATCGATGAGGGCTTTTACCTCTTCGTCGATGGTTTCAGCTGTTTTTTCACTGTATGGCTTGTGAAAAGAGTACTCCTGTTGACCGGAAGAGTCATAATAACTGATGTTTCCAATCTTGTCACTCATCCCAAAATAGGAGATCATGGCAAAGGCTTGCTTTGTAACCCGCTCCAGGTCATTAAGGGCGCCGGTGGATATTTTTTTGAAGGTCAGCTCCTCAGAAGCCCGTCCTCCCAATGTAGCACACATCTCATCCAGCATCTGTTCGGTGGTGGTGATCTGTCGCTCTTCCGGAAGATACCAGGCAGCTCCAAGTGCTTTTCCCCGGGGGATAATGGTGACCTTTACCAGCGGATGGGCATGTTCGAGAAGCCAGCTAACTGTAGCATGACCCGCTTCGTGCCAGGCAATGGTTCGTTTTTCCCCCTTTTTAATGATCTTATTCTTCTTTTCCAGTCCCCCGATAATGCGGTCCACTGCATCCAGGAAATCCAGTCTTCCAACGGATTTCTTATTTTTCCTTGCTGCTATCAGTGCAGATTCGTTACAGACATTGGCAATGTCGGCCCCTGAGAATCCAGGGGTTTGTTTGGCCAGAAAATCCACGTCTACCGATTTATCGATCTTGATGGGTTTCATATGAACCTCGAAAATGGCCCTGCGCTCATTCAGGTCAGGTAACTCCACATGAATCTGCCTGTCGAAACGCCCGGCTCTTAAGAGGGCTTTATCCAGCACATCGGCCCGGTTGGTGGCAGCGAGGATGATCACCCCACTATTGCTGCCAAATCCATCCATTTCGGTAAGCAGCTGGTTCAGGGTGTTCTCCCTTTCATCATTGGATCCCATATTCGGGTTCCTTCCCCTGGCACGTCCCACCGCATCAATCTCATCGATAAATACAATGCAGGGTGCTTTTTCCTTGGCCTGTTTAAACAGGTCTCTAACCCTGGAGGCACCAACCCCCACAAACATCTCCACAAAATCGGAACCCGACATGGAGAAAAATGGGACACTGGCTTCGCCGGCAACTGCCTTGGCAAGCAATGTTTTTCCAGTACCCGGAGGGCCTACCAGAAGAGCTCCTTTTGGAATTTTACCCCCCAGCTCGGTATATTTCGTAGGATTTTTCAGAAAATCAACAATCTCCCTGATCTCGACTTTTGCCTCTTCAAGTCCAGCCACATCATGGAAATCCACCTTCACACTGGTCTCCTTATCGAAGATCTGAGCTTTTGATTTGCCCACACTGAAGATATTGCTACCCCCGGCTCCTCCGCCTCCACCCATGCGGCGAAGCATATAGATCCAGATTCCCAGGATCAGGAGGAAAGGAAGAACCCACAGCATAATCTCCCCGACATAGTTACGGCGGGTGGCAGTGGTATAAGTGGGACGGTTTTCAGGAGGAAGTTCATTCATCACCCTGTTTAACTCACCCACAAAAATATCCTGACTAATGATGGTAAAATAGTACTGTGGTACCGACTGTCCCAGAACCGTATTGGATTTTTGAGACTTCACATCTTCAAAGGCTAGATCCGACAGTCGTTCGGGCTTGATATATATCTCTACCTTCTCCTTATTTACAATAACGATTTTCTCAATATCACCATCTTTCAGGATTTGGAAAAATCGGTTGGAATCAATCTCTTTCAGGGTTCCACCCGCACTTAAAAACTGAATCCCAATCATAGCGAGCAGAATGATTCCTATGATCCAGTAGGAGTTGAATTTTGGTTTATTGGCACCTCCTCCGGGCTTGTTACCCAGATTGCCACCAGGGAATTTTCCCAGGTTATTTTTTTTATCTGTCATACATTGTTAATTACACTGTTTCTTCAATCCTTGCCACCTTCCCGTCTGCCCAAAGCTCCTCTAATCTGTAAAAAGACCTGTAATCTTCCTGGAAAACATGCACCAGGATATCAAAGTAATCCAGCAGTACCCATTGACTGTTCTGAAGTCCTTCCACATGGTGGGCCCTGATCTGGGCTTCCTCTTTCAACTTTTTATTGATGGATTCAGCAATTGCACCCACCTGGGTGACCGATTCTCCGTGACAAATTATGAAGTAGTCACAGATGGAATTTTCAATTTCTGAAAGATCAATGGTAACAATCTGGTGCCCCTTCTTCTCCTGAATTGCTTCAACAATCAATTGCTTCTTCTGCTCCACCATCAAAGATTCGCTTTCCTCCATCTGCCTTTTTATTGACAAAGGTAATATATTTAGACGTTAACATTTGAGCGCCTAAATTGTTATTTGTGATAGAAGTACTGACAAAAATTGTACCATGGGAAAAAGATGGATCAAACTTGACAACGTTTCTTCAACCAATTCATATATTTCGACGCTTCTGAACCAGGAGAGGGAAGTGGGGCCACTGGTTGTATTAACTGATTACCAGGAGGCTGG
>Ga0190293_1000239_pt1 | contig 19214 bp, 14 predicted proteins | sample 48693001_MG_FD_161671 | JGI IMG/M metagenome (GOLD analysis project Ga0190293, IMG submission 161671) | Hydrothermal vent microbial mat bacterial communities from Southern Trench, Guaymas Basin, Mexico - 4869-30-0-1_MG | ecosystem: Environmental > Aquatic > Marine > Hydrothermal vents >...
CTCGTCTTTTAAGATAATATGTAACGAACGAACAATATAGGATACCACGGGTTCGGGTGTGTAATAGACGCCCCTTCGTTCCCGCTCTTTTGGATCGTATTCGGCAAGAAAGGTCTCATAGAAATGAATAATGGGATCGCTGCCCCTGCCTTCGTGATAGAACTCGTGTAATATCTGGTTGACATCTGCTGTTGCGAGAACATCTGAAATATCGTCAACAATCCATTCCATCTGCTGTGGTAAATCGCCCAGTGATATAAATTGGAATATCTCTCTCAAAATTCCAATGGTTTTGGGAATGTTATCAAAAGCTAATTTACGGTTAAAACCATTCTGTGATCGTGTACGTGCAGCGAAAAGCCCATAAGTGATTGTTTGAGCATATAAGTTGGCGAAATCATCTTTAGTAAGCCCAAAAATAAGATACTTTTGAAAAGCCTCGTAAAAACCGATAATAAAACCAGTACCGTTACCTTCTTCTTCTTTTAACTCTTCCACTATAACTTGATCTCTCAAAAAACGAGTCCTTTTTGCTAATTCAACAGCTAAAGACTTTGCAGTATACGTTTTAGGGAGTGAAAAGTCAAAAAACCTCTTAAACAGGGCAATAAAGTCTCTCTCATTATCTGTGGAATAAACCGCTTTTAATTCATTGGGTGTTAAAGCCAATGGCTTGGCGAATGCAACTTTATTAACTAAAGCTCCCTTACGATATAACCTAAATTCAAAGAAGTTGGTTAGAATGAGGTTTGGGAATGTATTAAAATACCGTTTTAACTGTTCTGTACGCTCTATCCGATCAAGGTCTTCTTCAGGTCTTTTGGCTTCAATGTAACCTACTATACTCTGCTCACCATCCCATATCCTAAAGTCTGGATTTCCTGCCTCTGTCTTTTTTGGCAAAGTAGTAACGTGTATATGCTTTTTATTGATTGATTTAGCAAAATTGTTAATGAGTCCTTTTAACGTGGAATAATAACTTTCCTCTCTTGCATCTCCTCTCCTTGCATCTTCAGATATTCTATTAAAGTAGGATTTTAGCATTTCTTCCCATCATCCAAGTGGTATCATTAATGTAACCTATAAGCCTTATTGTTACTTATAAACCTTTTTGCTTCTATCTCTTATAAAACTTTCGATTGCCTTTGCTGGGAATAGTGCTTACATGACACTATTAAAAACGCTGGCAAAGGCTGGATGTGAGGATATTCTCCTCACATTGTATGAAAGCAAAGAGGAAGAACTGAACTTCGGTAGCATAGCTAAAACAATGCGACATAGACCAACAGCCACAAGGGCTTTGAAAGAATTAACAAAAACAGGACTGGTGAAAAGGGAAGTTATGGAAGATAGAAGCGTTAGATACCGATTAACAGAAAAGGGGAAGGTTGTTTCAAAAATTCTAAAGGAATTGAAAGAAGTAGAAGCTACTTTTGATTAGGGATCTTCTCGTCAACCAACCTTTATAATGGGGATATTAAGGCATCTTCGCTTTATTTTCAAAAGGAGGGGGCGCGTTCTTTCTGAAAGTGCGCAAAAGCGAAGTTATTTGTAGAATAACAAGCTAAAAACATCAGGTGAAGAAATAACGTGCTTAGAGAAAATTCTTAAGATTGTGAATCGGCAAAGAAATCAATGAAAATTCTGAGTGGATATGTAATAAACCCCATCATAAGCCATACCCACACCTAATCTGTCGTATCGGGAATTTAAGATATTAGCTCTATGTCCGGGACTATCCATCCAAGACTGAACTTGAGCAGTAGCAATACTATCTGGATCATCTAAGACATAGCCAATTCCAAGTACGTTTCCCGTTGGCATCTTCCCAATATTTTCTGCAATACCTATAGTATATGATCTTGATCTTCTGCTTATAGTTTTGTTCAGATTAAGTGTTATTTCATTAAGACCATGCCTTCTTGCTCTATCAGTAGGGTCTTCGCCATTTAAGTTTTCATGACCGAAAAAATCATTTTGAGCCATATCTAAACTATGTTCTCGTGCTACATTTGCAATTTTTGAATCCCAAGTTAATTCTTCTAAACCATGTGTTTTTCTTTCAGCGTTTGTCTTATCAAAAATGCGTTTTTCACACTCTTCTAATCTTTCATATGCTAGGTAACTTTGGGGGATAGTACTTTCAACTGTTTTAACCGTTATTTCCTCAATGGAAAAAGTATTGAAGAAATCATCATTAAAGAATGAGTCGAATGAGTCAAAATCATCATGGTTTTGATATATCTGCCAAGAAAGTAAAATCAAAAGAACTATTGAGATAATTTTGACTCCATTAGTTAATCCTCTAACTCCATATTTCAAATTAACAAAAACTTTGTATAATTTTTTTATGATAAAGTATAGCAGTATTAGCGCGATTACCGTGCCTAACTCTACAAACCAGATTGCTATGCTATTAAGAGTGTCAGAATAAGATAGTATGATTAAAAGTATTATACTTAATCCAATTGCCAGACCGAGATTGATTACAAGTTCATCGGAACGCAGCTTACTGTAAGGATGCTTTCTTCTAAAAACCCATCTTTTAAGGTTATAATATGTCTGTTTTATGCGTGATTTTGGTCTTTTCGCAGGAGGTCTATCGCTCTTACTTCTTGTATAGTTATAATCTCTTCTCATATATCTTCTATCTAATAACCCCATTTGGTCATAGTTTTGTCATACAGACATAAAAAAAATTCGATGCTGTAAAGTTTAATTTCAGACATTCTATAGTTTTTTTGATGAAAACGGAAAAAGCGGATTTACATAAAAAATCACACAGTCTCACTATTTGCCTTTCTTCCAGTAGCCACCGTGATCTACCTTTTCGCCAAACCAGATTACAGCATATCCTTTGTAGATTCCTACACCTATGCTTTTCCATGTATGACTTGCCCATATGCCTCTGTTAATGATAACCTCATTGTGAAGTAAACTGCTTTTCCAACTTCGCAATGCTTCTTTGGGATCGTTACTGCCTTTGTAGGCGCATTCAAACCCTTCCCCCTTATAGTTAGTTAGTTCCTTAGGTTTATACCACATACATTTTGCCTTTGCATGGTCAGATGTATAACAGCAGCGAGTCCATTTTCCATGAGCTGACCAACTGTGCAAATTACATCTTCCACGGGGTGGATGTGCAGCTAAGTCTCTTACATGCGTTCTTGCAACATGGGTAAGTGATTTTGATAAAGGAATTTTCGGTAGTTTACGGTGGACACGGTACTGGTTAATCAAAGCGTGAAGTTTCCACTCATTAGCAGATGGCGGTGTGAAAGAGTTTTTCTTTCGTCCTGATTTTTTCTTTTTCCTTCTTGTCTTATGAGTTCTCCCTTTAGATAAATACTTAGAACATGACCACGCAGTAAAAATTATCCCCACAGCAAAAAAGAATCGGAATAAATTTATAATCTCTGGAGAAGGGGTTCTGACTCCGTTAAGAAATCTACCGATTATCAACAGAGTTCCCAGATAACAAAAACCAAAAAATGAAAGGTATTTAAAGCGTTCTTTGCTTTTTTTAATCATAGTAATTGTTTTTAATTTCCTTCTTCATCCTTGAATTCTTTGCATAGCCATCATTCATAATTAAAACTTTCGCATTATTTCAATAATGTGCAATATTGAATAAGGATACGGTGCTAAAAATCTACCTTAGCGCCCTTCTCTAAAGAAACCTTTAACGTTATTTCTTCTTTGTGTGCAAAAGCGAAGTTATTTATAAAATGCACGCTTGTCTAAAACTCTTCTATCTCAAACGCAGTTTACCGCGCTCAATCAATTCCCCCAGAACGTTGCCCCTTATAGGATAAGTTAACACACATTCGAGAATCAAACCTTCAAGCTCAGTAGTGCGAATTAATCTTCTCGTATTGCCCCGTGTTGGGGGTGGATTGAGAAAGTGCTCTATGAGTTCCTCTCGTGTGTATATACCTGAATCACCGTCCCGTAACGTCCTATAAATAGCCCACTTCTTAACTCGCTGTTCAAGGTTAATGAAGTCCTGGTCATCTGCTGCTATCAGGGTTAAATCCTTGATAGCCTGCGCCGCTTTCTTTTTGATTCTACCCCGGAGAACGCGGGAATACTCCAGCCCGTGTCTCATAGCGAATTCGTCCGGGTTCCGCAAATATTCACGTTCCTTCTTTGATAACATAGTTTATATTGAACTATATATCTTTGGATAGTCTATATTGAACTATATAGAATATCATTATTTAAATGACAAATATTAAAACTATATAGAAATGATTAAATCTTCTTCCCGTTTCTTTGAGTCAAAAGAAAGATAAAACGGTTGTTAGAGTGGACTACCATAAACGGGCGCGAATATGTACTATTTACCCAAATCAGTAAAATTTTAAAATTAGGGAGATATACATTTCGGGCTTTTTCGAGAAAAAATTAATCTTCATTTAATTTAGTTTAGTTTGAAGTCGTTTTGCACTCGCAATATACTTCATGGCACACGATTCACAAATAAGAGAACTATTGCCATCGCTCACTTTTCGATACATCAAAATGCCTTCTTCACCACACAGGGAACACGGTTTTTGATAGCGTTTTCTGCCTTGATTTCTTAATCTGTTTACATTGCTTTTCTCTTCTTCTGATATTGCCGTTATGGTGGCATATTTCCACTCAAAAGGGAAGCTAATCGTTTCTTTTTGGTAGGGTGTAGCAAAATTATGATGTTGTACTATACTTTGGTTAGGGTGTATGTGTTTTAGTGGATTCTGTGCGATTCTATGCGTGTCAGAGTTCATAGAAATGTTTATGATATGCTTTCCATGAATCTTCTTGCGAACTATCAAAATACCATGATTATTCAGTTCATCTTCTGATTTTTTTAACTCCATTGATAGAACACGTGGATTTAGGTTCAAATTTAAAACATTCGATAGTTCGGTTGCCGTGCCTTGCCATGATCTTTCTTTTATAAGGTTCGTAATAGCATCTATCAAAATGTTGCTGTGGTTAGGGTTGTAAATCTGTTGTTGCGTTGCTGCTGCGGTCATTCTTTCCTCCCATTTTGTAAATTTTTCGGTTTTTTGTGGAAAAGCCTCTTTTGATCAATGGTGAATCTCCAAGCCTCCTTTTTTCAAAAATCACATTTTTTATAATTTCAGTGATTGTTAGCTTTTTTCCCGCCAAAAAATTATTTAGCTCTTTCACAACGGCGTCTTCAAGAATTTTTTCCCATAAATCAGTCGGATTCTTTTTTAGTTCATCCTTAAGATAATCGGGTACATCTGATAGATCAACTTCAGCATCTATTTTTTAATTCTCACCTAACAATTTTGAAGCCACCGCTTTTTTGACCTCCCCCAAATTAAAAACTCCCAAAATCTGCTCCTCTAATTTCTTATCAAACTCATCAGTAAGTTTACCACTCATTTCTGTTTGAATTACATCATCGGGCGGGCAAACTTTTTCTGTGAGTCCGTGCTCCTCTAACTTTTTCTCAATGTATGCTATCAACTCATCAGGGGTGAGAGCATTCAATTCAACACGATGTCCTTTCCAGTATTTACCTTTACTATCGGAATAAAATTTGCTACTATCTATAAGGAAATCTTGCTCCTCCTGTGACAACCGCTTTTTAAGAATTTTCTGTAATTGTTTCCTACATACTTTTGGTTCAGGGTCAATTACAAGCCCTTTGCCCAAAACATCTCTGACAAAGAGACCAATATCTATTACCTCAACATTATACTCTGATAAATTAACTCTTAATTTTTCCTCGATCATCACACCATCTGCATCTGCATCGTGCAAACAGATAATAGGAATTTTTTCCCTCTTATTTGCTTTTCGTGAGAGTTCTTGACATGCTTCGACTACATAACCTAACGATGATGCAATCCCCATATCATATTTTTCTCTCAGTTTCGCAGCCTTAAATATCGGATTAAATCCTCGTTTCTCAATATAGAGGATTTTGTTAAAAAGATATTTCGGTGGCTCATAATCATTAACCTCTCTTGTTCCGAGGGGTATAATTACATCTGTGTGTGGTTCTAAAAATTCACCTCTCGCCTCATAATACAATCCTTCGATAACACCCTGAATCTTCTGATAGGACTTTACTAAATTTGTAGAGTACGAACTTTTAAGTTCCTTTTTAGTGCTGTACTCTTTTACAAAGTCCCGTAGCACATAAAATAAGTTGCGGTTGGGAAATGGATATCTACCGCCGCCTGATACCTTATGTATTGCATCAGGCAGTACATGAAAAACAATTTCTTTCAAATCATATTTTTGTTGGTTTTCACGTTTCTCTTTTTCATCTTGTTCTCTTTGAATCCTTCGCTCCTCTTTAATCGCATCCTTTTCTTTTCTTCTCTTATGCTCGTAGAACTCACGACAGCAGCCATAAACCGCTTCTTCTATTGCTTCTCTTATCGTTAAATCCTCGTCACCAAATTTATCAGATGGTAAAATAACCGTTGATTTTGCTCGTTCAGTAAATTGCAAAACGGGGTACGTAAGATGAACTACTAATATGAAATTATCTTCTGTGGTAACTTTAAATTCCCTAAGGAGTCCGTTCAATCCCGAACCCCAAAAACCATTTTTCTTTCTGACATGAAATTCAGTGTTTTTGAATGGATCGTTGTCATAACTCGGCGTAAAATTCAAACCCGCTATAATGGTTTTTCCAATGTCCTCTTTAGCCGTTACTGCTGCTACTTCCACGATATAGGGGATATGTTCTTGCGTGCCTTTTTTTATGCTGTACCAAAATTCTTTGATTTCGTAAATGGATTCAATTCTTCGTTTAAAGTTTTCTTTCCCTACAAAACCCAATATCCGTGGTGAAGGTGGTTTTGTTGATGCTTTCATCACACCCAGCACTGAGTTTACCTCCTCATCTTTAATGTCAACGATAGTTTTGATATGTGGAAAGGCAGATTTGACATCCTTCGCTTTTCTCGAACTCGATAAACCTCTAAACTCGCGTAGGAATTCACCAAATGGCTTTATCTTTCCACTATTGATATGTGCATAAAGAAGTTTCTTTAAGTCATCTGAATTATACCAATAAGGCGAAGGTAAATCAGTTGGATAGAACTTTCTCCATTTATTATCACTAATTGGTTGATATTTATGCGACACCTTGATTTCTACTTCTTCTGCATCATAACCTTCGTTGCCACCGCATTCTGTTACTTTTCCTTCAAACTCAAAATTAATATGAGGATTGAATATGCCATAACCCCTGCAGAGCTTTTCTATCGAAAGGAGTATATCCTTTTTAGTAGTTCGATAATTGATTTCCGGTTCCAAGACTATCGTGATAGTCGTGCCAGTATTGTTATTTACTGGTTCAGTGTCATGTTTTAGGTTAAGTTCGCCTGTCGGATCGGCTTTTATATTAATTATGTGCTTTAAACCTTTGCTTTCTATAATAATTGGCTCTACACCAGTGTCTCCTTCTGATAGCTGAGATAATGCAAATGGTATTCCCAATATCGTTTTTAAAGCATTGCCCATTTGCCCCCTCGTTGGTGTTCGATAGAATGCCTTACTCGTTGTTCGTGTATTAAAATCTAAGATTCTATCTATAACATCCGAAGGGATGCCGTTGCCATTATCACTCACTTTAATTTGTAATTGCCCCCCGTTTATTTCATTAATTGCCATTTTTATCTCAGGGACAACACCAGAATTTTCACAGTCATCTAAGGCGTTATCAACAAGCTCTTTCACAACCACGCAAGAAAAGTTATCCGCTGATTGTCCAGTTTGCGCTTGTAGCTCTCTTATATCAAAGTATTCCAAAGCTCGTGAGAATGTGAATGTTGTTCTTTCCAATTTTGGTTGTGATGTTGCTACGCTCATTCAAATCGCCCTCCATTCCCGTATAAGAATTTATCAACCGCCAACCCGTGTTGTTCGCAGAGAAACATCACATGACCTTCTTTTTCACCTTTGAAACTTATCGCCGCCTCCATTTCTCTGATGGTCTGCTCTTCAATTTTTTCCGCAGTATTACAAAAAACAATGCCTCCCCAATGACCGGGTAAGGTGGGTAATATGGGTAAGGCGGGTAAGAAATTTTGGTGTCTGAGCATTCTCCAAGCTTCTTTTTTTGAAAAAGCTCTCTCGTTGCTTAAACCCTTACCCGTTTTACCCGTTGGGTAAAAGGTGGGTAAGAAATTTGCAAGAAATTTATTTCTTCTATTTATTTTTATTTTGCCATTTCGCAGCTTTTCCTTTACTTTTTCTAAACTACTTTTACCTGCCTTACCCGATTTACCCGCCTTACCCACATATTCCGCAGGGGGTGTTTCTTTCTTCGATTTTTTCAAAAAGTCTTCATTTAACATGATTTATACATTTTCCCCCTTTTCATCACTGCTTTCTTCATCAGGTTGTTTCTCTATCAAAAGCTCATTTTTGTCTTTAATGATTATACAATCCATATCGTAGCATTTTTCAACCAAAATGCCAAAGAATTTTAAGTTTTGGTTCAAAGCCTTCTTATCTTTCGGCATTTTTTGAATTAAACTACTTGGTGCGCTGTATTTTCCGCTAATGTTCAATTGCTGGTATGGGTCTTTCAAAAAATCCTTCTGTAACAGGATTTTATCACCTGGGATTATGCGTGTAGCGAATCTTTTAACAATTAGTCCGGCTAAATCAATTAAAATCCGTTGATATTCAGGCATCGTATCGAACACATGCCGTTTCAAAGCCGTTATATTAGCTTGTGAAGTTGCGGTTATGGTAGTAAAACTTTGAAGATTAATTCTTGTTATCTCGTTTAAGTGAGTTTCTGCAGTTGAAATGACTTCATCTCCATCAATTGCATCCGGATTGACTAAGAATTCCTTGATGTGGTCAATGATAGCGAGTTTTAGTGCCGCCCCCCTGATATGTCTATACGCGGACTTCTGTGAGGTAATGAACGCCTTTACATTTGATAAGAGGTTTGGCGTTTGTTTCTCTAATCTGTTAAGGTCTTCGGTGTAAAAATCAATGGGCTGGTTTAACCACTCATGTGACGAAAGAAAGAATTTCATTATGTTGGGACGTGCTTTTTCTTCCAAACATTTCCACGCTGCCAAAGCTTTCTCGATAATTTCGTTATCAATCGGTTCATTTGCCTTTGCCTCGTCATATTTATCACCAAACAGTATTATTGCGAATCGTGAGCCTGTTGCAGTCGGATTGTTGGAAATCTTGCCTAATAGTGTTTCAAATTCGATCATAGCGTTAGTAAGGTCGATTATATTGCCGTGAAATGTTAGCGAAGACCATGTTTTTTCATTAAAGCTCTGTTTACCTGTTGATATTCGGACTTCTCCAAGTTCCAAAATATTTAACCCATATCGTGCAATTGCAGACTCTTCTGGTGCATCTCCAATCTCCTCAGCAAAAAAAGGTTTGGTTTGATGGTCAATATCACCGGGATAGACTCCTTTTGCGTCACTATATCCTAATAAGCGAGCAGAGGTTAATCTGTCTATCTTCTCGCCTATTGTATCCGCAGTAGATGTCTTACCTGTTTTTGTATTTGTAAATGCCAACGAGTGTGACTGGTAAGGCACTAACTGCTTTGGTCGTATTTCCCTATCAAATTCTAATAATTGCGATTTGTAAAGCACTATGACCCGTTCATCTTTCTTATATCCTTGGTAAAGAATCAAATCTACTAAATCGTTAAGGTCTTCACTCAGAATAGCATCGAACTCAGAATCCGTTAAAAATGTTTTCTCTCCTAAAAACGAATGTTTTCTGTTAAGTGCATTTCTAAACCTCTCTATTAATGGCAACTCTTTCCCATCGTGCTTTTGTGGAATTTCAAGAATGTCGCATATTTTCTTAACATTCTCCTCGAGGTCTGGTAGATTATTAAATATATGGTTCCTTTGTTCATTGTTTAAGGGAGAAAGATAAAAGTCGCTCTCGCTGGCGACTACACGCTTCATCGTGTAAAGGAAGAAACTTCTGCTTTTTCTTTCGGTTTTACACGGATATAAGAAATAGTTCACTCTATTGGAGACGTAATCTTCGGAATTTAGAGAAGTTGATACAAACGGCATATTTACATAGCAGTGGACTTTCTTCTTTTCTTTTATTCCATCTAAGACATCAAGGATAGTAGCCTTTTTAAGTTCTCTGTCCTTTATATTATCTGTTTCCATCATTTTTTTATCGCCTCCTCTTTCGCTCCGGGCAAGGGCGTAGGAGGCTGTTTTTTTCTGTCAATCATCATTACCCACCTCCTTTCTCGCTTCTTCCTCTATTATTCATTTTTACACCTCCGCAGCTTAAACCCCCCGTTGTGCTTCAGAATCCCTATTTTACTGCCTTTCTTCACCTGCTTTAGTTCCTTCGCTATCGTTTTTGTGTTCTCTGTCCCATTCTCCATTGAGAGAACGTAATCTCCGATATGCACCTCTGTAAAAAGCCTGTTGGAGGAGATAGCTTTCAATTCACCTACTATCTCTTCCAGTTCCGTTAGCGTTATCTCTTGCCCCACTATAACTCCTCCCCTTCTCTCCGTTTGGAGGATTCCAGCATTTTCGTTATGGCTGTTCTGATAAACTCGTTCCGGGGAATTCTACCCCGTTCAGTCATGCGTGCTCGTTCTAACTCCTCAAAAAGCGAAGCACTAACGGTTACACCAACAAAAAAACTTCCGTCTTTATTTTTCTTCATTTTTTGGAACAAAAAACAATACCCTTTATATAGGTTGTGAGCCAATGAGACAACATACTCTCACAAACAAAAAGGATATGACAGAAGAAAAAAAAAGGCGAGGGGCAAAAATAATATCTGCTGTTGAGCTTTTGAATCGGGAACCGCACCGAACAATAATCGAGATTATTTATCTTCTTGAAGGAACTATGGGAGAAGCCGAACCAAAACAAATATTAAATGTGTTTAACGCAAAAGAAGACCCATTATATACAAAGCACGTTCGGGAACACCATGCGAAGATCATACGAAACAGGGTTTACAATATTGATCTGTACGAGAGCAACACCCATAAAATAAAAAGAATTATTCAATCACGTCCTGATAAACCGAAATATAATATTACTCGGTTTAATCTCAGGGATTATTTAAATATACTCTTGAAATGGCAAATTGTAGAGAAGATAGAGCGTGGTAGCTATAAAATAGCTGATCCTTTCAAAAAAGAGTTTGTTCGCAAATCAAATAAAGAGATAATCAATGGGTATATTGCAGATGAAATAACTCCCGATAAATACGGCATAACGCTTTACGGGGTGGAACTTCTTGCAGAGCAATTAGAAGAAAACCCGGAAGGGCAGAAACATTTAAATAATATTAAAAACACCATTTTAAATATTAAAGCTGAACTATGGCAAGTCAGCCGGGATATACAAAAAGCAAAATACCATCTCGCGATTTCGCTTCTTTCAAAGGAACTAAAAAACCAATCACCCGCGATTAAAGAGTTCTTCAGTCAACATGATTTAGTATCACTTTTGGATTTCCAACACATGTTTAAAGTGTTAGATGCAATGAATGGTTTTGACAACATAGAAGTTGATTTCCACGTTAAAGAGATTGAAATAGTAAAAGATTATCTACATTTGCACCAGAAAGAACAAAACACAATAAAAGAACTCCTAACGAAATGCAAAAAGGAGAGGAGTAAACACGCATATCCGTTTACTCTGTTCTATTCAGATGCTACATTTTCACCAACACCCCGAAACCTTGATGCTACGTTAAAAGAATCGAGATATAAAGCTATTTGGGAGGATGACAAACTTAGTTATGAAGAGAAAGCACAGCGCGCTGGAGAGTTATATTTAACATCAAAAGACTTTGCCATGTTGGAAGCCCGTAATGAAGAATGGAAAGAGATACAGGAGAAACTAAAGGAACTTGGAAATAAGTATGATGACCATACGCCTGTTGGGGATATTCCTGAGATACGTGAGCTAATAGAAAAGCAATTAGAGAAAGCATTGATAGAAAGAAAAAAGATAGAAGAGGAAAGTTAATTTCATATTCCCAGCTTAGGTACATACGATAAATAGCTTTCTCTAAGCTCCTTTTCGTCAATGCGCATGTAAACGTCCATTGTTTCCGTCCTGCTATCACCTCGTAACTCCTTTATGTGTTCCCGTGGCATACCAGCACGTCTAAGGTGCGTGGTGAACCAATGGCGGCAGCAATGTGGAGTAAACCTTTCTTCTAAGTCGTTTGTGGTGGGATTGTGTAGATTAAGCCGTTGTGCGTACTTTGAAACCATATCTTCTATCGCTCTTCTTCTCATCCGCTCGCCATAATAATTAATGAACAACGCTTTTTCATCTGGCTTCGCTAAGTCATCCCTTACACTCACGTACCGTTTTAAGACTCGACCGCATTCGTCATCGAAGTAAACTAACAGATTAGACCGCTTACCGTTAGGTTTAAGCTTTATTGATTGCTCAGTCCAGTTTATATCACCAATATCAATTTTGACAAGTTCACTTAACCGAATACCAGTTTTTGCAAGCGTTATAACCACAGCCTTATCTTTAGGGTCTAAAATGGTGTTAATAAGGTTTCGCATCTGTTCAATTGAAATAAGCTGTCGTTTTGCACCCCCATTTTTATTTTTCATTCTGTTCTTAAGGTAGCGTGTCCTAAACTTAGGGACGGGGTTCCTGGTTATCTCTTCTTCGTATTCTAAAAACTTATAGAATGAACTCACAGCAGCGAAATATTTTTCTACCGTGGTGTTGCTTATTTTTCGCTTATCAAGATATGTCAGAAACTTTCTAAGGTCTTCAGTATCTACATCTCGTGGGTCTTTGTTGATAACCTCAAGATACCTTTTAATGTGATAATAATAGCCTTCTATACTTCGCTCAGTCCATCCCTGAATCTTTCCATCTGCGATAAAGTCTTCTAAGAAGTTCACGCTATCCACCTCCACCCCCGTTGTGTTAGCTTAACAAGTCCGTACTTCTCAAGATTCTCTAATTGCTTATATATCGCTTTTACCGCTTCGCTTTCTGTTGGTTCTATGCTAAGCTTTGATAACAATTCATCATTCGATAGAACCCTCTGTTCGCCATCGCTTCTTTTAGACTCTTTTAAAACATTCACAAGCTCTTTATCGTATTTCCTTATGCCTTCAAACTCTTCATTTACGAATGGTGCCGCCCTGTACTTCCGAAGCTCCTGCTCTTGCGTTGTATATAATTTTTTATATACGTCCCGCTCTCTTCTTAACTCGCTTAGTTCTTCCTGTAAGCGTGTTGCCTCTTCTCTTAATTCCTTAGTGTTGCTTTCATCCTGCGTTATAGGTGCGATTCCGCTTTCTACACATTCTATAATAAATGCAGATAGCGTTTTATCTCTGTCTTTCGCTTCCCGCTTCCATCGCTCTTTTTGCTCAAAAGACCTCGCATAGACAGTAACACCCCGTTTAAGGCATGTTTCAGTCTTTCCTTCATTTATCCTTCCCATTTTACATCACATGCTTACATAGACCTGTGAGTATATAAACTTTAGGTATAAATTAGACTACCCAATTTATTCCTATGTAAAACTTATCTATAAATAATAATTCAAACTATCCTTTTAGCAGCGGAAAGAGATAAAAATATATAATGTAGTATAGCGTATTGTATAGCATGACAAGCCTTAAACGAAAACTATTCAAAAAAGGTAACTCCTACACTACCACCATACCAGCACAAATTCTTTGGGATATTGACACGGATAAACAGCATAATGTGGTGTTTACTTTTGACAAAACAAAACGTAAATGGTATATCGCGTTTGAAGAAGATAGCCCCAAATTTCACTTATAAGCGAATGTTTTTCATTTGGGTAACTATTGTAGCAGGCGCACCACTTTAATGCACCTGAAGCGATAATTATTGAGGTGGTGATAAGAATATGCTAAGTGGTGTGGAATGTAGCTGCTACACTCAGGACTGTAAACTATGGTGGTGGTTTATGCTTTGGTAGCTGCGATATGAACGTATTACAAAGCGAAACTTTTTAATTTATTTCTTCTTCTTTCTTCTCGCTTTTCGCTTTGGTTTTAGCCCTGCTTTCACGTCTATCCCCACAATGTCATAGCGATTAGGAAAATTAAACCACCTATCCGCTTTCGATAAGTCTTTCAAAACTTCTCGTGGCGTCCACGTGTGTACTGCCCTTTTATGATAGTCTATAAGTTGTGCATGTTCACTGCGTTCATCGTCCCGCATCTGTGCTTGTGCGATAAATGCTTCTAAATTTGTGTACCTGTGTCCCATACGCATCCCGAATGTTTCCAAAACTGCCGTTTTGTTCTCGTCATAATGCAGGTCTGGACTTATGTAGTCTTCTATCTCGCCTATACGTGCGCTTATGCCGCGATTACTAAGATATTGCTTTATACGTGCTACTTGCTGCCGAAATGGCATCAGCTTCTCTCTCGTGGATTTACGTCTTTTTGCCTTTGGCATATTGTTAACATATTGTTCACCTCCACTTAAATAGTTTTAGAAAGTGCTGTTATATTGCCAAAAAAGTACCCGTATTGAATGCTTATTTCATCTCATTTGAAACATTCTTCACAAATATAACGGGGGATTTAACCTAAGATATTTATAAACTTAATGACTTTTTAAAAAACCCTTCTCAAAGCTTATTTCACATCCCTTCGCTTTCGCCTTCATCGCTTTTTCGGGGTAAGGAAAAGGATAACTTATTAAAGGTGATAACATAGATTGGGATAAGGCATTAAAGTTTGGATTTGCCAAAAAGCGTAAGTTCACAAAGGTCACTTTCAAAAATAGAAAAAAGGTAGAGCTTATTAAGTTGACAACTATATCCTTTCAACCTTTTTAATTATTTCTTCCGCGTTCTTTATTTCTGCGGGAGATTATGAACATGAATCCAAGTAGTGCTATGATGAGTGGTAACGCTATTGTTGGGAACTCCGGAATCAAAAAATCTAAATAAATATCAAGCCTCGTACCACCTTTACTTATATCTATTGGTGCTGTAACTGTTTTTTCTGTACCACCATAAACCACATGATATTTGATTATATCCCCGTCTTGATAAGGTCCGAAATTGTAAGCGTCTTGCTGGTATTCACCATTAATGGCACTATATGTTACTAAACTATTACCTGTACGTAAATTTGTTAATGTTATGGTTGCGCCTACTATCGCGTTGCCGTTGCTGTCAAGAATGTGCCCAGATATCGAATACGGAAGTGGCGGTGCTACTCCAATGCTCACATTTAAACACAACAACACTAAAGCTATTACTCCAACTTGTTTATGATTCATTTCTTTTTCACTATTTCATGCGGTCTTTAAAAGTTTTTCGGTTTCTTCAAATATAGAAAAATATTTATGTTACAGCGTCACGTGAATTATTTGTCTACTGAATTTGTATAAATCAATAAGCATGAACAAAAAGCAAGGGCTATTATTAGGAATCGCCTTAACGCTTCTTTTAGGCATAGCCTTAGCAACCTCAACCACCTTATCCGCTTCCCCAGATGTGATAATATACGCCTTCGATCAAAACCCCGCGGGAAGCGATGAGGGAAACGAATGGATTGAAAAAGCGGATACCCCCAAAGCGGGTGGATACGGGGAAGCAGTGGTTGGCACAGGTAACGGCATCTATATCGTCAGATGCTATAATATCAATAATAATCCTTCCTTTTGGCGTTACGACACGGTAAATAATAGTTGGGACTCGATGAACACGTCAGGACTCTCAACGGGTGCATTTAGAAACGGTGCGGCTCTCGCCTATGACCACAGCGATTATATCTATGCCTTACTCGGTGGCAGTTATAGCGATACCAATCGTACCTTTTTCTATCGTTATAGCATCTCAAATAACCGTTGGGAGAAGCTGATAGATACCCCACATACACAAGGAGCGGGTGATGCTATAACTTGGTATGATAATCAGATTTACGCTTTCTTAGGAAGCAAAGAACACGGAACCGCTTTTAGTTGCTATAACATTTCAAATAATTCTTGGAGCGCATTGCCTTTAAATCCTAACTGGACTACTACTGATGACGGTGCTTCTTTAGTTTGGACGGGTGGCGAATACTTATATGCGCTGCGTGGAGAATGGCAAGAAACTAATCCATGTCAGGATTTTGCTCGTTACCATATCTCTACAATGACATGGGAGGATATGGAAGATATACCGGAGAGCGAAGGTGTTGGTGATGGCGGTTCTTTGTTGTGGATTAATAACTATTCTAATTACATTTATGCTCTCGGCGGGAATAGTTGTTTGGAAGTTCCCGGATACAACTTTTATCGTTATAGTATTTCATCTGACAGTTGGGAAGGCTTAGAGTCTATCCCTTGTCCGGTAGGGAATTATGTAGGAAACAGGTTAGGTTTTGCTGATGGACATATTTACTACTGGCAAGGCTCACCAACAACAGAAAAATGGATTTGTGGTGGAAACGCATTCTATATGTTTGAATTCCAAGAACTCTATTTTGACACTGGCACACCACTTAATCCATATCCAAGCATCCCCGGCACTCATAACGGAACGATAAAGCTAAATCAAACAATTGAAGTATCCACGGTTTACACCTATCCTTGCACAGGTACCGGCGGACATACTGAATATGTGAAAATATGGAACTCAACAAATGGCATAGTAGCTGGTTGGGAAGGTTGGAAAAGCAAGTGGGGTGTTCGTGGTCGTCGTGGTGGCGGCGGTGGCGGCGGCGCTCCTCATCCTGATTGGATGGCTTACCAGGGCGACTGGCATAACATTTCCCTACTTGAATTCACACTTGTAGCAGGAGAAACTTACAACTACACTATTCGCACCGGCTCCTATCCTCAAATTCATCATAATAACACCTTACATACTACTAATGGATGGATAAACTGCACTGAGTTTGTGGATGCAAATGGAAAGAAATATAGTGATTGGATACCAGCGATAAAGTTGGAATGATTGAAAAATGAACATCCGAAAGCTCGCTTATTCTCTCGCTATTGTCATGTTAAGCTATCGGCATTAATCGCAGTCAACTTCAAGATATATCCACTAATGACTCTGTACGAGCTTTTTGTATAGAAAATTCAATAACTTCTTCTTCAATCCCCAGATAGATTTGATCTATTGCCTTTTGCATGTCAATTGTCTTTCGTATGGTAGTTACTACCCTGCAATAATGCTTTATATCTTCAAGAGATAGTACTCTACCTTTTCTGTCCTTCCGCCATTTATCCAAAACCTGATAGCCACCTATCTGATATTCCCAGACCTCTTTTTCAATTCCTTCAAAGTATTGAGTCGTGTTAATGTAAACCCGCGCTTCTCCTTCGTCATATTTTCGCTTCTCTACCAGATTCTCACCACTTCCCTGAAACTTGGCAATTGGATTATTTAATTCATTTGACTTCAACAGATGCAAATCCGCAAGCCTATTGCCCATTTCGCCCATCTTTTTAAAAAGGTCATAATCTTTGGTAAACGGTACTCTTGGAAAGTCAATCTTCAAAAACTCAGCGTATTTGGTGCGATATGTGTTAGAATAAAGAACGGCGTAGATGTAATAAAATATTTCCTCGGGCGTTGGTTCTTTGCCGTAGGCTTCTGTTAAGGATTTGACGAGTTCTGAGTTGAGGTTTTGGGTTTTTGTGTTATTTTTGTTGTAAAGGAAGAGGGGAAAGATTGTTGCACCGCCCCTATAGAATAAATTTAAATCCACTATTTTATCTGAAATAAACAATAAGTTCCAAACGTCAAATTTCACTGCATGACCTGCTCTGCCAATTAATAAAGCTAAATTATCGTTTAAAAGATGTTGATTAATTGATAAAAGAGAACGTTCTAATACATTGTTGTCATAATAAATATACCGATCATCAAAAGGTCTATAACTACATTTAACTAAATTCTCTTCATTATACTTACTTTGCCTAATTTTCTCTAATCCCCAATTCTTCTTTTCTTTTAATCCATAGGTGGATTTTATCTGCTCTACAGACAAATTATCGCCCAAAATAACTTGCATTCTTCTTTTTAAACGGTTTTTATCAAAATCTATTACTATGCGATCATTGCCTGTCATAAATCCTAATTTAAATTCTTTAAATATCTTCTTTACCTCTATACACTTTAGGTATTCGTTTTCTTTTGAAAAATCTGTTGGATTAAAAAAATAAAAATCTTTTTTAGGAGTCAATTCTTTCCACTCAGTAGATGCGATATTGTTTTTCAATAAAACTGTGTATTTATTCTTTTGGACACCCCATACATCACAGTAATAAAGTTTAGCCAAATCACTTTTTTTTCTATTATTCTTGATAAAAAATGCTATGGATACGCCGGGAATGATGTCAAACACATTTTCATCTTTTGAACCATCAGGGCATGTATCTTTAATTCTTGTATTACCATGAAGGTTTAAAATGAATATTTTATCAAATGATTCTAAAAGCTTTTTTCTCATTGCCCGATGTATTAAACCATCTAAGTATGAATTATTTGTAATGAAGCCAATAACTCCTTTTTTACTTTCATCTATTTTCCAGTGTGCCCAACGTATAAATTTAATATAATCATCTTGAAGGGGTGCAATTCTTATCTCTTTTTCTACACCGCAGCCCTTTTTATAATCTTTCAGTAATTTTAATATAGCGTAAACATTCATATTCATTGAGCTAACAGAATACGGCGGGTTACCAAGAATAACCAAGATAGGTGTCTTTTTCTTCACCGCACCAGCAAGGTGCGATTCTTCAGAGAGTGATCTCATTCCGGGAAGTGGTGTTTGTTCTAAATCTTCCATCTCAAGCGTATTAGTCAGATAGAGCTTAAAACGGTCATCCTCTTGTAGCTTATAGCCTAACTCCTCAAGCAAAAAGGACATTTTCAAATGTCCAACAGCATAAGGAGCCATCATAAGCTCAAATGCGTAAAAGTTCTTTAAGATGTGGTCTTTTATTAGATTCTCTTTACCGCCTTCACCGTACTTTGAAACAAACTCTTCAACAGCCAATTTACTTGCTTCAGCCATAAAGGTAAGTGTGCCTGAAGCGGGATCAAGCACTGTTACTGAATTATCGGCAAATCCATCTTCCTTATCAAACTCGTCTTTTAAGATAATATGTAACGAACGAACAATATAGGATACCACGGGTTCGGGTGTGTAATAGACGCCCCTTCGTTCCCGCTCTTTTGGATCGTATTCGGCAAGAAAGGTCTCATAGAAATGA
>Ga0190293_1000241_pt1 | contig 19121 bp, 20 predicted proteins | sample 48693001_MG_FD_161671 | JGI IMG/M metagenome (GOLD analysis project Ga0190293, IMG submission 161671) | Hydrothermal vent microbial mat bacterial communities from Southern Trench, Guaymas Basin, Mexico - 4869-30-0-1_MG | ecosystem: Environmental > Aquatic > Marine > Hydrothermal vents >...
GCCCATTTGGGCGAATTGATAGACCAAACGGTCGGACTTTATCACTAATCCAAATTTTTATTATCTCCATATATTATATAATATCAATAACTTATAATAATATAGATATTTTTGGCACGATAGTTGTTCTACTATAACCAAGAGTAATAATTAAAATAAAAGGAAACAAAAAATGAAAATAACAAAAACAATCTTAACCTCACTAGTATTGCTAGGAATTGCAGTACTTTTCAACCCTGTTGCAGCACAAACCACCGGCCATGGTGTAAATTTTGTAGATGCTAATGGCGATGGATATAACGATAATGCTCCGGATGCTGATGGCGATGGAATTCCAAACGGTCGCGATGCTGACTATACAAGTAAAAACGGTGGATCCGGTAACACCTTTGTAGATGCCAACGGTGATGGAATTAACGACAATGCACGTGACGCCGATGGCGACGGAATTCCAAATGGAATGGATAGTGATTTTGTAAAAGGTTCTGGTTCAGGAAATGGCTTACAAAATAATGGTGCACAAATGGGCGGACATGGTCCACGTGATGGCACAGGCAACAGAAATGGTGGTGGAAAAAGAAATTAAACATTGAACGCCAACCTTCAATGAAAGCCGGGTGATTTATCATCCGGCTTTTTAAAATATAAAGGGAAAGAAATGAAAATATATAAAAAAATACTAGTGATACCAATTCTTTTAAGCAGCATATTAATCTTCAACTGTTCATCAGATATAAATTCAGACAGTAATATTGAAGATTACAACCGAACAACATTTGGTATTGATGTGTCTGACATGAATTATGAAGAATTAAGCCCCGAGGAAACTGAAGGGATAATATTCATGAGAGAAGAAGAAAAATTAGCTCGAGATGTATATAATTTACTTTTTGATAAATGGGGAATTAAAGTATTTAATAATATCGCCAAAGCGGAACAACAGCATACCGATGCAATCAAAACACTTATCGATAAATATGAATTAGAAGATCCTATAACAAATGATACTCCTGGTTCGTTCGTGAACGAAGATTTGCAAAATTTATATGATACTCTTGTAGCGAAAGGTAAATCATCATTAGTGGACGCATTTCTGGTTGGGGCATTAATTGAGGAAGTTGATATTCTCGATATCCAAAAAGAGATTGATGACCATGTTGATAATGAAGATGTTGCTTTTGTATATGATAATCTTATTAACGGTTCTTACAATCATCTACGAGCCTTTGTAAGGAATCTATCAAGACAGGACGTTTTTTATGAACCGCAGTTGTTACCTGTTGATACATATAATGGAATTATTAATAACAATTAATCTTCTATTATAATTATTTTGATAAGGCTGGATTATTTTCCAGTCTTATATTTAATTGTTAATTAATTTAAGTAAATACTAATGATAAAATATTATAAACACATTTTTACTACAAAATTATTTGTGGTTGGTATTTTGTTTGGTCAGTTCTCAAGCAATATCTCTATAAATACATATACAGATGATAATCTATTTCGCACACCTGATCCTACTCAGGATTTATTAACCAATGTTAATTTAAGTTTAAACTACAAACTTGTCGAGACCAATACTAATTTTTATAACAACATCAATTTGTTGACATATAAAAATACCTTTGAGCGTAATTTTTTAATTAATAGTGCCGGTTTAAATAAAAACATAAAATTTGGTGAAAATTCAACTTCAACGGTAAATATTGGTGGAAACTGGACACTAAGAGTAAATAAAACTGACTACAATTATTATAATTATTCTCAAATATCAGGATACGCAAATTTTCAGTTAATAACTAATATTGTACTGATAAAAGGCGGATACAGTTATCGTTGGCGAAATTATTCGAATCTGCCTGAGCTGTCAAATCAGCTACACAGTGCATATATTCAATTAAATAAATCCTTCCCGACTCGAACAACAATCATTATTGAAACAGGATTGGGAAACAAATCATTCATGGGACAAGATTCATTTATAACTGTCAACGATATTGGTCGCGGTCGAGGACAACATTCTGCAGGATCTGTTTCAACAAATACAATTTCCGAGGAATTGCGCACATCGCAAGCACATATAATTCTAAGACTGACTCAATCGTTACGCGATAAAGCGGGGATATATGTACAATATCGTAAACAATTTAGCCTTGAAGATGAAACGAGCTACAGAAATTTTGATGATTATTATCAAGATGATGAATTGTTCGATGATCCGTTTACCTATGAAAGTGATAGTTATTCATCACAATTAACATTGATATTACCAAAATCCACAAAATTATTATTTGGTGGATCTTTACATTCCAAAAATTATATCAGCGAGCTCGCCTATGCCTCTGCAGAAGACACCGTGGGAATCAACAAACTACGTTTTGATGATCAGACAAATTATTTTATAGATATATCCAAAACATTTCATGTAAACAAAAATTGGGTTAACTCAATTAAGTTAAACTTATTCTATTCATTTACTAACAATGAATCAAACAGCTATTGGTATAATTACAAAAACACTACTTTCGGCGGTGGGATTCAATGGAGCTTTTAATTATACGAATTGTTAAATTCTAATTATGTCAAATTTTCATATTCTACTCATAGATGATGAACCTGCACAAATAACATCCTTAAAATCATTCTTAAAACGGAGAAATTATACTGTTTCATCTACTAATTCCGGTAAGGATGGTATAAATATCGTTAAGGATAGTAATGTTGACTTAGTCTTTACCGATTATCGGATGCCAGAAATGAATGGCCTTGAAGTTGTACAAGCTATCAAAGAAATAAATCCTGAATTACCGGTAGTAGTTATTACCGCTTTCAGCGATATCAAAGATGCCGTGCATGTAATGAAAGAAGGCGCATTCGACTATCTTTCAAAACCAATCCAACTTGATGAGTTAGAAATTCTAGTCAAAAAAGCACAAGAAAGAAATAATCTCATTTCTGAGAATAAATTACTTAAAGAACAATTGAAAGAGCAATTCGAATTTGATTTCATCGTGACCAAAAGTCCCAAGATGGAAAAAATATTGAGTACTACAAATAGAGTTGCAAAAAGTAACTCCACAGTACTTGTTAGGGGCGAAACCGGGACAGGAAAAGAGTTGATCGCTAAAGCGTTACATTATAGCAGTGATAGACAAAACAAACCGCTGATTACAGTCAATTGCGCCGCTTTATCAGAAAATCTGCTAGAGAGTGAATTGTTTGGACATGAAAAAGGATCGTTCACGGGAGCAAGCTCGCAACGTATTGGTAGATTTGAACAAGCTGATGGCGGAACTTTATTTATCGATGAGATTGGCGATATATCACTACAAACCCAAGTAAAATTATTAAGGGCTTTACAGTTTGGGGAATTTGAACGCATTGGCGGCACAAAGACCATTAAGGTAGATGTTCGTGTTGTAACAGCTACTAATCGCAACCTGGAAGAATTAATCGAAACCGGCGAGTTTCGTCAGGATTTATATTATCGCATAAATGTAATTGCGATTAATCTTCCTGCGCTTCGAGAACGCAAAGAGGATATCCCAATTCTCATTAAGCATTTTATAGATAAATATGCAAAAGAAAATGGTAAAGCAATTACTGATATTAGTAAAGAAGCGCACAATCAACTTATGCATTATCATTATCCGGGTAATATCCGTGAATTAGAAAATATAATTGAAAGTGCAATAGTAATGTCTCGTGGAGAAATTATTACAATTAACGATTTCACATCTGATTTAATCGTCTCAACTGAATCTACAGCGCTGAATCCTCACAATTTCATTAATTCATATGAGGAAAAATTAGAAGCCTTCGAAACAACTATGATAAACGATTCTTTGGAACTAAAGAATGGAAATCAGAGTCAAGCAGCCAATATGCTAGGGATGACAGAAAGACATTTACGTTCACGAATGCAGAAGTATAATATTAAAAATAAAAATCGTTAAATATTATTTATCAATCTCATGAAAAACATTAAAATATTAATAATCCTTGGAATTTTACTTACATTCACCAATAATTATATTTTTGCACAGCAAAAAAACAAAAAACATAAAAAACCACAAATCTTTGTTGATGCAGATGGTGATGGCTATAATGATAACGCCCCTGACCATAATGGCGACGGTATTCCAAACGGCTTAGACCCTGATTGGACTAAAAGGCATGGTAGAAAAATGAATTATATTGATTCAAATGGCGATGGTATTAATGATATACTCCAAAATAATGATCCGACTGTACTCCAAAATCAAAATATGCACCAAAATAATGACGGTGAATCCATTATGAATAACAATCAAGAGAGAAAAAACGGTTATCAAAAAGGTAAGGGGAATAAATAGTTTATAAGGTTTTAAAGAGTTTTTTTATGCCCTCTAGCTACTATTATTTTAACATGGTATAATTTTTACATTTTACTATCCAACATTTTTAAATAGACTAAAAACTGTATTTTACTTTCAAATACACCATATCATTATCATCATAATATCCAAACATTTCATTAATATCCGGTGAAGCTGAATCGTTACCTCGATAAAAAATGTTTGCACCGGCAAGGATTTCAAAACCATCAGCAAAATCATATGATACTGATGGACGAATCAGTGCATCTTCATTGCTCAACCCAACATAACCGAAAAGTTGCAGTGTAAGTGTTTCCCTTAATAAAGTCCGATTCAAAAGAAATGTCATCATATTATCTGTCTCTCCCAGAACAATAGAATCTTCATAATCCATAATTACACGTTGGATAAATTGTGTACTGAATCGTGTTTCTCCAATGTTAAAGTCAGTTCCGATCAGATATTGCAAATAATCTTTTTCCATCAAATCAATCGGCAAACCGATAGCATTTAAAGCTGAAAACTGTTTACCTGTGTAGTACGCGCCTTCACCGCGCAATACAATTCCTTTTATTTCCGTAGAAAAACTTCCGCCGCCCAACGTTAACCGATGATGCTGTGGTGTTAGCGTTAAACCAAGGGGCTGTGGATTGCCCGCTTCCATTACAGGAACGATATGCATTGTCGGATCGTCATCCCACATGGTTCCTGCCATAATTTCAAAATCGATTAAAGATGACATCCTTGAAAATTTTAGAAATACTTCCCCATTTTCTAATTTTCCATCGACTTCTTTTTTCGAATAATCGATGGTCGTTGGCAGCGCAAAGGACGGTTGGCGTGACCAAATTGACGTTCCGGTCGGCATTATTGTCGGTGTGAATTTTGGAATCCACACAAATTCAAATGTATTGTCTCCAAGATAATAGTCTGCTTTGAGAGATGTAACTCCGGTTCGGATCTCATCAAAATCGCGGAGTAAGAATTCACTTAGATCTTTGGGAGAAATAATATCTGTGATAAACACGCCGTCCGCTTTACCCCAAATAATCATTTGGCGACCAAAGCGTAAATCCATTTTATCAAAGAAAATGTCCATATAGACTTCACTCAAATCAAAATCAAGTTCGCTATTTGGATATTGATAAATAGTCGTATTTGCCGTAAATCCGACATTTCCTATATTCTTTTCAACCGTTAAATCAAATGTATTCTGCGTAATTGCAAAATCAAGATTATCGTTTGCAAGCACTCCAATATACGATCGAGCGTAACCGCTCACATCCAAAGATTGCCCAAAAACGCTCGTCATTATTACAACACCGATAATAAATAGTTTAGTTGTCTGTTTCATTCTTATTTCCATTTCATCATTTTAGAGACCACGTTTCATCATTCGTTCAGTGAATTGTGTATTTGCAATTCCCGTATTAATTATTACATTAGATAATTTCATTATGGTTTGATGATTTTTCTGCTCATTTTTCATGGTCACAGATGTAATTACAATAACATCGTTAAACTCTTTGTAGTCGTTAAGTATCAGTCGTTTTAGAAAATCACCATCTTCATCATAAAACTCCTTTTTCAAACCAATCCATTTATCCTTAATTACCCAGGTAACGGTGCGCGAATACATATAATCTTCGTCTTTTGGAATACTTTCTACCACGTAGCAATCAACACCATCAATCGCTTCCTCTTTCAAAATTGTATGTGTATCTTGTGCCGGGTGGCGATCACCTAAATCATCATAAGTAAAATCAGAACCCATAAAATAATCACTTTTACTGTCGCTGGAAATACGCTTCACTTTTTTCAGTGCGGGGAGATAAATCCACTGATCATCATTTTTACTGGCATCAGTATAACTCCAATTCATAAAGGAAGTATTTTTTATATCGGCGGGAGTCATGAAAAACATAACTTTCTTTTCCATTTTTCCAAAATCCTTGATAAACTGTTTAAGCTCACGAATGCGCTTATCGCCGCGCGAATTTTCCAGTGTCATGGCTAAGTTAGCGACCATATCATCGCCGGTTGGGCGATCATATACTTTCATCATAATATCTAAACCGGTGAATGCCTGAGCAGATACCATTCCTGCCATTAAGACAAATAGTGTTATTATTGTTTTTATTTTAGTCATTTTTGTTATCCTTTGTTGAAAATAATTTGAAATTTTTAATTAGCAGCACCATTATGGTGAGAGTTCCGGCAAAACTTGTAAACATATTTAGCGATACTAAAGCGCCCAATACACGGTTAGGCGGAAAGACAGAGAACAGTAATACCAAGAATCCTGCAATCACTACAACCGCATTAAATAGAATAGCCCGACCGGAATGATGCATTGTTTCCCGAATTGAGGAAGTTGTATCTCCGGTATTTTTTAAGTTAATCTTATAACGATCAATAAAGTGCACAGCATAATCAATTCCAATACCGATGGCAATGCTGGACATCAAAGCCGTTGTGGTGCTGAGCGGAATATTTAACAAACCCATTACACCAAAACTGATGATAGAGGTAATAATAATCGGTACTGAACCAATTAGACCGGCGCTTACTTTTTTAAACATAATGCTTAGAAGAATAAAGACAATTACTAACGACATTAACAAACTAGTTACTTGTCCTTCCAAAATCAGATCGGTAAACACAAGCGCTTTATAGCCGGAACCGGCATAATTCATTTCGATGTCATTTTCCGCAAATTTATTGCGATATCCCTCCAAACGGTCTATTACACGATTCATTTCTTTTGAGTTATCGCTCTTGATCTGGAATGTGACATTGAGTTTTCGAAAATCGTAATCAGTAACTTCCCATAAATTTTCAGGGTCGCCCGATATTTCATAAAGAAGCAAATATTGAGCAATTAACTCCGGAGAATCGGGAATCATGTTAAATGCTTCATTATCGGCATTCATTACTTTATTCATTCGATTTATATAGTCAGTCAGAGAAAATGAATTACCAACAATATCAAGTGATTCGACATCATTCTGCATTTCATCAACTAATTTCAATATAGCGGATTTCTTAAAAGCATCATTATTATTCGATTCCAAAATCAAATTTAGAATGGAAGTCCCGCCAAAATTCTCATTGATGAATTTATCTGTCAGAACAATATCACTATCTTTTTCAAATTTGTCTAAAAAACTGGAGTTAATCCATACTTTTTGTATTCCAAAAAGAGAGATTATAATAATACCAATCGTTGCAATAAGTACTGCGAATTTATTTTTGAGAAGTCCACCGGCAAATCTATCCGCGAATCTGTCTCTTCTATCATCAACGTCGGCGTGAAGAATATTTTTTGGTTTAGGTAGTTTGAAAATCATTAACCCGGCAGGTATCAAGACTAAGGATAAAACCATTGCCGATAAAACCCCGAAAGCGGTAAACAGTCCAAAATATTTAATGGGATAAACCTGTGATGTGAGTAAAGAAAGAAATCCTACTGCAGTAGTTACTGATGTCATAACTACCGGTTTCCACATTCCGGAAAGCATATCCATTACAGCTTCTTTTTTAGTTGTCTCCGGATTCGCAATCAAAAATAATGAAAAATGACTATAAAGATGAATTCCATCCGCCACCCCTATGGCAATCAGCATAACCGGGATCATAGTCGAAACAGCGTAAATCGGTATTCCCACAAACGCCATTAATCCAAATGCCCATATTGTACTGATAAATACAACGAGTAGTGTAAATATGGTGTTTTTTATGCTGCGAAGTAAAAATAACAATACGATTAGAATAATTACAAGAACAATCGGTACCATTTTTTTCATATCGGCAGGACCAAGCAACGCCATAGTACCTTCCACAATCGGGCGACCGGCAACATAAACTTTTTCAGGACCTTCGTATGATTTTCCTAATTCTATTATTTGATTATAAAATTCTTGCGAGAAAACATCATCGCCAATCTGGGCGATAATAACAGATACTGTTTCGTCGTCTGATATTAGTCGTCCCAAAACCATTTCATTTGATTTTACTTTTTGCTGAAGATCACTTAACTTTTCTTCTGACTGTGGTACGCGTTTGTAAAACGCTTTAACATCCATACCATCCTCAGTTCCAACAATGTTATCAGCCGTATAAAGTGAAGTAACATCATCTTTTTCTATTTCGGGCATTTTCTGAAGCTCTTTGGTGATCTGTTTAATTTTATCAAGTGTACCCGCATTGTAGATACCATCCGTATTTTGAATAGCTATAATAATACCATCTTTGATATTGAACCATTCTTCTGCTTGATCACTGTAAACAAATGCCGGATGGTTTTGTGGCATATACTTGTCAAGATTGGTTTCCATAACCGCTTTCGATTTCATTTGTATAAAGAAAAACACGGTAATCATCAAAATGACAGCAAGGCTTACCAACGGTGCTTTTAATAGTTTATATAGTACGTTTATCATTTATTATCCTCTATATAGTTAATATTAACTAACATTAATTGTGAAAAAATTTAAACTACTTTTTCCAACGCTTTAAGTAATTTTTCTGTTTGTAACTCAAGATCAAAACTGTTTTTGCTCATATGCCATTTTGTTACCAATAAACGAAATGCACCAATAATCATCAGCACCAATTGCTCTGCATCAATAGTATTAATAATTTCATTCCGGTTTTGTCCTTTTTTAATAATATTAACAAATTTCACTTGAGACTCTTCCATTAGAGTTCTTATTGAGGCAGATAATCGAATATTATCTTCGAAAATTTCTTCTGAAAAAATAACCGCTGCCAAAGAGGGATTTTTAGTGAACCGCTGTGCATGAGCAGTCAATACCGTTCGAATTAAATTAAAGGCATCTTGTTGTTTATCCGCAAAATTAGAAAGTTCTACGCTTGTATTTTCCTTTATTTTTGCAATAATCCCCATTAAAATATCAGTTTTACTTTCAAAATGACGGTAAATAGCCGGTTCGGAAATTCCAACCCTTCTCGAAATATTTTTTATAGTTAATCCATGGATTCCTGAATCTGCTATGATATCAAGCGATGCTTGAATAATTTGGTTCTGTCTTTCTGTAAAGTTTGTCATTTCATCAAAATTAAATATGTTAGTGACTGTTCACTAACTAATATTACAAGTTTACAAAATATAATGCAACTATTAATTTTGTTAGATTTTAGACTTTCTAAACAATGAGTTAATTTTTACAACTGTCAATTTGAACTTTATCTTTCACCGCTATAGGTTAAACATATTTTAGTTTTAATATTAACCAAAACCCGTCGTTTTTGGTACACTCAAATTAGCTCGTTTGTTTTGGGAGACGTTTTTGGGATAAAAATCCAGTAAATAGCAGGGATTTTTTATGTATCTACAATTTATTGAGATAGAATTTCTATTTGCAATGTTTGCGGGCAGAACCAAAGATTTTTTGTGTCTTTTTTGTATATACCCACATAAATAACATATTCCGCTTCTTCATTAAGCGAATAAGTCCAAACTTCTCCACCATTATCATTAATCCACTCTGTCCCAATCTGTTGAGTATAATAAAACCAGTTTGGCTTAGGCCACCACACACTTGGCTCTCCTTGTTCATCGAACAAATCCTGAACCGTTTTACCTTCAAGGAGTCGACCTACCCATAAGTCAACTTTCTTGTCGCTTATATCATTTAGGATAAATGAATGCTCTCCTGTAGGTAATACAGATTGACCTGAAGCAGTGCACTTATTACCATCAAATGTGACAATAATTTCTGAGGAGGAAGTACATGAAGTAAGTAACATCAAGGGGGAAATTATGATTACTGTCTGTAAAATAATTGTTTTCAATTCCATTTTAATAATCTCCTATTTAATTGATTAAAACACTAAGTCTCAATAATGGGTATGACACGATAGTACATATATTTTATTAGTTAATTCTACGATTGAATATTCTTTTATATCAACAATAACTAGCGTGAAGTAGAGTGTGCCAAAACCCTTCATTTTTGACACACTTAAATTAGCCCGCTTGTTTTAAGATACGTTTTTGGGACAATACTACTTTAATTTTTCAATTGAAATAATTAATAAAAATGAAAGTTTAGAATATGTATCCATACTTACGCGTTACTACAACACTGCTTGGTTCCAGATTTAGACCAGATTTACAAATGGGAGACATTGGAATACTTAAATTGAGAGCAGGTATTTTTGATATCGACACTTTTGGTGAAGTAAACAATGGTCGACAATTGACACTTATGGATTTAGGTCGATATGATATGGCAGTCCGTACCGGACTCATGAAAGTAGTGAGAAAAAAGAAATGGGGGTTGGTCATAGGGGGTTCCAGTGTTCGTTATCGTCGTCGGATTCCTTTTCTAAAACGTTTTGAACTCCATTCAAAAGTGATTGGGCACGACGGCCGTTGGTTTTATTTCCTTCAGGAAATGTGGAGACCTAAAAACATCTGCTCATCAGCCCTGATAAAGGCAGGCGTCGTCTCCAAAGGAGGTTTAATTCCAGCAACAGAAGTCCTAAAAGAGTTTCCTAAATCAAATTGGAATGGAGAATTGCCAAGTTGGGTGCAAGCATGGATTGATGCCGAGAGTCAGCGTCCATGGTCTGGTAATGGACAAACATAAGGTAAGTAACAAATAAAAATTTATTGGAGACTATTTTGAAAATTGAAGCTGTTCTATTTGACCTGGATAACACACTGATTCTCTTTGATGAACGTGAATTTTTCAAAACATATAGTCAAAATTTATACAATTCATTTCACGACATTCTAACACTAGAAGAATTTAGTAAAAAACTATGGAAGTCAACTACGGTCATGACAAATAATGACGGTAAGTTGAACAATGCTGAATATTTTATGAACGATTTTGTCCAAGGGATTAATGAGGACAAACATAAACTATGGCAAAGATTTGAAGATTTTTATTCGACAAAATTTGAACAGTTTCAACCATTAATGACACCAATATCAGGTGTACCAGAATTGCTGCATAAGTTAAAAGAAATTGGATTAAAATTAGTAATTGCAACCAACCCGATGTTTCCGTTAGAAGTTCAACTATTACGTATTAAATGGGCTGGACTTAAAGAGATCGAATTTGATTTAATCACGCATGCTCATAATTCAACTTTCTGCAAACCAAATCCTAATTATTATCTTGAAATTTGCCGGAAAATAGAAGTGAAACCGAAAAAGTGTATGATGGTCGGAAATGACGTAATAAACGATATGATTGCAGGTAAAACCGGAATAAAAACCTTCCTCGCGACAGATGGTGAAAAATATAAAATCGATGTAAGCAATGAAATGGCAGCTAATACCAAAACTGAACTGCTAACACCTGATTACAAAGGGCAGCTATCTGAATTTCTTAGTATTATTAAACTGTAATTAATATAAACGCGAATTACTCCTGCTGTGATACCAAGTACCAAAACCCGTCGTTTTTAGTACACTCAAATTAGACCGTTTGTTTTGTGACAAATTACCAGTCTTTAACCAAAAGGGGCAATCCGAACATGATATTGATTTGCAAGGGAATCCTAGAAAAATATATATTAATCAGCTATCGTTTGTAAATTTCAGTTAATCGTTTTTAATCAATGTTAGCTAAATCTATATCAAAACTATATTTTAAACTGAGTGGGTGGAAAACCGTAGGTGGCATTCCACAGGACGTTAAGAAATGTATAATTATCGGTGTTCCACACACATCCAATTGGGATTTTATTTATGCTAGATTAGGACTTTATATATTTGATTATAAAATCCGTTATTTAATAAAAGATAGTATGTTTAAAAATCCAATTGCTGCTTGGTTCTTTAGAATTACTGGTGGTATTCCGGTTAACCGAAGTAAAAGCACTAATTTAACTGGCGAATTGGCCCAACTGCTCAATAATGAGGATATCCTTTACATTGCAATTCCACCTGAAGGAACGCGAAAATGGGTGAAGCGTTGGAAAACCGGGTTTTATCGGATAGCATTAGATTGTAACATTCCTATTGCTTTAGCCTTTCTAGACTATAATAAAAAACAAGCCGGATTTATAAAAATATTTTAACCAACCGGAAATATGGTTGAAGAATTTAAAGTAATAGAATCTTTTTATTCGCCTAGAATGGCTGCTAATCCTGATTATTACAATCCACAAATCTTTGAAAGAGATAATTCATAAATATTTATGTTCCAAAACCCAACGTTTTTGGTACACCTAATTTAGGCCGTTTGTTTTGGTACACGCTTTTGGGACCGATTGTAGTGTTACATCCATAGAAATAATATCCACAATGCGGTATTATTTTACAAATAAGCATGAAAAATTATCGATTGTCTTTTGTAATTTTTACAGTCTATTGAATCACTGAGGCGTTTACAAAGTTATATATAAATATATCCGCAGTATGTTGGGATGTTATATGCCATTGCCCCGCCCCCTGCGGGAAGAAGACATTTAGTAAAAATAGATATATAATTTTATTATTATATATAAGCCCATAGAGGATATAAATTATTGTTACTTGATAATTGAGTCATCTTCTATATATAATATTATAGAAGTATAAATATATGAAAATAGAAATAATAACAACACCAAATGAAAAATTAAAAGAGACTGGATTTGGTTCATTGAAAGCCTGTAAGATGTTTTAGAAGTATTACAAAAATCATATGATGTAAAATTAAATGTTTGTAAAGATAGAAATGATTTAGATACTATTATAGATAGAAAACCTGATTTAGTAGTACTCGCAGTAAAATATATAGTATCTGAAAGAGGTAAACATATTTGGTTGGCTGATTTTTTTAAAAATAAAAATATAAATTTTACAGGTTCAATCAGTAGTGTATTGTATTTTGATTCAAATAAAGTGTCAGCAAAAAAATTCTTAAAAGATAAAGGTATAAAAACTGCTGATTATTTCACTATAACATCTCGATATGACTACAATGACAACCTACCAATAAAATTTCCATTATTCTTAAAACCTATAGATTCCGCCAATGGAAACGGAATAGATGAAAACTCTTTCGTTAAAGATTTTGATTCTCTAATAAGCAAAGTTAAAAATATATTTGATACTTTTGGTCAAGCCACACTTGTTGAGGAGTATCTTGAAGGTAGAGAGTTTACAGTGGCAATTATAGAAGATCAAGAAAAACAAAATTTAGTTATCGCCCCTATTGAAATTGTTCCTCCAATGATAAATAATGGTCTAAGAATATTAGGTGAAAAAGTTAAAAAAGAAGATAGTGAAGAGGTAAAACAAATTGCGGATAGAGAAACAAAATCAAAAGTAGAAGCATTAGCTATAGAGATTTTTAAACAACTTGACATAAGAGATTTTGGACGAGTTGACATAAAAATGGATGCCCATGGGAAATGTTATTTTATGGAAATAAACTTGGTTCCTGGGATGACAAAAGGAAGTAGTTATTTCCCAAAAGCATTTGAAATTGCAAATAAAATAGACTATGATAGTGTAGTTAATATGATTATTAAAAGCAGTATTAATCGGAAATAATTTTTACCGGAATGACCAGCCCCCAATGTTTGGACCACTATCAAAGTTATGGTTATATAATTTAATATAAGATTGTTTTGAGTTCTAATGGAATAACAGCTTCAAGTGCGGGTGGCTTGTATCATAATCTGATGAGTGGACGAACGTGGTTGTAATGTTGCCGCCAGCCGTTCAATGAGTACCTTTGCTTTTAATAGTGTTCCAAAACCCGACGTTTTTGGTACACTCAAATTAGCCCGTTTGTTTTGGTACACGTTTTTGGGACTAATATTATACTTTTATTAACTTTTTCAGAGACTTTATTTCTTCAGGGCCAACTTTACAGCAACCCCCGATAATATCAACACCTAATTCTAACCATTCTTTTACCATCTCTACAAATGAAGTAGTAGTTGATAATTCTGACCATACTTTAGTTTTCGCATTATAAACATCTCCTGAATTAGGATACACAATTATTCTTTTATCTTTAATTTTAGGTTTCATTGCTTTAACTAGTCCCGAAATATATTTTGGTGATGTACAATTCACTCCTATAGCAAATATATTAGGGTGATCAGAAAGAATATCAACACAGTCTTCAATCGGTGTCCCATCATTAATATGGAATTCATCTTTACATGCGAATGATACCCATGTTTGCTTATTTATATCTTTTAGGAGATTCGCTAATACTATTGTTTCCTTAAAACTTGGTATAGTTTCACACGCGAGAATATCTGCATTTGAGTGGTCCAATAGTCTAATTCTATGTTCATGGAATTCTGTTAATTTTTCTTCAGAAATACCATAATTGCCATAGTACTCTGAGCCATCTGCTAGATAAGCTCCATAAGGACCAATACTTGCTGCAATAAGTGGTTTTGAACCCTTTATGTAAAACCGTTTAATTGCTTTTTCAGCCAAATGAACTGATTTCTTTATTAAGGATTCAGCTGTGACCATATCATAACCAATTGACATGAATCCCGGTATCGTCGCTTGATAACTAGCAGTCGTTATGCACTGAGCACCTGCCTCCAGATAGGCTAAATGTGCCTTAATTATGGCTTCCGGATCAGACTCCAATAATTTCGCAGACCATAATTTATGATTTAAATCATGTCCTTGCTTTTCCAGTTGGTTTGATAAACCTCCATCAATTAATAAAGGATATATATTAATCATAATGTTAATCTAAAAATATTATTCTGGTTAAAAAAGAATCCGTAATTAAGTGTACCAAAACCCGACGTTTTTGGTACACTCAAATTAGCCCGTTTGTTTTGGTACACGTTTTTGGGACTAGTTCATTTTTTCTTTAACAAAAAGAATGCAAATAACTTCATTTTAGTATTTCGTAACGGTGAGTATATGCAAAGTACTTTTTTTCAGCATTATTCATTGTTTTCTTGCAACAATAAAGCTAATAGTTATTCCATGAAATAATTTTTCTGCTTTTATTATATTAAAATCTTGACCACCTATTAGTTTTTCTACGTCAGAATATTTAAACATATTTAAATGTAGAGGGAATATTCCAAGTTTTTTAATAAAAAGATAGGCCGAGAATTCTAATTTGTTTTTTAAAGCCATTTTATCTTTCAAACATGCAGTGCTCGAAATAAATACCCCCTCTGGCTTCAATAATTTATGTATCCTTTGAATAACCTTTTCACCATCATCTAATAAATGGATTACACCGTAAGAAATAATTTTATCGAATGATGCTTTTTCTAAATCATTTTTAAAAATTGTTCCTTGTGTAAAAGAAGCATTCATAATTTTTAACTCATTTTTCTTTTTCGTTGCTTCTTTAATCATTTCATTTGAAATATCTATTCCGTGTATTTGCTTTGTTGCCCCCGCAAGTTCTAAAGTTTTAGTTCCATTTGCACATCCAAAGTCAAGAACACTATCATTTGAATTAATGTGTTCTTTTGTTTTCAATATTATTTTCTTAAAAACAGGTTCGAATTTCCTTTCGCTATAGTCATATTTTTTTGCTTGCTTATCCCAAAATTTTCGACTTTTATTCATCATGATTTCTGTCCTTTAGTATTTTGCACAACATCCCAACATGCGCATTGCGTTTGTTGGGATCATATGTTTATTTTTTATTCACTTATCCATTTTTTCTTAAATATTTCATAAAAATTCCCTTATGCGAAATTACAGAAAAATGTGGCCTTATTGTAAAAATTGATTTTCGCCTGATGACGCGACGACATGTCCAAGTAATGCATCTTCAAAACCCAACGTTTTTGGTACATCTAAATTAGCCCGTTTGTTTTGGGACACGTTTTTGGGGCAAATTTTATTGTATCAACTATAGAAAGTGTGTCCACAATGTGGTATTATTTGAATATTCCTGAATTTATCTGACAAAACCAACTTGATTTTAAAAACACAAAACCCCGTCGTGAAACGGGGTTTATAGAGGGTGGGCGATGGCAGGCTCGAACTGCCGACCTCTGCCGTGTGAAGACAGCGCTCTGACCAACTGAGCTAATCGCCCAAAGCATAACATTTTATAAATGATAAATTACATATTAATGATTTTATTAAGATTATTTAAATATAAAATTTCCACGCACAATAATATTTATCAGGATGTTTATCCGGTGGGCAGGCAAGACAAGTGGTTTTAATGCGCGGATCAATTGTTTTAGCGAATTCTGCATATTCCACAAGCCCGACAGATTTACACGGGAAATCAGGTAATCCATGGCGTTTTCGGGCTGACTGAACACGACAATCATTCATTTGAAATTCAAAGGAATTTTCAGTTTCGTTAACAAAGCTCTGAATATTTAAACGGCTGTATAGCCGAAAATCAAGAGCTTTCTTCAGTCCTTCAAGACCACTATTCTCAGGAATATTATGACGTTTCATAATACGTTTGGCTTCAATAACAGTAAATTTTCGCCATGCATCGGTATCGCATTTTATTGCGGCATCCATACCAAAATCGTACTCAACCGCTTGAAACCATAATCCATCATGTGCTAACCAATTTTTAGCAAAATCATCTAACATTCCAATCAATTTATCTTTCGATAATTCTTTCAATTCCATTTTGACTCACATCTTTATAAACTTAAAAACTAATTAAACTTTTACACTTTCAATACTTAAACTTACCGTACAAATTTTGGATAAATCGAGTTAAAACATGGAAAACTTTATACACTGGTGGCAGTATCTGCCAAGCAAAATGGATCCTACAATTTTTACAGTCGGAAATTTTCCGATCAGATGGTACGGGATGATGTACATTATAGCATTCACAATTGCGTATCTCATGGCAAAATATCGCTTAAAAAACGAAAAACTGCCATACACAACTGAATTTCTGAGCAATGCAGTTACTTGGGCAATACTTGGATTGCTATTAGGTGCACGAATTGGATATGTATTATTTTACAATTTCGAATGGTTTCTATCTAATCCACTTAGCATTATTTTACCATTTGCTAAAGTGGGTGGCTCATGGCAGTTTACAGGTATTTCCGGCATGTCCTACCACGGAGGCGCAATTGGAGTGGCTGTGGCGTGGGTTTTATTTACTCACAAAGAAAAAATCCGATTATTTGATTTAACCGATTTAATGGTACCCGGAATTCCTTTAGCCTTTACTTTTGGAAGACTTGGGAATTTTATCAATGGGGAACTTTACGGTCGCGTAACCGATTCTGCAATTGGAATGTATTTCCCCGCTGCTCGCGAAATGGCACTGCGCCATCCATCACAACTTTATGAAGCATTTTTTGAGGGAATTGTATTATTCGCCATTCTTTGGCCGTTAAGAAAATTCAAACCATTTCCCGGATTTATTTCCGGTTTATACGTATTTGGGTATGGTATCTTCCGCTTTTTCATTGAATATTTTAGACAACCTGATGAACAGTTAGGATTCGTTTTTCTCAATTTTTCGATGGGACAAATTTTATGCTTTGCAATGATGATTACTGCCGGTATTATTTGGTATATTGGAAAGAAGATGTATAAAGCGTAAGCCACAGAGGACACAGAGAAAAATAAAATTAACCGCGAAATAAACGAATAAAATTTTATATAATATCCACAGTAGAGACGTAAGATTTTACGTCTCTACGAAAAACAGGAAACACATCTCAATCTAATAAAACACCAAAAACTATTGACATATTATCGCATATTAATATAGTTTTACTATATCGTAAAACTATATTAATAATAATTATGAAAAATAAATTGATCAGAGATTTGGAATTGGGGTTTATCCGGCTTCACATTTTGCATCATACTGCAAAAGAACCTGTTTACGGTTCTGAATTTCAATCCGAACTTAAAAGACACGGCTACGAAATTGCTTTTGGCACACTTTATCCAATCTTCCATCGGCTTGAAAAGAACGGATACATTATCTCAAAAAAGAAAAAAGTACAAGGGAAAATCAGGAAATATTATAGCATTACAAAAAAAGGTATCGCGATACTGAAACAAGCAAAAGTGAAAGCAAATGAATTAGTCGCGGAGCTTAATGAGGATGATTAATCTATTTTGTCATTGCGAGCGCAACGCAGTTAAACGAAGCAATCCCCTAACATTGGGTGATTGCTTCGTCGCTACGCTCCTCGCAATGACAACAGGAATAAAATGAACAATTCACCATTCAAATTAGATAATATTAATTTTTCCGTTGACGGATTAAACATCCTTCAAGATATTTCTTTAGATATCCAACCAAATGATTTTACTGTTTTATTAGGACCATCCGGTTCCGGTAAATCTACACTTTTACGAATGTTGAATTGTCTCAATTCGCCAACTTCCGGAACAATCGACTTTCATAATAAACCAATTAATGAATACGATATTGCCCTGCTACGTCAAAAAGTAGGGATGGTGTTCCAATCTCCAACGATGATAAATGGAACCGTTATAGAAAATTTAACACTAACCCAAAATTGGGTAAAAGACAGTGAAACCACCTCAGAATCGGATTTAATCAAAATATTGGAACAAGTCGGATTAAGTTCTGATTTTTTAAATAAAGCTGCTCGTTCCCTCTCCGGTGGTGAGCAACAGCGCATCGCTTTAGCGCGGGTATTATTAAATAAATCGGAAGTATTATTGTTAGATGAACCAACCGCCAACCTCGACCCGCAATTAGCACAAAAAATATTGAAATTGGTTTACAAACTCTATCAAAATTTTGGACTAACCGTAATTTTGGTTTCACATCACCACAGCGAAATAAAAAAATTCGC
>Ga0190293_1000242_pt1 | contig 19120 bp, 18 predicted proteins | sample 48693001_MG_FD_161671 | JGI IMG/M metagenome (GOLD analysis project Ga0190293, IMG submission 161671) | Hydrothermal vent microbial mat bacterial communities from Southern Trench, Guaymas Basin, Mexico - 4869-30-0-1_MG | ecosystem: Environmental > Aquatic > Marine > Hydrothermal vents >...
TTTCTACATTCTGTAATGAGTTTATCAATAAGGTTTTCGGTATATGAATCCACCACACCAAATTCATCTCCCAGGAGGCTCATAATATCCCCGGGATGAAGGTCAATTTGTGTTTGGTCAATAGAAAGGTGGTGGACCGACATCTTTTTCAATTATGCTTCGAAGATAGCAGAAAGAGAGTTATTGTTAAAATAAACCTAAATCCAGGCCGATTTAGTGTCCTGGTGAATCGGGTGGTTAATTTTGGCACGAAAAATTGTAAGGGGAGAAGCCCTGGTACGTCTTATTAGTATAAAAGTTTGAGTCATGATACAATTTCGACAGATGATATGTCCGGTTTCACCGGATAGGATAGATGAGAACAGAGTGAGAGCAACAGCACTGGGAGTAATAATTACCATGGGGGCATTTTTCATAACTGGTTATGAGATAATCCCGGCTTTTCTGGCTGTGGATTTTTATATCCGTGCTTTTACAAAATTAAAATACAGTCCGTTAAGCTGGCTGGCTAAACAGCTGGTTGATGCCATTGGAACCAAACCTGTATTGATTCCAAAAGCACCCAAAGTATTTGCAGCCAGGATCGGATTTCTGCTCACCTTTTTAACCACCGTTTCGGCCATGCTGGGGATGTCATTTTTTGCTATTATCCTGGGCACCACACTGGTGAGTTTTGCATTTCTTGAGTGCGGCCTTAATTTTTGTGCCGGTTGCTGGATCTATACCTATGTGGTTTACCCGCTGGTCAGAAAAGGCCGGTAAATTTACAAGTAATTTCGTGCAGCCCTTTCCTGAGGTCAAGCTGATTTTTTGAAGCTTATTTATATTGACATACATTTGCTTATCGGGCAGAACTTACCAAATCAGATAGAAATGAAAACTAGCAAGAGAGAAATGATCCGCATGTTTGTAATATCTTGTGTATTACTAATGACACTTATTTTGGATTTGAAAGCACAGGAAATGGAGACAAAAAAGGAGAAACTGGCTGTCTTATGGGTTTCGGGAGATAGGGATGTGGCCGAGAAATCCTGCCTGATGTACACCCATGCCGCCAAGCGGAATGGCTGGTTTGATGAGGTGGTCCTCATTGTCTGGGGATCCTCCTCCAGTTTACTGGCAAAGGATGTGGCACTTCAGGAAAAAGTTAAGGCAATGAAAGAAGACGGAGTGATTGTTGAGGCTTGCATGGCCTGCTCAAATATGCTGGGAGTTACTGAGGATCTGCAGGCTCTGGGTATCGATGTAAAGGGGATGGGTGTGCCTCTTACGGAGTATCTGAAAAGCGGATATCATGTGCTTACTTACTGATTCCTGACTGCCATTCTGTCTGCTGAGTGCCCATGGCTTGATATTTGGACATAAAATAAAAACAGATTGAATGATCAATGTCCGACAAATAAAATCAAGATACCAGCGGCTTTGTCGACTGGTTGCATCCAGGCGTGTGAAAGATTCCCTTGATGTGCTCAATAAACTGGTAAGCGAGTCGGGGTACAGCGACTTTTTTATTCAACAGGAGCACCTGGAGCACACCTATGAGCAGATGCTCAACTACATGTTAGAGGGGGTTCAGGATCCAGAGAGAGATATGGTATACACAAAGCTGCTCACCTCTATCCTGGAACTGGCCGACCGGGTAAAAGATCGTTTAATGGAACAGCACTCAGGTTGGCATACATATACCCTGAAACGGGAGGTAGAGCACCAGCAGGAGTTAACCGGGAAGAGGGTCATTGAAACCATGGATGACCTCTCCTTTAAAAGGGAACTGGATGAACTGATTGATGAAGGTCAGGTTTCACCACATGCAACGGAAGATCGTCGCAGGAAGCTGTCAGCAGAAATTTTCAGGCATTTATGGCTTAGCAACAGGTACAATGAAGCAGAGAACAGCCTCTCAAGTGCCATTCTTTCCTGCCAGGAATTCCTCTGGTATGAGAAGGCTCTTTACATAAGTGGAATACTTCTGTCGGGACTCCGGTACTGGGACGAGCAGAAGGTACACAGGTTAATCGATTTTGCAAGTGAAGAGGACCAGGAGGTCTCAGCCCGGGCCCTGGTGGCACTGGTTATCCTGTTATACACCCATGACCACCGGATTGAGTTTTATCCAAATATCATACACAGGCTCAGGTTATTGAAAGAGGAGCTAGCGCTGGAAAAGAGCTTTGAAAAAATTGCGTTGCAACTCATCCGGACCAGGGACACCCTGGAAATTGGAAGGAAATTACAGGAAGATTTAATGCCTGAAATGGCTAAACTAAAGCCCAAGCTGGAGGACAAGTTAAAGATGGATGATATTCGGGATGAATTGCTGGAAGAAGGCAGGAACCCTGACTGGGAATCCGTGTTCAGTGAGTCGGACGGCCTCTATAAGAAAGTGGATGAGTTTATGAAGTTGCAGATGGAGGGGGCCGATGTGTATATGACCACCTTTGCACATCTAAAGCAATTTCCCTTCTTCAACGAGTTGACTAACTGGTTGGTACCGTTTCACAATGAGAATCCCGATCTGAGTGAGATCTACTCTTCAAGGAGTGATGTTTTCGATCCGGATATTTTTGTAGATGGATTGAAAAAGACCCCGTTTCTCTGTAACAGTGATAAGTACAGTTTTATTTTTAACCTTCGGTATCTGCCCGAGGAACAGAAGAAGATGTTGTCCACCGCATTCTTAATGGAGATGGAGGGACTCCAGGAGATGATCTCCGACGAGAAATTAACTACTGGGGATTTTACAACCAGGACCGTATTCATTCAGTATATCCAGGACCTTTACAGGTTCTTTAAGATCTCCCCTTTTAAGAACGAGTTCGAAGATATCTTTGGAGGGAAACTGGATCTTTACCGATCCTGGTTCTTCAGAGAGATTATTGAAGGGGACTCCATTATCAGGAACATTGCCGAGTATCTTTTCGAGAAGGACCATTATGAAGAGGCCCTTGATATTTTTAAGATGCTGCTGAAAGATAAGCCTGGGGACCGGGAATTGCTCGAAAAAGCAGGGTATTGCTATCAGAAGGAGGGTAACTTTACAAAAGCAATCAGCTACTATACCCGAATTGCTCTATCGGGTGAGCAGAATATGTGGGGGCTCAAAAATCTGGGCATTTGCTATCGGAAAACGGGAGATTATAAGTCGGCTCTGGAGGTCTATGAGAGGGCTTCATCGTTACAACCTGATGATCAAACCATCGAATCACTTATCGGATTTTGCCATTTGAAAATGGGAGAGTATGAGATTGCATTAAAGCACTATTTTAAAATTGAATACCTCAACCCTGGGAATCAACACATTCTTCGTCCCATAGCCTGGTGTTATTTTGCCATGGGTGAGCTTGAAAAATCGGATAAATATTTCACCAGGGTCTTTGAATTGAAGCCTGGGTATTACGATTACATCAACTACGGGCACGTGCAATGGGCTCTTGGAAAGAAGAGGGAGGCAGTTGAACTCTATATTCAATCTTTAAGAGACCTGAATTTTGAGATGGATGATTTTCTGAAGACCATGGAGGAGGATAAGTCCTTGCTTCTGACAAATGGCATCAATGAGAAAGATATTCCACTTATGCTGGACTTTCTACATTATCGACTGATGAAATAAAAAAAAGGAATAAAAAAAAGCGGTCCGATATTGAAGAAAAAAGCCATGGAATTCAACCCGTCTCTATATGAGAATGGAATGTAGTATCGAACCGCTATATTGTAAATGTGATAAGAACGTCAGTATTGTATTACAAATATAGGGGATTTTTCCTACTTAGCATTGTCAGAAATAACCAAAATCGGGCCTTTTGTCAAAAATATCGGCCATTAGACAGTTTGCGAGACTGCTTGCACCAATTCTGAAGCGGTCTCTGTGTAACCAGTCTTCACCCAGAATCTCACTAACAATTGTATAGTAAAGTATAGCGGTTTCGGAGTTGGATATGCCTCCTGCAGGTTTGATCCCAATTTTCTTTCCGGTGCGGTTATAATAATCTCTGATGGCTTCACACATAACCACCATTGCTTCGGGTGTGGCTCCGGGTGAGACTTTACCTGTGGAGGTTTTAATGAAATTGGCTCCTGCTCCTATGGCCAGCAGGGAGGCTTTTCGTATCGATGAATAGTCCTGAAGGCTTCCTGTTTCCAGGATTACCTTTAAATGTACCGGACCCACCCGCTGTTTGATGATCTGGATCTCATACTCCACATATTCCAGATCTCCCATAAGAAACTTACCCACGGGCAGTACAATATCAATCTCTTCAGCACCTTGCTCTATGGCCTGTTCAATCTCCATGATTTTGATATTGGTAAAGGTCTGTGACGAAGGGAATCCACCTCCAACAGACGCAATACTCACCAACGGATTCTCCAATTTTTCCTTAACCACCGAAACCAATTCGGGATAGACGCAAATGGCAGCAACAACGGGCATTGAAGGGTACGATTCTCCAAGTAAATTAACCTTTTCACACATCTGAGACACATTTTCGATGTTGTCTCGTTCGCTGAGGGTGGTTAAATCAATGAGGCTGAATATTTTCTTTAATAGCTCTTTATCACTGGTGGATGGCAACTTTGACCGGATCTTCTCCAGAAGATGGTCTACCTCCTCTGCATCGACAATGTGGTTAAAATCAGACAAGATTTTCATCATTGGGTTCTTGGAACCTCAATTTATCATTTTGTTGATGACGGTCAAAATCCCTGGAGGTTTTTTTCTGGATTATTCCCTGTTTTTTGTATCCATAAGAATGGTTACTGGTCCGTCGTTGGTAAGCCCAATCTGCATATATGCTCCAAATTTGCCCGTTACAACCGGTTTGGAAAGGTCCATCTCCATTTTTTCGATGAATTTTTCATAAAGCGGAATAGCAATTTCGGGTAAAGCTGCTTTGATGTAGGAGGGCCTGTTCCCTTTCCTGGTGCTGGCATGGAGGGTAAACTGACTGACAATCATCACTGATCCGTTTACATCTATTACCGACAGGTTCATGACTCCGCCGGCGTCATTGAAGACCCTCAACCGGCTTATTTTCCCACTTAACCATTCGATATCATCAGGTCCGTCGGAGGATTCAATTCCAAGTAACACTACCAATCCAGCCCCAATCTGCTTTTGGGTGTCCCGATTGATGGTGATATGTGCTTCTGATACTTTCTGAATAACTGCCCTCATGAAAGATTAGCATCGACCATTCTGAAAAGCGCCACTTTGTTAATGGGTTTAGCAATATAATCATTGAATCCTGCTTTCAGACATTTATGTCGGTCATTATTCAGGGTGTAGGCAGTTTGGGCTATAATAGGCAGATCGGGATGCTTTGATTTTATGATACGCATGGCTTCGTAACCATCCATCACAGGCATGTTAATATCCATTAGTATCAGGTCGATACCTCCATCGTACTCAGCAATAATATCTACAGCCTCTTTACCGTTTTTTGCGCGTAAAATACGGGCTTCAGTTTTTTTGAGTAGTGTTTTCAGATAGAAGAAATTCACCTCCTCGTCTTCAGTGATAAGCACTACCCTGTTGTTCCAGTGGTATTCGGGTTGCTTTGTAATTGGGAATATGGTTACTGGTTCCTGCTTCTCCATGATCCTTGTATTTTGCTAACATGTTGATTACAACTAATTAACAGCAAAAATCCATGGAGATGAGAGAGAGTTGTTAACAATTTGGTAAATTCAAGAAAAGAAGGTGCTAAACACTAAAAATTCCATTTGAAACGTAGAAATCCAAATGTATTGTTACTTCTTATTGGGCTCCCTGATGAGTTTTCAAACTTAGCAGAGAAGTGCTGTAAGATCAATGAGAGGGCCATGTTGCTTTTTATGGAGAGATCCAGGGAGGGGCCCAGGAAGTATCCATCCCATTGGGGATACCATATGGAAGCAAAGCTACCTGTAAGTAGAGGTGTAAGTGGATAGGAGACATTTAAAAAGAAGGTCCACGGTGTAAATCCAAGGGTTTTTACATCAAGATTTCCGCCGTAGAACATAAGGAAACTATTCATATCCATCTCTTTAGCAAGTGCAGAGTATAACCCTTCTACCTGGATCATAAGCGAATTAGAGAAGGTGTAATCGAATCCTGTTGAGGCCATGAGGTAGCCTGTGGTATCGGTAAATTGACTCAGGTCCCGAAAGTAGGACAACTCACCCCGAAATGCAGTAGGCCCAAGGTTACCACTCCAACCTGTACCAAGAATAAGGTCCTCCTCCTGGTATACCCCACCCAGCATTTGGATGTCAAATCCAAGGGTGTTGAACCGGAAATAGCCAGCAGTTGTGACCCGGTTTGAACTGTCAATTTTAGCCACAAGTTCGATGGTGGAAGCATTCCCGGTGTAATACTGAAGACGCACTGCATCACTTCCCGGTCGTTCGGGATAGTCCACATCAAAATAGGAGTAACTGTTAAAGATATCATTGGGATTCCACACCAGGGTTTGTCCCCAGTTGATCCGTTGCCGGCCAGCTATGATTTCCAGGTTACCAAAAGTTAACTGCAACCACAACCTGTCAATGGTTGTGGTAAGCGCAAAACCCGTGTTGTCTCCCAGGTTACCATCGGCTAACAGGGTCATGTTCATATATCCAGGGTCCATCCCGAGCCCATCTGAATAGCCAGGAATTTTCTTTAGTGTATTCCCTGTAATAATTCTGCTTCTGAACTGAACGGTACCCGTAAGCCAATGGGTGGGATAGACCATAAAGTTGAATCTGTCCATAAAGCTGTTCTCCCAGAGGGACTGGTCCTCGATGCCATATAGTGAAAATGTATTGGAGATGTACCCATCCATGGTGATCTTCTCCTGGCCATAAGCAGTACCTGTGGCCAGGATAGAGAGGATCAGAAAATACTGTAATCGTTTTAACACGAACAGGCTAGTTTTTTCGCTCATCGGAGACCACTTTCCCGTCCTCTATGGTGATTACTCGTCTGGCTTTTTTCACCACCCTGGCATCATGAGTGGAAAAGATAAATGTGATTCCCTCCTCTTTGTTAAGTTGGTCCATGATATCCAGAAGGGTTTCGGTGGATTTGGAGTCCAGGTTGGCGGTGGGTTCATCGGCCAGGACGAACTTGGGTTTGGAAGCCAGTGCCCTGGCCACAGCCACCCGCTGCTGCTGGCCGCCCGATAGCTTGGAAGGCCGGCTATTTACCCTATCCTCAAGTCCCACTGCCTTGAGTAATTCAAACGTACGTGCATCCCGATCCTCCCTTTTCCATTTTTGAAGGCTCATGATGAATTCAACGTTCTCTTTGGCGGTGAGCACCGGAATCAGGTTATAGGATTGGAATACAAACCCGATGTTTCTCATCCGGAAGTCGATGAGTGCTGAGGACTTGAGTTCGGCAAGATTGGTATGATCTACCATAATCTCCCCGCTGGTGGGTGTATCCAGTCCGCCGATCAAATTGAGCAGTGTGGTTTTTCCCGATCCGGAGGGTCCCACGATGGCAGCAAACTCGCCCTTTTCGAAATCCAGAGAGATGTCATTTACAGCATGTACCTTCACTTCTGAGCTGTTGTATATTTTATGTACGTTCTTAATTTCTAATACTTTCATATCTTATTTTTTTATTCAGTTCTTAGTGCTTCTGACGGATCCAGCTTGAGTGCTTTCAGGGCCGGGTAGATGGACGACAAAATCCCGGTAACAATAATCAGGATAGTTACGGTGACAAAAAAGGAGGTGGAGATGACCGGGTAGATGTGGGCCGAAAAGCCCATGGCTTCAAAACCTTCTTCATAGCCCGCCAGGTTGATGCCGTTTCTGGCTGTTAATGTAATCATGAATTTACTGACCGCCATGCCCACAGCACCTCCCACTATGGAAAGAAAGACAGACTCCAGCATGATCATGCTAAATACCCGTTTCTTATTCATGCCAATGGCCGTAAGCATACCCAGCTCCTTGGTACGCTCCAGCACCACCATCAACATGGTATTTACAATTCCAAAGGCCAGCGCTGCCAGGATGATGACCATAAAAACACCATAGAATTTCTGGATCATATCGGTCATCATGGCCAGGTCGGGCTGGATCTCTTTCCAGTGCATGATTTCCAGTTCAGGTAAGGCACTCTTTAGCGACGCAGTCACCTCTTCAGTCATCTCCGTATCCTCCAGGGAGATCACAAGTTGATGCATCTCCTTTGAGGTCATTCCGGTGAGCTCCATCAAATCCTCGTTCTTGACCAGCACCTGGCTCATCTCAAACATATTGTTTTTGATGTCGTAGATGCCTGCAATTCGAAAGACGGCCCCGGTCTGTACCTGATTTTTGTCAATAAAGGTAAGGGTCATTTTTGACCGCTGCCTGAAAGACCATGCCTCTTTTGCAATTTTAACGGCATATGCATGCTGCTCCTTCAGGGTGAGAATGCTTTTCATCTCCTTTTTAAAGGATTTTTCACTCTTAAATCGCTGTCCCTTGTAGGGAGCCAGTTTAATCAGAATCTCCTCGGGAAGCTCTCTCTTCTTCAAAGAATCAATAACTGCATCATTGATCATATAACGGATAATGTTCAGCTCCTTGGCCAGGTCCTGACCAATATAGGCCAGGAGGTGCCTGCTCTCTGTTTCAAAAAAACTGCCTGTTCCCGGCAGGGTGGTTTCATATAGCTTGAGCACCTTTTTTTCTGTTTCGGGATCGATTCCCAATATCTGCACACCCGCACTTTTGGCAGCTGTGTTAGCCATCCCTGTAATTATTGTGCGGGAGGTAACTGATTTCACTCCCGGGGTGGCGTTTACAGTTTCCAAAACCTGCTCCAGGTCGGGAATGAAAAGTTGTATATCATAATTATCCCTTAAATTGGAATGATTAATGTGGATGTGCGCGATCTCCTCATTAAGTGCTGCGTCCACCCTCTGTTCAATGGCTCCATTCATCACCGCCACGGCAAATATTCCACCGAAGATGCCAATGGTCACCGAAATGATTACCACCAGGCTTCGGACCTTATTCCGCCATACATTCTTCCAGGCTGTTTTCCAGATCATATCTATATGTGTTATGCCCTTAAAGCGTTTACCAGGTTCATTCCGAAAATCTTTCTTATTGGGTATCCAATGGCCAGAAGTACCATAAGCACTACAATCAGTATTTGCGAGATATAGTAGGTGCCGATGGTCCAGAATGCCATTTTTGGTTCCATTCCATACTCTTCAAACATTTTTGCCGTCTCTCCCTTAAATACAATCGGATGCTCTACGCCATAGAGGATCAGAACGGAAGCTACCAGTGCGCCGCTCAGGATTCCTAACAATCCGATGAGCAGCATCTCCAGGGTCATGATGGAGGCCAGTTTTTTCTTTTGCATCCCAATAGCCACCAATACACCAAACTCCCTTTTTCGTTCCGCGGTCAGCATCAACACCGTACCAAAAACCCCGAAGGCAATTACCAGGTAGAGGATACCCAGCATAATCTGGCCACCCTTATCATCAGCATCCATCTGGGAGACCATCACTTCATTCATTTCCCGCCACTCCATCACCTTGTGCTCTTCAGATACCAGCTTACTGATCCTTTGTACAGTTTCGGCAATGGTTTTGTCCCTGTTGTTGCTCACAGCGAGGGCCAGGGAGGTGAGGTTTCCTTCTGCATTATATAGTTCCTGGCAAATATCCAGGGGGAGATAGACGATTTTGTTGTCAATGTCGGGCAGGGGAAGCTTCACAATTCCTTTGATCTCATATTTACCTGCTGCTGTGGTGGCATGGTATCCCTGGCTGATCAGTACTATGGTATCGCCAATACCAAGTTGCAGGTATTGCGAAAGTTTATCACCTACCCAGACCCCGGGTTCGCCCATATGAATTGATGCATTTTGAAATGCTGTATACGATTCGATGGATGGCATAATCTCTGAAGCCAGTTTATCATCGATCCCAAGGTCCAGTTGCAGGCGGGAATTGTTTGTATAGGCGCTGTTTTCAAATAGGATCGCCAACTCTTTAACCTTTTCAGGCAGGTTGGAATCTTGTTTGATCTTTTCAAGGGCTTCTGGGGTAAGTCGGTATTTCACCATTTTGTCGGTGACCTTGGAGAGATAGCGCTCTTTTTCGGGGTCCACCCCCATAACCAACACCCCTTTAGTTTGGGGACCGTTGGAGGCCAGTGCAAAGGATTCAAACCTGGGAATGCTTGCCTCCACATTTTCATCTTCAAGGAGTTGCCGCTCCAATTGTCGATCATAAGCAAAGGTATTGTCCACAATCTTTTCATCCCAGAAATCCTTGTGTTGTACCTGGATATATCCGGTATAGGATTCGATGACATTTTTGTACATATGATCATAGGAACCAAGCTGTATCGATCTCATGACCAGCGCGAAAAAGACAGCGAAGAAGATGGAAGCCGAGGTGATCATGGTTCGGCGCCTGTTCCGCCACAGGTTTCGCCAGGCTAAATTTAAATTATTCATAAGTATGGTATTAGCGTACTCTTTTCATATTTTGTTGGGAGAAGAAACTGTCTTTGATGGGTGTATTAAACTCAATCTCTTTGATTTTCACAATAGTAAGCTGACCCTCTTCTTCCTCAGGAATAATCTCCAGGAGGGAGGGGATCAACCTTCCACCCATGCTTTTGATCTCCTTACCCAATTCTGTACGAATCAGGTACCCATCTTCATCGTAGAGTTCTGATTTCAAAAAGAGAAAGTCCTTTTTGTCGATCCAGCGAATCTGAAAACCCCAGATCACTGCGGCATCTTCCTTTGCCACCATCTTTATTTTATAACAGAGGCGATCCTCAATCAATTCTTCCCCAATGATTTCATGGTCATAGTCGTTGACCACCGACGACTCTTTAAGAATATCATCATTGGTGTAGTCTGATCCCATCCATCCCTGCGACATCATGGAAGGAGGAAGTTTGATCAAACGGTCTATGGTAGGGTTCCAGCTCCACATCTCATTGTCCCTTTTTAGGAAGGATTGTCCTTTATCTTTAGCGGGTGCAGTGATCAGGGTTAGTGAATATTCCCGGCCACTGGACCAGCTTTTGAGTTCTACGGTGCGCTCCCAGGTAGGTCTGACAATGGTCATGGCCATCTGGCTGATGCTGGTTTTTTCCCCATTGAATTTTTCATCTGCCTTCCGGACAATCTCTTGGGGAGAGAGCTCCTGTCCCAGCATTGGGAGTGTCATTCCCCACAGGAGGAGTAATGTAAGTAGTTTTGTGCTTGTTTTCATGTGGCTTGTATGATTCGATATTAATTGGATCTTTTGGTAAACATCCCGATGACTCGTGCCTCATAATTCTGGAGCAGCTTATCCGGCAATTCAACACTGGGGTAGGCGTAGACCATCAGCACACCGAAACCCTCAATCAGGGCTGAGAAGGTAAGCATCTCAAGGGCAGGATCCTCAAAACCCATCTCTTTGAAATAGGCCATCAACATAGGGCCATATTGGTCCATTACATTGCGAAAAGGCTCACCATCCAGGAACTCTTTGACCCTGGGTTGAATTACAATGTTGATATAAAGAGTCCAGAACTGCTGATTTTCCCTGATACTGGAAAATACTTTACGGATGAATCCGGTTAGCTCCTCTGTGGTTAGCACCCCGTCATGGTCGGGATCAAAATAGTCCAGAAATTCGCTAATGCCATCCTCAATGATGGCCACCAGCAAGGCCCCTTTACTCTCAAAATAGTTGTACATCAATCCCTTGGAGATGCCTGTGTGATTGGCGAGTTGAGCAATGGAACAACTTGCATACCCCTTCTGAGCAAAGAGCTCCAGGGCAGCATCCATGATCTGCTGTCTGCGCGATTCGCGTATCTCCTCAAACTGTTCTGGTGTGCGTGGGGACATGAATTTATGACTGAACGTTCAGTCAAATATAATATCTATAATATTAAAATTGCAAGATTTTTGATTTTTTTTTGATTTTCCCTGTAACTTTAATCCGGGACGGTCGTCTTATTGACACCAATTGACCTGCAATTAATGACGGTAGAGGAGTATAACAAGGCAGTGGATAAATATGCTGACAATCTTTACAGGTTTGTGTTGAAAAACCTGAAGGACGATCATATGTCCAATGACATCGTCCAGGACACCTTTGAAAAGCTATGGGTGAAGCTGGAAAATGTCTCCGGCCTGAAAGTGAAAACGTATCTTTTTACCTCTGCCTATCATACCATGATTGATTACATACGAAAAGAGCGGAAGTATAGTGATGTTGACCTGAACAATGCCTATGAACCATCACACTCGGCACACTATTCCGATTTAGGCGAAATACTGGAACAAGCGGTTGAAAATCTTCCTGAAGATCAAAAGGCAGTGGTTATTTTGAGGGATTATGAAGGTTATTCTTACAGGGAAATTGCAGAGATCACAGATTTATCGGAAACTCAGGTCAAAGTATATATATACAGGGCAAGGATCTATTTGAAGAATTACATTGGTAGCATGGAGAGGGTTATATAGGTTATGGATATCAACAGAAATAACTATGAGGCATATTTGCTGGACCTGATGGAGGGTAGGCTATCTGATTCAGATCAGCAGAAGGTCAAGGATTTTCTTATTTTAAATCCCGACTGTTCTCCTCCCGTATTTAATTCAGAGCTCCGGGTTCTGGAGAATTCAGAAATTGTCTATTCCGGAAAGCAGAAACTTAAAAAGGAGTTTCCCAACTCAGATTCGGGGATTACAGAGTCGAATTTCGATCTCTTTTCCATTGCACGAATGGAAGGAGATTTGACTGCCACCCAGGAGAGGGATCATCAACAAATGGTTGAGGGTGATGAAGAGAAAAGCGTTAATTGGAGCCAGTGGCAGCATACCAGACTAGTGGCCCCTAATGTGGAATACAGAGGAAAGAGTAGATTAAAGAGAAAAACTGGCTTAAAAAGAGGGATCATCTGGTTAAGCGTACTATCCTCAGCGGCAGCCATTGCATTGTTGTTTACTCTCCTAAGGGTGGATACAAATGTCGACAGGGCTCCAACTGTTGTAAACCCACCATCGTTTGAAGGGCTTGATGCACCATCATCTGGAGAGGATGCTGATCCACCCATGTTGGCTGAGGAGTCTCTGGCTATTGCAGATGATCCGGTGTTGTTCTCCATAAAAAAGAATACCGATGGTCCGGTAGAATCTGTTGGCAAAGGTGAACGTCTCAGCCCCGAAGTGACGCAGGATACCCTTTTACCTGTTGAATCGAAGAAAGTGGAGCCACGGCCTTTGCGACTTGCGGCCAATAAGCCAAATTCGGCCCTGGCGGTACATGTTGCTGATTATGACCAAATTAAACCTCTCAATATTCCACCCACAAAGGTCAGCATTACCAATTTATCACTGTCCCAGATTGCTGAGATTGATATCCAGGAAACATTGGATGCCTATACAGAGAAGAAAGACATATCCCTGTGGTCCATCGCCAATGCTGGGATAAAAGGGATCAATAAGATCACGGGTGCTGATATGTCCCTTCTGGCTGCAAGGGATGAAAGAGGGGATCTCTCCGGGTTCCGGTTCAAATCAAAGAGGTTTTCTGTCTCCTCACCCATTGAGAGATCAGAATAATTTTAATTAGATGCAACCTCGGTGAAATGATGTTGTCTTTAGAGGCGTAACTAATGATAATATCATGAAAAAAGCTACCATTTTAGCAATTATCCTTGCTGTTTCAATTACTGCTTTTTCACAGGAAAAGGAGTTTCAGACGATTTTTGACAACCAGGATCTGAGAATTTCAGGTATGGGTGGTCCTTTTATGCAATTTACCTCAGTTGCAGGGGAGTTTGCCTTTATGATGGGGGGAGGAGGAGCTGTTCTTCTTGATGATTTTTTCATTGGTGGTTACGGACTCGGACTTGCCACTTCCATTCCCGATTATAAAAATCCGAACAGCAATGACAGGCTGAGCCTTGGTCATGGAGGTTTCTGGCTTGGATATGCCCTTTTTGGGGAGAAGCCTGTTCATGTCACATTTTCCACCCTGATTGGATGGGGTGAATTTGGGGTCATGGAATATGGAGGTTATTATCCCTATGTGAGGGATAAAATATTTGTACTGGCTCCCACCATTGAAGCTGAATTAAACCTGACCCGCTATTTCAGGATTGGGGTGGGTGCCACTTATAACATCTATACCATGGTGGATGAGTATATACACGGTTATAAAGGAAGTGACCTCTCCGCAGCGGGTGGATTCCTCAGCTTTAAATTTGGCTGGTTTTAGTAGTATACAGTGACTAGTGGGGAGTACTCAGTAAAGATTTCTGAGATATACTGTAACCAAGTTTTTACTTACTTTGTAGGTAAGCTATTGCACTTGGAGAAAGGAATTGTCATAAAATCCACTGGCAGCTGGTATACAGTTCGCCTGCCCGATCAGCAAATTGTCCTTTGCGGAATCAGGGGAAAGTTCAGGATAAAGGGAATCAGGGCAACCAATCCGGTGGCAGTGGGGGATCATGTGGGATTTGAGTGGTCGGAGGACAGGACCACTGGAATAATCACATCCATTGATGAACGCACCAACTATATCATCAGGAAATCATCAAAACTCTCCAAAGAGTACCAGTTGGTGGCATGCAATGTGGATGTGGCCTGGCTTATGGTTAGCATGGTTCTTCCCCGAACTCTGACTCCATTTATCGACCGCTTTCTTGTTTCGGCTGAAGCATATCGCATTCCGGTTATCATTCTGTTTAATAAGACAGATTTGTATGACGAGCATGCCATGAATGAAATGAACTATTTATGGGCCATCTATACTTCAGCAGGGTACCACTGTATGCAGATGTCGCTGCAGACCAAAAAGGGTATTGAAGAGGTCAGAAGCAAAATGAAAGGAAAGATCAATGTAATCACTGGTAATTCGGGAGTTGGGAAATCAACATTGATCAATGTTCTTGATCCGACCATCAGACTTAAGATTGGTGAAATTTCTGACTATCATCAAGCTGGAAAGCATACCACTACGTTTTCGGAGATGTTCGAATTGTCTTCGGGGATTAATATCATTGATACACCAGGTATCAGAGGGTTTGGAATGATCGATATCGATCGGGCTGAACTGTTTCACTTTTTCCCCGAGATATTCAGAGCCAGTAAATTCTGTAAGTACCACAACTGTATGCATATAAACGAACCCGAGTGTGGAGTAAAAGCGGAGGTTGAGTCCGGAAAGATTAGCGAAACCAGGTACGTTAATTATTTAATGATGATGGAGGTGGACCAGGGACGGTACAGATAATTCCCCAATCTGTTTGTTGGTAAATATGGTCCTATAATCACAGGCAAATGAAAAATAGTTTATATGTTTACGACCTGATATTCTAACCGTTTGATGATCAGGAGTAATTTACTATCTGGATTAATTCTTTTTGCTATTCTTGCTTTGAATGGGTTAACCATTTTTAGCGTTAACAAGCGTTACGTTGACAATCTGAATGAAACGCTTGTCGCTCAATCAAGGCTCTGCGGAGAGCATTTGGAAACCACCCTTCTGCAGTTCTCCAGCGATATCAATCAGGAACTGAATATGTTTCAGTATTCTGAAATTTTTGGGGATCCTGTAAAATTTCAGAATGCGACTCTGAGTCTTAGGCTGTTTTACACCAAGTATCGCAGTCTGATTACTAAGATCTCGGTTTACGACAATCAGAAGAATTTCTACGCCCTCTATTTCAGTTCAGAGAACAATTTTGGTAAAGCGGATCTTTTTGTGGTGGATAGTTTCGCCATGAAAAGGCAGAAGAGGCTATACCCCCGCGACCGCGTGGAACAGAAAGGGAGTGTGATAAAGTATTACTACCCATATTTTGGACAGGATGTAGTAAATGGAAACGTGATCGTGGAGGTGGATATCCAAAAGTTCACAGAGGAAATATTTCATCTATATCCCAGGGGAACTATTGTGAACTGGCAATGGGTTCTGGGATCGGACGGACAGATAATTCTGAATAATTTTAAAGATGATTCCTTACAGATTATCGGATTGGAGGCCCTTACCGACAGTGTAAATGCTGAGGCCGATGGGATTTTGGAGCACTTTGTTATTGAAGGAAATGGGAAGAGGAGTAAAGTCTATACGGCTTACTACCCACTGAGTATCTATGACAGAAAAATGGATGTCATGTTTACGGTAAGCCGGGGTCAGTTTTTCAGTTTCTTTATACAAAGAAATCTTATTGTGGCCATATTGTCTCAATTACTGGCCACCGGACTTGTGGTTTACCTTCTTCTTTCGCTGGCAAGGCGAAAAGAGGTGGAAAGACGACTCATGCTTTCGGAAACTATACTCAGGCAGATCATTGAACATTTTCCCATGGGAATAATGATCATTGATGATAAAAATATTATTAGGAACATCAATAGTTCAGCACAGAAAATGTTGTTCCTCAGTAAAACTGATGACCTGGTTGGTAAAGATTTTAGTAAACAGTTTGTGATCTCGAACAGGTACCTGCTTAGCGACAGTCAAAGCCCTTTTAGGGATGATTCCCATTACCTCTATTATGAAAAAGACGGGATTGAAACTGTAATTTTCAGAGCAGAGAAAGTAACCCGTATAGGAGGTGAGGAATTGAAACTTATAGCCCTTATCGATGTTTCACCTCTTGAAAAATCAAGAAAAGTGGAAGTGGCTGCCAATAAGGCGAAGTCAGATTTCCTGGCTGCCATGAGTCATGAGATTCGTACACCCATGAATGGCATTCTGGGCATGGTAAATAGCCTGCTTGAGCAGAAAACAGGCAAGGAGATTAAAGGCAAAATTGATGTAATCAAGCGATCTGCAGATCTGCTTATGACCATTATCAATGATATTCTGGACTTTTCAAAGATCGAAGCCGGTCGAATGATGTTGGAGGAGATTCCATTTAACCTGGTGGACGAAATGGAACTTGTGAGAGATCTGTTTCACCATTTGGCGAAGGAGAAGGGACTTCAGCTTATTATCGATCTGAAATCCGATGTACCTAATCACCTGATTGGTGATCCGTTCAGGTTGCGGCAGGTAATTTCCAACCTGGTAAGTAATGCTGTGAAATTTACCGAGAAGGGGAAGATAGTGATCGGGGCCACATTGACGGAGTCCTACCGAAGTCATGTAAATATCCTGTTTACTGTGGAAGATACAGGAATCGGAATTCCCCAGGATCGCATCAAGGAGATATTTGGGAGTTATACCCAGGCCAGGGGATCTGTACAACGGAAGTTTGGAGGAACCGGTCTGGGTACCGCCATAGCTAAGCAGCTGGTCGAGTTGATGCATGGTGAGATCTGGGTGGAGAGTCCATCTACCATCAAAATAGGCGACGATTTTCCGGGATCAAAATTCAGCTTTACCATTGATGCCTATTCCAATGAAAAGATTTCCAAGAGCTTTAATTTTAATAAAATTGCCAGGCTTAATGACATCAGCACCCTGATCCTTACAAAAGAGTCTGATCCCTCCAGGAATAGCATGGCCCGAATGTTGGAAAATTTTGGATTAAAGGTGACTACAAAGATTTATCAGGACAGCAGTGTGGATAGTGTGATCCATCACATGCAGGTTAAGTCAGATCACTATCACCTGATCGTCCTGGTAGATAAGAACCAGCTGGATGGATTTTCACTGGCCCAGGAGATGCAGAACAAGGAGCTTACCGATCTCTATCCAATCGTACTGGTAAGTTCAAATGATAAAACCGGCAATTATAAGATTTGCCGGAAGCTGGGGATCGACTCTTACCTGATTGAGCCCTTTGAGACCAAGGAGGTTATAGATATTATTGATGATAATTTCCCGGGTATCGAAGATCGGAAAAGTCTCGAGCCGATGATCAATGCACTACCTGCTGAAATCTCCATACTAGTTGCAGAGGATAACCTGATCAATCAAAAGGTGGCCCAAACTATATTTAAAAATATCGGGTATGAGATTGATATTGCTAAAAATGGACTGGAAGCTGTGGAGATGATGGACAGGACCAGTTACGATGTGGTATTTATGGACCTGCTCATGCCTGAGATGGATGGATATGAGGCAACATCCCAGATTCGAAATGCGGGCCATACCCAGCCGGTGATCGCCATGTCGGCCGATGAGACTGATGAAACCAGGGCTGCTGCATTTGAGGTGGGGATGAATGAATACCTGATGAAACCAGCCAGGGTTGAAAGCATAAAGCAATTGCTGATCAAACTATTTTCAACAAAAATTTAACCTCATGCGTTCACACGATCTAGAATACAGGATACTGGGTGACGATATCCAGTTGGTGGAAATTGAGCTGGATCCTCGGGAAACAGTTATTGCCGAAGCCGGTTCGATGATGTATATGGATAACCAGGTACGTTTTGAAACCAAAATGGGAGATGGGTCTGATCCCAATCAAAGCCTGATGGGTAAACTTCTCTCGGCCGGGACCAGGGTGCTTACAGGGGAATCACTGTTTGTGACCCACTTTACCAATCACGGGACAACTAAACAGAAGGTGGCTTTTGCTGCACCCTATCCGGGAAAGATCATTCCCATTGATCTGGGAATTCTGGGCGGTTCCCTAATCGTTCAAAAAGACGGTTTTCTATGTGCTGCCATGGGTACCAGGATTTCAATCACTTTGAACCGCAGGATTGGCAGTGGTTTGGTGGGCGGTGAAGGCTTTATACTTCAGAAGCTTGAAGGAGATGGGAAGACCTTTCTGCATGCAGGAGGTATGGTGATTGAGCGAAGACTAAACAACGAAATGGTGAAAATTGATACAGGTTGCGTGGTAGCCTATACTCCTGGTATCGATTTTAATATTGAGACCTCAGGAAATCTTCGATCCATGGTTTTTGGCGGGGAAGGAATTTTTCTGGCCACCCTCCGGGGAACAGGTACTGTTTGGTTACAGTCCATGCCCATCAGAAAACTGATTCAGGCTATTTCTCCTTATGGTAAGAATGTAAGGAAGGAGAGCCAGTCCATTTTAGGTAATTTTCTAGATCGCTAGGAAACTGATTGGAACCTCATGGCCGACCTGGTTCAAATAGAACAATTCTTAGCGCTGTCGGCTTCATTTCCAGTGATTGACGTGCGTGCCCCGGTTGAATACCTCCAGGGACATATCCCCGGTGCCATTAACATTCCGCTCTTTAATGCTC
>Ga0190293_1000243_pt1 | contig 19070 bp, 17 predicted proteins | sample 48693001_MG_FD_161671 | JGI IMG/M metagenome (GOLD analysis project Ga0190293, IMG submission 161671) | Hydrothermal vent microbial mat bacterial communities from Southern Trench, Guaymas Basin, Mexico - 4869-30-0-1_MG | ecosystem: Environmental > Aquatic > Marine > Hydrothermal vents >...
TCCCCATATAGTAGGCATCCAGCCATTTTGACCGATGCGGTCATTATTCTTCACTGGCGAACATAGTTCGTCATTAGCTATCATAATTCCTGTAGTGCAAAAGTTCACCTAAATTATTTATCAGGCACAGAAGCATATGGCAAAACTAAACATTTTGGAATTTCCAGATCCACGTTTGACGAAGGTCGCGAGCGCGGTGGAAAACTTCGATGAAACACTGAAAAAACTGGTTAAAGACATGACAGAAACCATGTATTCAGCCAATGGAATTGGGCTAGCGGCAACCCAGGTAAATGTCCACAAACGCTTGTTGGTACTGGATATTAGCGAAGATCAGGATCAGCCGAGGGTGTATATTAACCCGCAGATTTTGAAGCAGTCCGGTGAGCAGGCTCATGAGGAGGGTTGTTTGTCCGTTCCAGGCATTTATGCCAACGTAAAACGGGCTGAAAAGGTCACGATCAGGGCGCAGGATGTAAACGGAATTACCTTCGAAGAAGACATGGAAGAACTGCATGCGGTGTGCATTCAACATGAAATGGACCACCTGGTTGGCCGTCTTTTTGTTGATTATCTGTCTGCACTGAAAAGAAATATGGTTAGAAAAAAGCTCGAGAAGCAGCGTAAAGTGGCAGAAAAAGAAGCCGAAGAACACTTGGTAATCTGAAAAATGATAAAAAGGAACACACCCCTGCGCGTACTTTTTGCCGGCACGCCTGAATTTGCACTGCCACCATTACAAGCCCTGATTGATGCGGGCTGTGAAATTGTTGCGGTCCTGACCCAGCCTGACCGGCCTGCCGGTCGCGGTAAAAAGTTGCGGGCCAGCCCGGTTAAGCAACTGGCGTTGGAGAATGGGCTACAAGTGCTGCAGCCCGAAAGCCTCAAAGATACTGCATGGCAGGAAAAGCTTGCAGAGTTTCAACCTGACCTGATGGTTGTTGTGGCTTACGGCTTGATGATCCCGGCACACACATTGGCTCTGCCACGCCTGGGATGCTGGAATATACATGCTTCATTGCTGCCCCGCTGGCGGGGTGCTGCGCCTATCCAGCGTGCCATTGAAGCGGGGGACGAGCAAACCGGTGTATGTATTATGCAGATGGAGCTTACGCTGGATACGGGTCCTGTGTACCATTGCCTCACCACGGCTATCGGGCCATTGGATACCGGTGGTGTTTTGCATGACCGTCTTGCAGAGATGGGTGCGGAGGCGCTCAGGGATTGTATTGAAATGGCCATCGCGGGTGAATTACCGCGACCTGTTGTCCAGGATGAAACCGGGGCGATATATGCCCGCAAACTGACCAAGGCGGAAGCTGAGTTGGATTGGGGTCAGGCAGCCGAGGTGTTGCAGCGCAGGGTTCGGGCGTTCAACCCCTGGCCGGTTGCCTGGTGCGAGCTTGGTGGCCAGCGTTTGCGGATATGGAAGGCTGAAGTGGTAGATGATATCCCGGGCAGTAAGCCTGGTCAGGTTGTCGCCGATCGGCACTCTTTCATTATTTGTACAGAAGAAAAGTCGTTGAAAATATTGGAAATACAACGCGCAGGTGGTCAGCGAATGACGGCTGAGCAATTCCTGAATGCCCATAACCCTCAGAATTGGTAAACAATCTCGACAATGAAAAAGAAAAATTTGCAAAATCCTCGCCTGGCAGCGATCAGGGCACTGTCGGAGGTATTGGATTCGAACAGGAGTCTGGCCGAAAGCAAGGCGCTTTCACAGGTCCGCGACAGCCGTGATAACGCTTTTGCGCGGCATTTGACCTACGGGGTTCTGCGCTGGCTGACTGCTCTGGAGTGGCTGGCCGCCCGGTTGCTTGCAAAACCAATCAAGAAACGGGAACGTGATGTGCAGCGTTTGTTATTGCTGGGCCTGCAACAGTTGTGGCATGACCAAACTGCCAGCCATGCAGCCGTCAATGAAACCGCCGAATGTGCCCGATTGCTGGGTAAACCCTGGGCGGTAGGTTTGATCAACGCCGTACTGAGGCGGTTTCAACGCGAGCAGGAACAACTGCTGGACGAGCTGGGGCAGACCCCACAACGGTTTGCGCACCCGATGTGGATGTTAAAGGAAATCCAACAGGACTGGCCGGAGAATTGGCAGTCGGTTGTTGATGCCAATAATGCCCAGGCACCATTATGGCTAAGAATAAATTGTCAGCGGGCGGACGAATCAGTACTTCAAAATGATTTAAAGAAGGCAGGCTTTGAAATTGTTGATCATCCATATGCCAGTGACGCAATAGGAATCAGCCCTGCAGCTGCGGTCGCCAAAATCCCAAATTTCGAAAGGGGCTGGCTATCCGTACAGGACCCGGCTGCACAACTGGCCAGGGATTTGCTGAATCCGCAGGATGGGGAACGTATCCTGGATGCCTGCGCCGCACCGGGGGGTAAAACCGCCCATTTGCTGGAAAGCTGCCCCGGAATTGAGTTAACCGTGCTGGACAAACAGGAACAACGCATTGAGCAGATTCACCAGAACCTGAATCGACTGGGTTTGACTGCAGATACGTCTGTTGCCGATGCGAGGGCAGTTGAAAGCTGGTGGAAAGGTGAGAAATTTCACAAGATCCTCCTGGACGCGCCCTGCAGTGCAAGCGGTGTTATCCGCAGACACCCTGAAATCAAATGGCTTCGCAGCAGCGAGCAGGTGGAGGCTGCGGTACAGTTACAGGCTGGGTTATTGACTGCGTTGTGGCCCTTGCTGGATACCGGCGGTATCCTGGTATACGCCACCTGTTCCGTATTCGAGCGGGAGAATAACCGGCAAATACACCGGTTTCTGGAGCAACACCCTGACGCCGTAGCGGAGGAGCCTGCTGTAGAATGGGGCGTGGCCAGGCCATACGGCCGTCAGATATTTCCCGGGGATGCCCAGATGGACGGATTCTTTTATGCGGTTTTACGCAAGACTGCTTAGTGTTGCGATGCTGTTTCTTGCCGGATGTGGCCAGGAAGATGCTGCTGACTACGGGTTTGGCATCGACGATGTATTGGTTAACAGGGTATACCAGTCGCTGGATATTCATTTGCAGCTGGAGCTTGAGCTAAGCCGGCAGGCACGTGAAGCGCTGGAACATGGCGTGACCCTGACCATCAACCTGGAAATGGAGTTGCGTAATGACAATCAGATGATTGTTGTGCGGCGGGAAGCCCGGCGCTTTCAACTTCGTTACCTGCCGTTGAGTGACCGTTACCAGTTATCGGAAGAAGATTCCGGTGACTTGCAGACGTTCTCGCGTTTGCGCTACCTGCTTTCAGCGATCGACGATTTGAATGTCCAGTTGCCTACCGGCCCCTTGCCGCCGGGGGGGTATGAATTACGCACCCGCATTCGCCTGGATGAAAGCCGTTTGCCTGCGCCCATGCAGTTGCCGGCCTGGTTCTCATCCCAATGGCGGCACGATTCGGAGTGGTCGGTATGGCCTTTCAAAGTAAGCGTGTAAGACGGTTGGTTTTGAAGGTGTTGCCGGTGGCGATAGCGCTGGTGGCCCTGCTTGCTTCACTGATTCTTGTCAGTAACGTTCAACAGGATGCCGGTGGTCTTGGTCAGGCCTATGTGTGGGTCCTGATTTTGACCATTTTTGCATTGCTGGTTGTTTCGGCCGCAATTTCATACCGGGTGATTTCGCTGACAAAGAAAGTTCGGGAGCAGGCACCCGGTGCCATGTTGTCAGCACGTTGGGTCAGGTATTTCCTGGTTTTATCATTACCCCCTGCCTTGATCGTTTACTTTTTCTCGGCTTATTTTCTGACCCGGACGGTGGATAGCTGGTTTGATGTTGGTGTCGAGGCCGCACTGGCTGATTCGCTGGAGCTGGGTCAGCAGTTTTTGGAAAACCGGACCCTGGAGGTTCGCAACCAGGTGCGCCGCCTGCGCCGGGAGATTGATGATCCCGGTGAGGATGTTGATGTTGTCCGCAGAACACTGTTGGCGAATGTCAGCAGTTCCGGTCCGTTGGAGCTTTCAATCATGGAAAGTGATGGACGGTTAGTGGCCAGCGCGAATATCAATCTTCTTGCTGACCTGCCTGATCGTCCGGGTGATTATGCATTAATGCAGGCATCCGACCGGGGAGAATTTGCGGCAGCAGAGCCGGGAGCTGATGGTATTTTGCGCATCCGCGTGATCCAGCGCTTGCCATACGCTGTGCCGGGGGGGCAGCGATATTTGTTACAGGCAATTTATCCCCTGCCGGAATCGATTACCACGTTGGGTAGCGAAATAGAAAAAGAATATCATCGCTACCAGAACCTGAGCTACCTGCGCGAACCACTGAAGCAAAGCTTTATTCTGATCCTGTCACTGGTTCTGTTACTGACTGTATTGCTGGCAATATTGGCGGCACTGAATGTGGCGCGCCGAATGGTCACGCCGATTTCAAAACTGGCCCAGGCTACCCGTGAAGTTGCTGCCGGTGATTTGACCTATGAAATCCAGGCGGAAACCCGCGATGAGCTGGGTTTCCTTGTGCAATCCTTCAATGAAATGACCGAAGCCCTTACCAGCGCGAGTGAAGAAGCTGAACACAGCAGGGCCCAGTTACAGTCACAAAGTGAGTATCTTGAAACCGTTTTGGGTAGCCTGACAGCGGGCGTGTTGACAGTAGATAACAATCAAAAAATTATAACCGCCAATGCTGCAGCCGAAGAGATACTGGGTATGCCCACGGGGTTTTTTGCCGGCCAGGTATTATCTGAACGGGCTGAGGCGGCTCCATTTTTGAAGCCGTTGGTTGAGTTGATCTGGCGCCAGATGCGGGGCGGCCCGGTTGAGTGGCAACGGGAGATACGTCTGCAGGCGCACGGCCAGACACTGGTATTGCTGGTGCGCGGTTCCCGTCTGGCCAAGGAAATTAGCCACGCGGGCGGCATGGTGATTGTTTTTGATGATGTTACTGTGCTCAACCAGGCACAGCGCGAGGCCGCGTGGGCCGAGGTGGCACGCCGCCTTGCCCACGAGGTAAAAAACCCCTTAACGCCGATCCGCCTGGCAGCAGAACGCCTGAGCATGAAGCTGATGAGCAAGCTTGATGACAAGGATGGAGATATGCTGGAGCGCGCCACCGGGACCATCGTTTCGCAGGTCGAGGCTCTTCGTGCATTGGTTGATGCCTTTGGCGATTACGCCCAGGCGCCCCAACTGGAGCGCGCACCAATGGCACTTGATGACCTGGTCAAGGACGTTGTTGCGCTTTACCAGCACGAGGACCAACGGGTCCAGTTTCACCTGAAGCTGATTGCAGGCCCGCCGGGTTTGTCAGCAGATAGCGGACAGATTCGCCAACTGCTACACAACCTTGTTGTCAATTCCAGCGAAGCTGTTGCGGAAGGTGAGCATGCAGAAATTCATATTCGTACAAGGCTGATTACCCAGGCTGGTAAGAAATGGCTGGAGATGGAGGTCAGTGACCGTGGCCCCGGTTACCCGCAGGCTGTATTGGAAAAACCCTTTGAACCATATGTGACTTTCAAAGCCCAGGGCAGCGGTCTCGGTTTGGCCATTTGCCGTAAGATCGTTAGCGAACATGATGGTCGTATCACTATCTACAACCCGGCTGTCGGCGGTGCCTGCACCACCATTATCTTACCTATATCACCCTAGCCATATCACCGCAGCATCATTCTCGCAGCGACCACCAGCAGGAATACGGCGAAAAATCGTTTTGCAAACACAGGTGAGCTCCGGTGAATGGCCGCCACGCCCAGTGGTGCGCCCAACACACTGAACAAGGCTACACCGGCCAATGCCTGTAAGTGTACGTATCCCAATGCAGGTGTGGATGACTGACCCTCGCCCAGCACCATGAACCCCAGGGTGCCTGCCACCGCGATTGGATACCCACAGGCGGCTGCCGTGGCGATGGCATTCTGGACCCGCTGCCCGTGCCAAAGAAGCCAGGGTACGGTCATGCTGCCGCCACCGATGCCAAGCATGCTGGATAGTGTACCGATGCCGAAACCGGTGCCGGCGACCGGTAAACGCCCGGGTAAGGTCCGCGTACCCGGTTGGCCGGAACCACGTAACATTTGCAGACCGACAAGAAGTGCAAAAACACCAAACACATAACCCAGCGCAATATTGCCAATCCGGTCAGCAATAATACTCCCGAGCAGCGCGCCGGCCATCAGGCCAGGAAGCATCTGTCTGACCAGCGACCACAGGATTGCAGCACGCTTATGGTGCGCAAGTATCGAGGCCATCGACGTAAACAACATGGTCGCCAGTGAAGTTGCAACTGCCATTTGAACAGCCATATCCGCAGTGGCCGGGTCGCGGCTGAATAGCCAGCTGAGCACCGGTACCAGAACCAGCCCGCCGCCAATTCCAAGGTAACCCGCGAGGAAGCCGGCGAACAATCCTGTCAGTGCGTACTCAAGCCAAATCATGGGTGTGGTCGAAATTCATACCAAATATTTGCTGATTTGTCTTGCCGAGCAGGCTGGGTTTGCATAAATTAGTCCTGTCTATGAGGCGTTCTTCAAAACACTTTGTGAAAACCAGCATAACCCAGGCCGCGGCCTTGTGGCGGTTTGTGTGTTTGCCGGTTTTGATTTTATGCTTGTTTGGCGGGCCGGTCACTGTTTTGGGGAGCACGGATTCATTTGATCTGGAACAATTCCAGAGCGCCTGGGATTTCGCCCGACGGGGGGATCACGAGAGCTTCAATCAGATCAAAGACAAGCTACAGGATTATGTTCTGCATCCCTATCTGCAATATGAAGATTACCGCAACCGTCGCGCCAGCGTGCCAGTGGATGAAATGTCAGCATTTCTCGAATCTCATCGGGACTGGGCATTCACACCCGGCCTGCGCAGTGCCTGGCTTAAGGCACTGGCAAAGAAGGGCCGATGGGCAGACCTGGTGGCGCATTCCGGGGGTGTCAGCAGCACTATCCTGAGGTGCCAGCGCGCACGCGGCCAAATCATTTTGAAACAGACCGATGGCATTCTGATCGAGGTGCAGAAGCTGTGGGCGGTGGGCAAGTCGCAGCCGGATGAATGTGACCCGGCATTTGCCTGGTTGATGAAGAACGACGGGATACCGGAAAGCCTCGCATGGGAACGTATCAAACTGGCCATGGTGGCCGGCAACCGCCAAATGGTCATCTACCTGGCGCGTTTTATAGATCCGGATCAGCGTCGCTGGCTGGACGACTGGCAAAAAATGAGCCGTGCGGGTTATTCCCGCCTCGAGCAAGCGCGTAAATGGCCGGACAACCGGATTACCCGCATGATTACCGCGGTTTCACTACAGCGCCTGGCACGCAAAGATGCAGATTTGGCTGCAAAGAAATTTCAAATGCTGGATGGTCATTTTAGCTGGGAAGATGCGCGCAGGGCGGCGTTACTACGTGATATTGCCCTGTATTCTGCCGTCGCGCTGGATGCTGATACCGCTGTTCAAATGAACCGTGTGCCGGTGTTGTATCGTGATTCGCAACTGCTGGAATGGTGGGCCCGGTTCCTGTTGAGTCAGCGGGACTGGGCCGGGCTTGCAACCGTCATCGGTCAGATGCCGGAAGATACACGTACTGACGAGCGCTGGCGTTATTGGCTGGCGCAGGCCGGCTTACGTTCAGGACAGGCCGGGTTATCTTCAGAGCCTCTGCAGGAACTGGCAGGCAAGGCTAACTATTACGGTTTCCTGGCAGCCGACGAACTGGGTCTGCCATACAATATTTGCCCTCTGCAGCCTGACATCGGGGCTGGTGAAATTGAAAGGCTTGCCGGTATTGATGGCTTCCGTCGCGCGCTTGAGCTCAGAAAAGCCGAACTGGATAACTGGGCCATCGGCGAATGGTCACTGGCAATGCGCCGCCTGCCAACGGCGGAGCTGAAAATCGCAGCAGCGTTGGCGCACCAGGAGGCCTGGTATGACCGGGCGATTTTCGCACTTGGCAACAGTGGTGATTTACAATTCTATGACTGGCGGTTCCCGCTGATTTGGGAGAAAGAAATCAAGCGTGAAGCCAGGACCGCCGGGCTGGATCCTGCCTGGGTGTATGGCACCATCCGTTCGGAAAGCGCGATGGTGGAGACAGCCAGGTCCTCCGCCAATGCCCTGGGCCTGATGCAGATCACGCCGGCGACAGCTAAACGGGTTGCAAAAAAGCACGACCTGACCTGGCGCGGCAGCACGCAGTTGAAAACGGCCGCCGGCAACCTGCCGATAGGCACGGCCTTCATGAGTGACCTGCTGCAGGATTTCAATAATAACCCGGTGCTGGTTTCGGGCGCTTACAATGCCGGTCCCAATGCGGTCAGACGATGGTTGAATACCCGCCCATTGGGTGAGGCCGCAATCTGGGTGGAAACCCTGCCTTATTTTGAAACGCGCGACTATATTCCCCGCGTGCTGGCCTTCACTACCATATACGACTGGCGCATGGGTGGAAAAGTTAAACGCGTTTCAGTCAGAATGCCGCACATTGAATCCGGTAAGATAAGCGTTAAGGGCTCCGCCAGGGTGGCGTGCCGGGTTCAATCTGATGAAGAAACTTTAGGGAAGTGACATGCGAATTGTATTGATAGGTGCCAGTGGGTTTTTCGGCGGATATCTTCTGCGTGCACTGGTAGCAGACCAGCATCATTGCGTCGTGTTGACCCGGGCTGCAGTACGCCGCAGTACGATAGACATGCTGCCTGGTGTTGAGCTTGAGCAGGCCGATGTTTACGACCCCGGTGTATTGGCAGAACGGTTTGCCGGTGCGGATGCCGTGGTCAGTATGGCCGGCATCCTGAATGAAAGCGGTCGTGGTGGAAAGGGCTTTCACAAGGTCCATGTTGAACTGGTCGAAGGTATCATCAAGGCCTGTCGCGAAGCGGGCGTTTCGCGCTTGCTCCACCTGAGCGCTTTGCACGCCGGTAAAGGCAGCAGTCACTACCTGAAAAGCAAAGGCGAGGCCGAGGAATTGTTGCGTTCTGCTGATGATCTTGATGTCAGTATTTTCCAGCCGTCGGTGATCTTTGGTCGTGGAGATCAGTTTTTTAACCGTTTTGCGGGCATGCTGAGCTTTATGCCGGTGATGCCGCTGGCCTGTCCCAGGGCGCGTTTGCAACCGGTCTTCGCCGAAGATGTGGCGGCGGTCATGACCGCTTCGCTGGAAGACCCGATGACCTGGGGGGAAAGCTATGAACTGGCCGGGCCGCAAAGCTTTACCTTGAAAGAACTGGTGAAATGGACTGCTCAAACCATGGGTCAACAAAGGCGGATTATCGGGCTGCCAGGCCCATTGTCGGCCACGATGGCAGCGGTGATGGGGCTGGTGCCGGGTAAACCTTTCTCCTGGGACAACTACCAGTCACTGAAAACAGACAATACCAGCGAGCAGAACGGTTTTACCTATTTTGGTATTTACCCGCGGGCGATTGATGTCGTGGTGCCCGACTACCTGACCGGCTCAGTTCATCAGCGCCGCCTGCAAAACTTCCGGCGGCAGCCCCGCCGTTGAGCATGTTGGAATATGCGGGCTACTAAAACCTACCTGGTTGGCGGTGCTGTTCGGGATGCCCTTCTGGGCTTGCAGGTAGCTGAGCGTGACTGGGTCGTGGTTGGCAGCACCGCAGAAGAAATGCTGAACAGGGGTTTTAAGCAGGTTGGCGCATCCTTCCCGGTTTTTTTGCACCCCAAAGACGGTGAAGAATATGCATTGGCCCGTACCGAGAAAAAACAGGGTCACGGTTATCACGGCTTCAAGGTGGATTTTCACCCCGGCGTAACGTTGGAAGAAGATCTTCAGCGCCGTGATCTGACCATCAATGCGATTGCCAGGGATGAAGACGGTAATCTGGTCGACCCGTATGGCGGTCAGAGGGACCTGGAACAGAAGGTCCTGCGCCATGTTTCCGACGCATTTGTGGAAGACCCGTTAAGGGTATTGCGGGTGGCGCGATTCGCAGCACGTTTTGCGTGTTTGGGATTTCGGGTGCATGAATCAACGCTTGCGCTGATGCGGGAGATTACCTTGTCCGGTGAGCTTCAACACTTGGCCGCTGAACGTATCTGGCGTGAAATCGAACGAGCGATGATGATGGACAGACCCTCCGAGTTCGTCAGCGTATTGCGTGAATGCGGTGCGCTGGATGACCTGCTGCCGGAGGTAAGCGCCCTTTTTGGTGTGCCACAGCCTGAAAAATATCACCCCGAGATCGATACCGGCGTGCACCTGCTGATGGCGCTCGATCAGGCAGCCAAATTGAGCAAGGGATCGGCGAACGTGGTCTTTGCTGTGTTATTGCATGATCTTGGCAAAGGCCTTACGCCACAAAAATACTGGCCGTCACACAGAGGCCATGAAGCTGCAGGCGTGCCCCTGGTGGATGCTGTTTGCAAGCGCCTGAAGGTTCCGAATGCGTTGCATGACCTGGCGCGCAAGGTCTGCGAGAGGCACCTTGATTGCCACCGGATTATCGAAGCGCGACCCGAGACCGTCATGCGCTTGCTGGAAAGGCTGGATGTATTCCGTCAACCGGAAGTATTACCGGATTTTATTCTGGCCTGTGAATCGGATTATCGTGGCCGCAAAGGACTACAAGATCGTCCTTACCCACAGGGTGAACGCCTCCAACGCGCTTATGGTGCGACATCAGCCATACTAGCAAGGGATCTTGATCTGCAGGGTGTCAGTGGGCCAGACGTGGGTAAACGTTTGCGCCAGGCACGAATAAAAGCAATCACCGCATTGCCAAAACCGGGGTCAGACTGACCGGTAGGGGTCAGACTCAATTTTTTGAAGGCACTCTCTGATTAAACCCACTATCCTCTGGAAAAAATTGAATCTGACCCCGGTTTTAGTCTGACCCCGGTCGATCAGTCTAACCCCTACCGGTACCTCCTTTCGCACTATAGTCTGTAGCGGAGGTCCGAAAACGAAAAACCACGCAAATCATCGCTCAGATCTTCATCAAGACCACGGCTTAAGGCCATCACCTGGAAACGCTCACCCATTTCACCCGGCAGGGTCAGGCTGCGCACCTGGTTATTCACCTTCAAGCGTTCTCTTTCAGACAAAAACTCATTTTGGGCGAGTATTTCATCCAGACCGCAGGCCAGTAAGAACATTGCCTGGGAGGTATAGCCGCTGACTTCAAGTTCGCAATAATCTGCAGCCTCCGCCAGTGCGGTGAAGTCTACAGAAGCACTGATATCGGTGAGTCCCGGCCACTTGAAAGGGTCATCGTGGGCACGGTGCTGGTAATGGCAGATCAGCGTGCCGTCGCGGTGTTGCGGTTGGTAATAGTCCTTGCGTGCATAGCCATAGTCGATAAACAGCGCCAGGCCTTTTGTCAGACTGGCACTAACCGCCTGTAACCATGCGGGCAGGCTGGTGTTCAGTTCAGAACAATAGCCTGTACCAGGCTGTTGATCCAGTGAGGATACAATGGCCTGAATCTGATCCTGCATGGCTTGCGGGCAGGAACCTTTGAACCAGCCGAAGCCACCAGGGCCGGCAGTCACCTGCATTTGACTGATGCTGCCGTTCTCCACGCAAAATCGTTCCACCGTTAACGCATCCAGAACCTCGTTGGCCAGGAAAATACCCTGCCAGCCTTCCGATGGTGGCTTATCCAGCCAACTGATTTTGTCCATCCATTGTGGGACCAATTGTTCCAGGGTTTCTTTCTGGACCTGGCGCAGATGGGCGCTGCGTTCGAGTATCCGGTAACGGACCGGTGGGTGACTTTCCTGTAATGCTTTGATCAGGTCCGCCGCCAGTATTCCGCTTCCGGCTCCAGCCTCGACGATTTCATACCGGCCGAGCTTGTTTCCGATCTGTTCAATCTGCTTTGCCAGGCAACGTGCAAAAACATTGCCGAGTTGTGGTGCAGTGACAAAGTCGCCACCCTCTCCAAACTTCTGTAAACCGGCACTGTAGTAACCCAATCCGGGTTCATACAGGGCCATTTCCATGTACTCTGAAAACGGTATGGGGCCATTAATCGTGATTTTTTCACGGATCAGAGTTGCCAGTTCTGCACTCAATCGCTTGAGCTCTTCTGGCGGTTCGGGCAGGATGTTGCGAGGATTTGAAGAGCACATAGGCGGGTAGTTTCAGTGAGTGAAACAACAAAGTCCAGAACCGGACGCACCACACTGGTCACCGGCGCAGCACGGCGCATCGGTGCCTGTATCGCAGAAACATTGCACCAGCGCGGTTGTGATGTGTTTCTGCATTACCACAGCAGCAGCGACGCGGTTAGCGAGTTGGCTGAAAAACTGAATGCATTGCAGCCGGGTAGCGCAACCATTGTGCAAGCCGATCTCGGCAATCCAGATGATATCAATCGACTGGCCGGGCAGATTAGAGCAGTCACCCCTCAATTGGATTTGCTGGTCAACAACGCTTCGAGGTTTTTTCCCACCACTGTGGGCACCACCACCATGGCGCAGTGGGATGAATTGATGGACAGCAACCTTCGCGGTCCGTACTTCCTGACCCAGGCCCTGTTGCCGGAACTGGCCACTGCCGGAGGCAGCGTGGTCAACCTGCTGGACATTCATGCCGTGAGGCCCATGTCCGGGCATGCGGTATACAACATGGCCAAAGCCGGCCTGCAGATGATGACGCTTGCCCTGGCCAAAGACCTTGGTCCGCAAATACGGGTCAACGGCATCGCACCCGGTGCAATCCTGTGGCCCGAGCAGGGTGGCACCTCGGAAGAGCAGCAAAAAATCCTGAATAAAACAGTAATGGGCCGTGCAGGCAGGCCAGAGGATATCGCTTCAGCCGTGGCTTACCTGGGTCTGGATGCGCCATATGTTACCGGCCAGGTGCTGGCCGTTGATGGTGGCAGAAGTCTGAATATTTAGTAGAGCCACGCCATACCCACGAAAGAGGCACCGTCATCCCGGAATTTGCGCAGCAAATATCCGGGACCTCCATCCGTTTACCGGAATCTCAAAAAGGGCCCATTTCAGCTTCACGGGAGCGTATGGAGGTCCCGGATAATGCTTCGCATTTCCGGGATGACGGTGCCAGTATCAGAATGACGGCAATAACCGCAAATAACCGTCATCCAGTCCTGAAGACTCCCAGATTTGCGCTATCGTACGCAACTCGGAAGGATGAACAAGATCAGGCTCAAGATCGGCCAGCGGTTTAAGCACATGCGCAAATTTCATTATCTCGGCCCGTGGTATTTCCAACACCGGAGAGAGCAGAACCAGGTCGTCATATAACAGGATATCTATATCCAGCGAACGATCAGAAAACTTTGGAACGTTTCGTTTACGACCATATCGATCCTCCAGGTTCCGCAGGTACAAACGCAATTCTATCGGCTGCATTCCAGTTTCAACGCGGGCAATGAGATTGATAAAATCATCACCGTCAAAACCCACCGCAGTGCTGATATAAGCTGGTGACAGGCTGACATTCTCAAATGTCTCTTTGAGTTCATTGATACCGGCGCGAATATTGGCTTCCGCATTAATATTGGAACCCAGTCCCAGCCAGGCAGTACTCATGTTTCCCCGCGCTCGATAATTACGCCGACCGCGCTGGAACCGCGAACTGCGCCCGGTTTGCTCAACTTGAGCCGTAGCCAACTTACCGGGAATTCATCCAGTACGATGCGAGCGCAATGTTCAGCCAGTGCTTCTACCAGTTGAAACTCACTGCCCTCGACGAACTGGATCAGGCGCTTTGAAACCGACTTGTAATCCAGCGTATCCACAATATCGTCGCTTGCGCCAGCGCGGCTGATATCAAAACCCATTTGCAGGTCAAGGCTGACCGTTTGGGTTATTTCACGTTCCCAGTCGAATATGCCTATTACGGTCTGGATACGTAAATCCTCGATAAATACTCGGTCCATGGTCATGCAGTTGCTCCCAGGGGGGGTAGTTGATCCAACGGCCAGCGCGCGAAAGCCTGCAAACCGGGTCCGGTGTGTTCGCCGGCCATCAGTCGCTGGCAACCCGCGAAGGCAATCATGGCACCATTATCGGTGCAAAACTCAAGTCGCGGATAGGAAACTTTCCAGCCATGCTTTTTGCCGGCCTGCTGCAAAGCCTCCCGAAGGGCCAGGTTGGCACCCACTCCGCCTGCGATGATCAATTGTGGCGCACGCGTGTGTTGCATGGCCCTGCGACACTTGATGACCAGTGTATCTACAACAGCCAGTTGGAAACCTGCTGCGATGTCTGCCTGGGTAGTTTCATCCTGCTCGCTGTTGAGCCACAGGTTGCGGGTATGGGTTTTCAAGCCGCTAAAACTGAAATCCAGTCCGGGCTTGTTGGTCATCGGACGAGGGAAAGAAAACCTTTTCTCATCACCCTGTTTGGCCAACTTTGCCAACGCAGGGCCACCCGGATAACCCAGGCCCAGTAGTTTGGCCGTCTTGTCAAAGGCCTCGCCCGCTGCATCATCCAGCGTCTCTCCAAGGATTCGATACTCACCGATCGCACGTACTTCCACCAGCATTGAATGACCACCGGAAACCAGCAGTGCCACAAACGGGACTTCCGGTGGGTCTGCCTCAAGCATTGGCGCCAACAGATGGCCTTCCATATGGTGAACCGCAAGGGCTGGCCGATCCAGTGCCATGGCAATGCTGCGACCAGTGGCGGTACCAACCAGCAGCGCACCGATCAACCCCGGTCCGGCAGTATAGGCAACCGCATCAATATCAGCGCGGGTCAGGTCTGCATTTTCGAGACATTGATTAATAAGCGGCAACAATTTACGCACATGATCGCGCGAAGCAATTTCCGGTACGACCCCACCATATTCAGCATGAATCTCAACCTGGCTGAACAGGGCATGCGCCCGCAAGCCAACTTCGCTGTCATAAAGCGCCACGCCAGTTTCATCACAGGATGTTTCGATGCCAAGTACGATCATGATTTATCAACAGTGGTTTAAAAGAAAGATTGTAAATCATGTCGCCACAAACTGCTGTATGCACATGGCTTCCCTTTCAAGCATCTCCCTTTAAGAGCGAATGCCCACAGATTACACAGATTACACAGATTAAGAGCAAGAAAAATGGCACCCTCGCGAAAGTGGCACCGTCAGTTTACCGGAATCTAAATAAGAGCCCTGTTCAGGCTTGGCGAGAGCGGAAGGAGGTCCCCGCTTTCGCGGGGATGACGGCGCCTCTTTTCTCATTCTGCTCTTGCTCTTAATCTGTGTAATCTGTGTAATCTGTGGGCGTTCTTGCTCTTGCTCTTAACCATCGAATGGTTGCCAAACAATTTCATCGAAACTACAGCGGCCTGAGTTAACATACCATCAGATCAAAAAAATGGAGCCGGTCATTGACCAAACCACTGGGCGCTGCCGCATCGGGCCACAAAGAAACCTCGAAGGCTGCCAGAATATTACTCGAAGAAGGCGGCAACGCATTTGACGCAGCGCTGGGCGCCATGTGTGCAGCTTGCGTGTGCGAGCCAATGCTGGCCAGTCTTGGCGGTGGTGGCTTTTTGCTGGCACAAACCGCTGCGGGTGATTCGCAGGTATTCGACTTTTTCACCCAGACACCTTCTGCCAAACACGGCGACCTGGATTTTTACCCCATCCAGGCGGATTTTGGTACCGCCACCCAGGAGTTTCATATTGGAATGGGTTCGATTGCAGTGCCGGGGGTTGTGGCCGGCTTGTTTGCAATCCATGAAGCACACTGTCGTTTGCCGCTGGAAAAGATTATTGAGCCTGCCGTGTTGCTGGCGCGCGAAGGTGTGCGGGTCAATAAATTGCAAAAGTACATCAATGACATACTTCAACCGATTATTGCTGCATCTGCTGAAGCAACGGCACTTGCTACGCCAATGTTCGCGCCGGGCCGATTGGCAGAAATCGGTGAATTCATCACCAACCAGGATTTGGCCAATACCTTTGAGGCATTAGCCAGTCATGGACCACAGTGGTTCTATGAGGGTGAACTGGCGCAACGATTAGTGAGTGACTGCTCTGAGCGAGGTGGCCTGATATGTGCCAGAGACCTGCAGTCTTATGAAGTGATTTTGCGCAAGCCGGTTTCAGTTACGTCCCACGGTGCCAGGATCAGTGTTAATAGCCCGCCATCGCCAGGTGGTTGCCTGATCGCTTTCGCCCTGACCTTGCTGGAAAAGATTCGGCCGGGGCAGCATGAGTGGGGCGGTCCACAACATGTCATGGCTTTGGCCAGGGTCATGCAGGCTTCCAGCCTGGTGCGGGAACAACACGGTTTGGCTGCCGGACTGGATGATGGCACAGCAAAGAAGATTTTGAGCACGGAAAGTTTCGCCCAGTGGCACAAAACCCTGCAGACAGGCGCCCTTGCATCGCGTGGAACAACTCAGATAAGCGTGGCGGATGCTGATGGAAATCTGGCCAGCCTGACTTTGTCCAATGGCGAAGGTTCGGCCTATGTGCTGCCGGGTAGCGGCATCATGTTGAACAATATGATGGGTGAAGAAGACCTTAACCCTGATGGGTTTCACCGTATGCCGCCCGGTGTGAGGCTGGCCTCGATGATGACACCGGCTATTGTCAGCCTTCCGGATGGCGGGCAGATTGCGCTGGGTTCAGGCGGTTCCAACCGGATTCGCAGTGCAATTTTGCAGGTTATGACCAATATGCTGGAGTTTGATATGGGCCTGGAACAGGCAGTGAATGCGCCCAGGCTACATCTCGAAGGCAGCCACCTGAACACTGAGACAGGATTTTCTGATGCGGCACTGAAAGCATTGCAGGCTGAATGGCCGTCTACGGAGCAATGGCCGGATGCCAACCTGTTTTTCGGCGGAGTACATGCGGTGGAGCGTCTTGCCAACGGTGGATTCCGTGCCGCAGGCGATCCACGCAGGGGCGGGGCGGTCGCAATTGCAGATTTCGTTTGATTTTTCTTTGCAAGAGCCATGCTTTAAAGGTTAAAATGCCCGGCTACGCCCAATGTGGGTATAACTGAAGAAATTGGAGTATCAATGCCAAGCGTAAAAGTTCGCGAAAACGAGCCTTTTGAGTATGCACTGCGTCGCTTTAAGCGTTCGTGCGAAAAGGCCGGTGTACTGGCGGAAACACGTCGCCGTGAGTACTATGAGAAACCTACACAGGAACGCAAACGTAAAGCTGCAGCAGCAGTTAAACGTAACCTGCGTCGCCTCGCACGGGAAAACATTCGCCGTACCCGTATGTATTGATTTTTTGGATGTTCCTGGCCCCGAAGCACCTGTTTCGGGTGGTTGATCTAAGACCAGTAGCCAGAGTTTTCTATCTCTGAAGAAGTTGTCCATATGACCTTGAAGTCTCAAATCCTTGAAGATGTAAAAACCGCCATGCGTGCGCGCGATCAAAAGCGCCTGACCGCACTGCGTTTGATCACAGCTGCTATCAAGCAAATCGAGGTGGATCAGCGTATCGAGGTGGATGATCAGATTGTGCTGGGTATTCTGGACAAGATGGTCAAGCAGCGCAGAGAGTCCCTGGAGCAATACGAGTCTGCAGGCAGGGATGACCTCGCAGCGCAGGAAAAATTCGAGATCGAACTGGTCAGTGCCTATCTTCCCGAAGCGCTCAGCGATGATGAAGTAGCCGCGTTGATCAAGCAGGCTGTCGCCGACACAGGTGCCAGTAGCATCCGCGATATGGGTGCAGTCATGAATAAGCTCCGGGCTCAGGTGCAGGGTCGCGCCGACATGAAGGCTGTTAGCAGCGCCGTAAAAGCACAACTCGGCGTCTGATTATGCCCCTGGCTACAGGCCTGACACTCCCGCTTCAAATGCCCCTCCGGGCAATATATCCACATAGTAAAAACGCATGAGCGGCCTCATACCCGATTCTTTTATCGAAGAGTTACTGGCGCGAAGCGATGTCGTGGAATTGATTGACCGGCGTGTTCCGCTAAAACGTGTTGGCAGCGAGTTTCAGGCTTGCTGTCCTTTTCATGATGAGAAGACCCCGTCTTTTACCGTCAGTCCCAAAAAACAGTTTTACCATTGCTTCGGTTGTGGTGCGCATGGCTCGGTGATTGGCTTTTTGATGCAGTATGAAGGATTGGAATTCCTTGATGCAGTTGAGGAGCTGGCCCGTGCTGCCGGCCTCGAAGTGCCAAAAAGCGGCAGCCAAAAGCCGCGTCCCGACACCGGCCTGTACGACATATTGGAGAGTTGCTCAAAATTTTATGTTGAGCAACTGAAGAATAATCCAAATGCCATCGAGTATCTCAAGGGTCGTGGCTTGTCCGGCGAAGTCAGCCGCGACTTCGATGTTGGTTATGCGCCCGCAGGCTGGGATGCTTTAATCAAACATATCGGGACAGATAGCCATAAGCTGGATCAGCTAAAGCAGGCAGGTATGCTCAGCGAGGGTAAAAGCGGCAGTTATGACAAGTTCCGTGACCGCATCATGTTCCCCATCCATGACCGCCGCGGCCGTGTGATTGCATTTGGTGGCCGGGCCTTGTCCGATGATGGCCCCAAGTATCTGAACTCACCTGAAACCACCCTGTACCACAAAAGCAAAGAGCTCTACGGGCTCTACCTGGCTCGTCAGCGTTCCGGTCGTCTGGACAACATTATTGTGGTCGAAGGCTACATGGACGTTGTTGCACTGGCACAGTTCGGCTTCAAAAATGTAGTGGCGACATCCGGAACGGCCACCACGGCCCTGCAGGTGGAAATTCTGTTTCGTGCTGCCGATACCGTGATTTTTTGTTTCGATGGTGACAAGGCTGGCCGTAAGGCTGCCTGGCGGGCTTTGGAGGCTACTTTACCCAGGTTGAAGGAAGGCCTGCAGGCAAAGTTCCTGTTTCTGCCGGATGGTGAAGACCCCGACAGCATGGTGCGTAAACATGGTGAGGAGGTGTTTGCACAGCAGCTTGAGAGTGCTACCCCCTTGTCAGAGTTTTTCTTTAATCATTTTACCGATTCAACTGATCTGGGCAGTCTTGATGGCAGGGCAAGGCTGGTCCAGCAGGCAATGCCCTTCATAGAAAGCATGCCGGAGGGTGTCTTTCGCGACATGATGAACGCCAAGCTGGAATCCCTCGCGCAGCATCGGCTTCCCAGCCGCCAGGTCGCGGTTTCGACAAGCCCCGCTGGCACCGGTGGCAGGGGTAAACCTGTTCAAAAACG
>Ga0190293_1000244_pt1 | contig 19049 bp, 20 predicted proteins | sample 48693001_MG_FD_161671 | JGI IMG/M metagenome (GOLD analysis project Ga0190293, IMG submission 161671) | Hydrothermal vent microbial mat bacterial communities from Southern Trench, Guaymas Basin, Mexico - 4869-30-0-1_MG | ecosystem: Environmental > Aquatic > Marine > Hydrothermal vents >...
GGGAAGGAGAGCCACAGGCAGAGTCTGCTCGACTTCGGTATCGAACCATTCCAACTCGTGGTGTCGAACCTGTACCCCTTCACTGAAACAGTCAGAAGCGGTGCAGACGACGACACCATCATCGAGAACATTGACATCGGCGGTCCAACGCTCATCCGTGCCGCAGCCAAGAACCATGCATGGGTTGCGGTGGTCGTTTCTCCCGACCGGTATGACGAGATCATCAACGCCGTCGCCCGCGGAGGGACCACGGAACGGCTGCGGCGCGACCTTGCCAGAGAGGCGTTCTTCGTCACAGCTAGCTACGACGCAGCCATCGTCAACTGGTTCGAGCGCGATGGCGCAGAGAGGCTCGTCCTGCCGCTCGAGATGAATACAGCATTGAGATACGGTGAGAACCCCGATCAGCCCGCGGGTCTCTACTCCATTGGCAGGAGCGCTGGATGGTGGGCCGAGGGAGAGCAGATACAGGGCAAGGAGATGTCCTTCAACAACTACGCCGATGCCGATGCAGCGTGGAGCCTGGTGACAGATCTACCCGATGGATCCGCTGTCGTGGTGAAACACATGAACGCTTGCGGCGCGGCGACCGGAGCGTCAATGTCCGAAGCGTTCACGAAGGCCTGGGCAGGTGACCCGCTGGCTGCGTTCGGCGGCGTTGTGGCGCTCGCTGGTGAACTCGATGGTGATACGGCCCGTGCGATCACCGAGAATTTCGTTGAGATCGTGATCGCGGCGTCGATCACCGACGAGGCAAAGGCCGTCATGGCTCAGAAGAAGAATCTCAGGGTGTTCGCTGCTCCGTCCCCATCTGACGACGATCTCGATATCCGTTCCATAGATGGTGGGTTCCTGATACAGAAGTCTGACAGTGTCGTCTCTGACGCGTCTGGGTGGGAGTCGATGTCTCGCCAGCCCTCGGCCTCCGAGATCGCTGACCTCGAGATCGCCTGGACGATCGCAGCCCACGCGAAATCGAACGCCATAGTGCTCGTCAAGGACGGCGCAGCTGTCGGTGTTGGCACTGGAGACCAGTCGCGGGTCGGAGCGGCCGAGCGAGCTCTTGCAAAAGCACAAGAGCGAGCACAGGGGTCGGTGTGCGCATCGGACGCCTTCTTCCCGTTTAGGGACGGGCCAGATGCGTTGGCGGCAGCAGGGATCACTGCTCTCGTTGAGCCAGGCGGCTCGATGAGGGACAAGGAAGTAATCGAATCAGCACAAGAGCATGCCATGGCATTGCTGTTCACAGGTGAAAGGCATTTTAGACATTGAGCGCACAGATACTCTCAGGAACCGCGGTAGCGAAGGTAGTCAAGGCGCAGGTCGCCTCCGATATCGAGGCCCTCAAGGCCGATGGTATACAGGTTGGACTGGCCACACTGCTCGTTGGCGATGATCCAGCATCCCACATCTATGTGGGATACAAACACAGGGACGCCGAAGCCGTCGGCATGAACTCGTTCGATGTCCAGTTGCCTGCCGACGCAACCCAAGCGGACGTGTTCGCTGCCATCGATGAACTCAACGCCCGCGATGACGTCACAGGGATGATCGTCCAACTCCCGCTGCCCGATGGCCTTGACGGCGAAGCAGCGGTCGAACGGGTACTTCCGACGAAGGATGCCGATGGCCTCCATCCATTCAACCTTGGCAGAGTCATCCTCGGTCGGCCAGGGCCGCTACCGGCCACACCATCGGGTGTCATGACGATCCTCGACTACTACGACATCGAGATCGCAGGAAAGACGGCAGTTATCGTGGGTCGCAGCTTTCTCGTCGGCAAGCCGATGGGCCTACTCCTTGGAGCCAAGGGTGTTGACGCAACCGTGATCCAGGCACACTCCAGAACACCTGATCTGGCGGCTGTGTGCGCCAGCGCCGATATCCTCATAACTGCGATCGGCCGACCAGGCATGGTCGATGCTTCATTCGTCAAACCAGGGGCAGTCGTTATCGATGTCGGAACAACCCGCACCGAGGACGGACTCCGTGGCGATGTGGTATTCGATGAGGTAGTAGAAGTCGCAGGTGCGATAACTCCCGTGCCCGGCGGTGTTGGACCGATGACGCGGGCGTCACTGCTCACGAACACGATCGGGCTCGCCAAAGCGCAGCGATAGAGATCAGAGAGCACAGAACACAGAGCACAGAGCACAGAGCAGAGATTCCAGAGCACAGAACTCAGAATCCAGAACTCAGAACCGAATGGAGAGGCCGATGGCTGAACTGATAACCAAGACAGATACCTCGATCGTCGTACCCGATAACCCGATCATTCCGTTCATCGAAGGTGACGGCATAGGTCCCGACATCTGGGCTGCTGCTCAGAACGTTCTTGACACAGCGGTTGAGAAGGCATATGGCGGCAAGCGCAAGATCGAATGGGTTGAAGTCCTCGCAGGCGAGAAGGCCTTCAACGAAACGGGCGAATGGCTCCCCGAAGCGACCACAGCAGCATTCGAGGAGTACCTCGTTGGCATCAAAGGGCCACTAACCACTCCCGTCGGTGGCGGTATCCGCAGTCTCAATGTCGCCCTTCGCCAGATCCTTGACCTCTACGTTTGCCTACGTCCTGTGCGTTGGTACGAGGGTGTGCCATCTCCAGTAAGGCACCCCGAGTTCGTCGACATGGTGATCTTCCGCGAGAACACCGAGGATGTGTATGCGGGTAAGGAACTAGAGGCTGGTACCGAAGGCGCCGCGAAGCTGCTCGCCTTTCTCGACGAAGAATTCGGGTGGGATATCCGGTCAGACTCTGGTCTTGGCATCAAGCCGATCTCTGAGACAGGGACGAAACGTCTCGTATCAGCAGCGATCCAGTATGCGCTCGATAACAACCGCGATTCCGTGACACTCGTCCACAAGGGCAACATCATGAAGTTCACAGAGGGTGCCTTCCGCGAGTGGGGATACGAAGTAGTGAGGGATGAGTTCTCCGATGTGGCCGTGAGCTGGGAGGACTGCAACGGCGATCCTGGTGACAAGCTTCTCGTCAAGGACGTCATTGCCGACGCCTTCTTGCAACAGATCCTCACCCGTCCAGGCGAGTACGACGTCATCGCAACGATGAACCTCAACGGCGACTACATGTCCGACGCGCTTGCCGCACAGGTCGGCGGTATCGGCATCGCCCCTGGTGGCAACATCAACTACAACACCGGTGTGGCGATCTTCGAGGCAACCCACGGAACCGCACCAAAGTACACAGGATTGGACAAGGTGAACCCGGGGTCTGTGATCCTGTCAGGCGAGATGATGTTCCGCTACATGGGATGGAATGAAGCCGCAGACCTGATAGTCAAGGGCATTGAGGCCGCCATTGATGAGAAGATCGTCACGTACGACTTCGCCAGGCTCATGGACGACGCCACCGAGGTCTCCTGTTCCGCATTCGGCCAGGCCGTAGCGGATAGAATGTAGGGCTCGCTGCGCTCGCGGTACAGGCTCGGCCCTGGCGGGTCTCGCGGTATGAGCTCGCTGCGCTCGCGTATTGGCTCGGCTGGCGCCTCGCGGATACGGCCGAAGGCATCATACGGCCGCAGGCCTTCTACCGCGAGCTTGCGAGCCTGTACGGCCGAAGGCCTCATACGCCGCAGGCCTCTTGCGCCGTAGGCCTTCTACCGCGAGCTTGCGAGCCTGTACGGCTGGGAGCTGTCGGGTACCCATTATCCTTGACCGTACGCCGATCCCAAGGAGAGATCATGAGCAAGGTAACTGTTGTTGGCGCTGGCAAGTACGGGTCCACCACTACCCAACGCATCGCGGAGTGGGACATCGTTGATGAGGTTGTGATGACCGACATCGTCGATGGACTTCCCCAGGGTTTGGCCCTGGACATGAACCAGTCACGCCCTGTCCTTGGCTATCGAACCATGGTGACAGGGACGAACGACTACGCAGATACCGCAGGTTCCGATGTCGTCGTGATCACGGCTGGCCTTCCCCGCAAGCCGGGCATGAGCCGCATGGACCTGCTCGGTGTCAACGCAGGCATCGTCAAGTCCGTCGTCGAAGAGATCGTCCGATACTCACCGGATGCGGTGATCATCGTCGTCACCAACCCGCTCGATCAGATGACCACGCTTGCGGCTGACGTGTCCGGTTTCCCACGCAACAGGGTTCTCGGTCAGGCCGGAATGCTTGACAGCGCCAGGTTCGCTCACTTCATCTCTGAGGCAGCTGACCACGATGTCCTCGATATCACGGCAGTCACGCTCGGTTCCCACGGCGAGACGATGGTCCCCGTTCCCTCATTGTGCAAGGTCGGAGATCAGCCGTTGCTCGATGTCCTTGGCGCTGACACGGTTGACGGACTCGTTGACCGCACACGCAAGGGTGGAGCTGAAATCGTTGCCTACCTCAAGACCGGTTCCGCCTACTACGCACCGTCGGCCGCGGCTGCCCTAATGGTGAAAGCGATCGTCGAGGACTCTGGCACCGAGATGCCCGTGTGCGCATGGATGGATGGCGAGTACGATATCGACGGCGTATATCTCGGAGTCCTCGCACGCCTCGGTGCGAACGGTGTCGAAGAGGTTGTCACCGTTGCGCTGACCGATGAGGAGGTCGATGGCCTCCGCGAGGCAGCAGTAGCTGTCAAGGAGAAGGTCACGGATCTCGAAGAGTTGGAACTCTGAGGCGCTAACCGCCGTCCGCGATCCGCTCTCCGCCAGAAGAAGAAGCTGTCCTCGCCGATGTTGACCTGTGGATGACTGTCAGAGCCCGGGGTCTGAAGGACGGCCGCGTACGAGTCTTCGCGGAATGCGGAATGCTCAGGACATCGTACGATTGTAAATCGACCGGAATTCAGGAACTCACATCGCAGGGTTTGAAGCTCTGTCGATCTACGATTTACGATTTACGATCTACGCCTCTGCTGCTGCTTGTTCCCGCTGGTACTCGTCGTAGGCGTCCTGGATCTCCTGAGCGCTCTCTTCGGCCGCTGCTCGCTGCTTGCGTGCTCGAGCCATGGCCGCAACGACGTCGCGTCGCTTCGCCCATAGGCCAATCGCTCCTACCCATGCAACGGTGATGCCAAGTCCGGCAAGCCACCAGCCACCGGCAGTCTGGACGTCCTTGTACTGAGCGGAGATGTCCGTCGCCCCATCGGCATAGACGTACGCTTTCTGAGCCGAGACGAGGCTCTGTCGGATGGCACCGGCAGAGAGCACGACCACGGCCCACGCAGCGACCGTCGTGAAGATCATCATGCGGTTGGCTGCCACCGCTGCAGGCCTGATCGATATGGACATTCCGGCCATTGCAAGAAACACGATCAGGACCAGCGCCCAGGATTGAATCGCCACCTGGCTTCCCACCAGAGCCGTTGAGATCGCAATGCTGAAGATGATGAAGAGGACCACGAACATGGGGAACGCCCGCTTGAGCACCACGGACTTATCTCTGAACAGACTGCGCAGCGAGAGGGCAACGGATGCAGCGAGGAGAGTCGCGATGATCATCCCGCTGACGGGTTCAATGCTCAACTCCGTGATTGCCTTGTCGGTTCCTGACGTGAACACGGCAGTGAATCCTGTCGCTGCAGCAACGAGAAGCACGGTGACTCCGGCCGATATCGCCGGTTTTCCTGATCCTTCCCAGGCCGTGAGCAAGCCCCCGATGACCAGGAGTACGCCGAGCGTCACAATGACCCACCCGTGCGTGGTGTCGTATCCACGAATCGCCCACGGCTGTACGAGGAAGTTGTAGTCGGGTTTCATCCGTGCATACTCCCAGGCAACGGTTGAGATCATGATGACCGGCCCGATCACGAGAGCAATCTTCGTCCAGTTCTTCTTCACGTGATGTCTCCCATGGGCGTTTACTCTACCGTGTCTATGGACCTGAATGTGTCCGGAATAGCGGATTGATACTGAAGAAACGCAGGATGGGGTAGAATTACACTAGCGTTATTCACAGATGCGCACCAGTCGGTCCACGAGAGTCGTGGATCACAAGGAGGTTTACCAAGATGAACAAGAGCGAATTGGTCGAAGCGGTAGCAAGCAGCACCGGCGAGTCAAAGGCGCACGCTGAGAAGGCCGTCAACGCGGTCCTTGATTCGATTGTGGCGGCGGTCGCTGCGGGCGACAAGGTCCAGATCACCGGATTCGGCACATTTGAGCCACGGGATCGTGCGGCTCGCACCGCTCGTAACCCACAGACGGGCGCGGAGATCCAGGTCAAGGCGACAACGGTTCCTGCCTTCAAGGCAGGCAAGGGCTTCAAGGACGCAGTCAAGCCGTAGCAGACCACCAATACCAGACAAAGAGGAAGGGCGCCCCAAGGGGCGCCCTTCCTCCGTTAGATACCGGTGGTCTGGGTTCACAGTTGACAGTTCACAGTTGACAGTCGGAACCGACAGGTGAGGGCGAACTCCTTCCGTCTGACTGTGAACTGTTCACTGTGAACCGTCAACTGGTTCAATACTCGATATCGAGACCTGAGAGCACCCGTGCGTAGTCGTTGATGACGTTCTGGTGCATCATGATCTTGGCCACATTGCCGCCGACCTTGATCTTGCCTGTCATGAAGGCCATCTGAACGTTCAGATCGCCCTGGGAGATCGCCTGGGATGTCTCGTAGTCGCTCGAAACGGTCACGTCCGCACCCTCAAGAGGACCAAGTTCTGTCTCTGTGTCGCCGCCCGATACCTTGAGGTAGTAGACGACATCGCCGCCGGGTCCCCCGCTTACATCGAACTGGGCGCTGAAATCGACGTTTGCGATTGCGCCCTGGAATCCCTGATCTGCTGCGAGAGCTACTCTGGCTGCCTCGAAATGGTCTTCGCTGAGGAACTGTGCCACGGATGGTCCTTTCATCTGGATATGTGCAGTTTACACGCAGTTCGTGCTGGGAATCTGGTGTCTTCTACGAGAATTTCGTCTTCGGTTTGTCCTCGAGCACGCCGTCGACGTAGATGTCGAGTTTCTCGTTGTAGAACGCGATGAAGCCAGTGACGAGTTGGGACTCGGGGAGTGGCGAGTCATATCCCCACACGACGTCGTGATGGGTTTCACCTGTTGTGTTGATGGACCAGTAACGTGCTGTTCCCTTGTACGGGCAGTGCGTAACAGTGTCGGTCGCCTCGAGGTACTCGAAACGAACATCTGTCTTGGGGAGGTAGTAACGAACGGGGAGGTTCGTCTCGAAGAGGAACCGTGCTTTGTCCGACTCGGCGACCACGACGCCGTCGACCTCGACACGCACGACGCGAGAACTCTGGAGGATGTCGATGCGCGTGTACGGGTCTCGTGCGTGGTAGTAGACCTCGTCGTCCTCTTCGAACCAGAGATCCATCGCATCCCATGCGAAGGACACGTATCCAGCAACCTCGTCCAGCTTCGAGTCTGCCCACACCTTGGCGACAGCACCGATCGTTCGGTCCCCGACGGTTACATCGAATAGTTTAGCTGTTCCGCGGCTTGGGGATCGCGTTGTCTCACCCGAGTCTGTCATCAGATCCAACCGAACATCGCCAGCAGGGAAGTAATACGTTGGAAAGTACGGGATCTCCCACACCATCTTCACCGCGGCCGAGTCGGCGATCATCACGCCCCCGATCTGGGCTCTGATCCTCTTCTGTGAATCTTCGACGCGCACACGTCCCCGTGTCTTCGTGGTCATGGAATCTCCTGGGCTGGTGGGAGGGTCAACGCCAGCAGTACGTCCTGGATTCCGTCAATTCGGGGAGTTCACAGTTGACAGTTCACAGTTGACAGTCAGAACCGAGGCGGTTCGAGCTCGATAACCCTCAGATGGGCGTTCCTTGATTCGTTCCGACTGTGAACTGAATACTGTGAACTGTCGACCCTTCGCTACTTCTGACCCAAGCGTGCCGGGTTCCTGAACTGCGCCTGGACATAGTCCTTGTTCATCATCGCGATGAAGTCGATCGAGATGCTCTTCGGACACGCCTTTTCGCATTCTCCGTAGTTCCTGCACGAACCGAAGTACTGCTCCATCGTTTCGACCATTGCAGCTGCCCTGAGATAGCGTTCAGGCTTGCCTTGGGGCAGCAGGCTCAGGTGCTGAGTCTTGGCCGCGGTGAACAGGTTCGCGGCACTGTTCGGGCACGCCGCAACACACGCAGCGCAACCAATGCATGATGCTGCGTCCATTGCGGACTCAGCGGCCCACTTGGGCACCTCGATGATATTGGCATCAGGAGCAGCCCCTGTGTTCACCGAGATATAGCCGCCTGCCTCGATGATACGATCGAAAGGTGACCGATCCACGATGAGATCCTTCTGGACAGGTAAGGCCGTTGCGCGCCACGGTTCGATGGTTATCGAGTCGCCATCCTTGAACTTCCGCATATGGAGTTGACATGTCGCGGTACCTGACTGTGGGCCATGGGGGTGGCCGTTGATCATCACTCCGCACATGCCGCAGATTCCCTCACGGCAGTCGTCGTCGAACGCTATCGGATCCTGGCCCGCTGCGTTGAGGTCTTCGTTCACTTCGTCGAGCATCTCGAGGAAGGATGCCTCGGGGCTTATGTTCTTGGCCTGGTAGGTCTTGAACTCGCCCTTTGCGTTTGCGCTGGCCTGTCTCCAGACCTTGAGTGACAGGTCCATTACTTGTAGCTCCTCTGCGTCAAAGCAACATATTCGAACTCGAGGTACTCCTTGTGGAGTCTCGGAGCATCATCATGCCCCGTCCACTGCCAGGCTGCCGAGTACGCAAAGTTCTCGTCGTCGCGCTGAGCCTCACCATCATCGGTCTGATGCTCGAGTCTGAAGTGGCCTCCGCAGCTCTCCTCCCTGTTCAGTGCATCGATACACATCAACTCGGCGAGCTCCAGGAAATCCGCCACCCTCCCCGCACGTTCGAGGGACTGGTTCAACGAATCGGATGTTCCGAGGACTCGTAGGTTGCTCCAGAAGTTGTCTTTGATCTCCTTGATCTCACTGATCGCTGTTTCGAGGCCTTCACGACTCCGTGCGAGACCGCAGTGCTCGATCATCACGTTTCCGAGCTGGCGATGGAAATGGTCGACGGACTGGGTGCCATCGATATCGAGGAACTTCTCTTCGCGTTCTGCCACCGCCTGGACCGCCTCCGTGAACACGGGGTCGTCCGTGGGGACTGGCGGGACGTTGAGATAGTCAACAAGGTACCCGCCGATGGTGTAGGGAAGAACGAAATATCCATCAGCGAGTCCCTGCATCAGGGCAGAGGCACCGAGGCGGTTCGCTCCATGGTCGGAGAAGTTCGCTTCGCCTATCGCATACAGACCAGGGATCGTGGTCATCAGGTTGTAGTCGACCCAGAGGCCACCCATCGTGTAGTGGGGGGCCGGATAGATACGCATCGGAACCTCGTACGGGTTCTCATCCGTGATACGTTCGTACATCTCGAATAGGTTCCCGTATCGTTCCTCGATCTTCGCTTGGCCGAGACGACCGATAGCGCTCTTGAAGTCGAGATAGACGCCGTTGCGCAGAGGGCCGATGCCCCTGTTGTCGTCGATCATGCGCATGGCGGCGCGAGACGCAACGTCACGGGGGACGAGGTTCCCGAACGCCGGGTACTGGCGTTCGAGGTAGTAGTCCCGCTCCTCTTCGGGTATGTCGTTCGGTGGCCGATTGTCACCTGGGGTCAGCGGCACCCAGATCCGACCGTCGTTGCGCAAGGACTCGGACATCAGTGTCAACTTGGACTGGTGTTCATCAGATGCTGGGATACAGGTCGGATGGATCTGTGTGAATGCAGGGTTGGCGAAGAACGCTCCCTTGCGGTACGCCCTCCAGATCGCCGAGCCGTTGCAGGCCATTGCGTTCGTGGAGAGGAAGAACACGTTCGAGTATCCGCCGGTTGCGAGCACAACAGCATGGGCGGAGTGGGAGGTGATTTCCCCTGTGATCAGGTTCCGCATGACGACACCTACGGCGTGGCCGTCCTTCATCACCAGTTCGAGCATCTCTGATCTGTTGAAGTACTCGACGGTTCCTGCGTCGATCTGACGTGCGAGTGCCTGGTACGCACCAAGCAGTAGCTGCTGGCCTGTCTGGCCGCGTGCGTAGAACGTTCTCGACACCTGAGCGCCGCCAAACGAGCGGTTGTCGAGGAGGCCACCGTACTCACGGGCATAGGGGATACCCTGGGCTGTGGTCTGATCGATGATCTCGTTCGCAACCTGGGCCAACCGGTACACGTTGGATTCCCTCGAACGGTAGTCCCCACCCTTGACCGTGTCATAGAACAGGCGGAAGATCGAGTCGCCATCATTCGGATAGTTCTTCGCAGCGTTGATACCACCCTGTGCGGCGATCGAGTGTGCCCTGCGAGGCGAGTCGTGATAGGTGAACACCTTCACGTTGTAACCAAGCTCACCGAATGATGCTGCTGCGGATGCGCCGGCAAGACCCGTGCCGATCACGATGATGTCGTACTTGCGTTTGTTCGCCGGGTTCACCAGTGGTGTCGAGAACTTGTGTTGTTCCCACTGGTCCTGAATCGGGCCTTCCGGGATCTTTGCGTCGAGTGCGTACAGTGATTCTGATTCTGTGACCATGTTGTGTGTGTCCACCTAGGAGATGTAACCGGACCACGCAGCAACGATGATTGCTGTGTTCCCGATGAATATGGTTGCTGCAAACGCGACGGCGACATAGCGCCGGAACGCCTTGTATCTGGGGTTCACGACTCCGAGACTCTGCCAGAGGCTCCACGCGCCGTGGTAGATATGGAACGCCAGTGCAGCCTGTGCGAGGAGGTAGAAAACCGCCACAATCGGCTGTGTCAAGCTGGCGATCATGTTGTGGTGGATCTCACCCTCCACGAAGTCAGGGTTCGCCCATCCGAGTGTCAGATCAGCAATGTGGAACAAGACGAACAGCAGGATGATCGTGCCGCCCCAGAGCATTGTTCTGTTGGCGTAGTTGACTGCTTCGTACTCACGTTTGTGCTCGTAACGCTCGCCACCCCTTGCCTTGCGGTTCCTAAGAGCAAGCACGTACGCCGCATAGATGTGGATGGCGAACATTGCCAGCAGACCGATTCGGAACAGCCACAGAATGGATTCATGGGGGACGAGGTGACCACCAAGGCTTCGCAGCGCTTCGCCATACAGGTCGATCTGGTACTCGCCTGTTACTGGATCGGTTCCGAGGAAGAACTTCAGGTTGCCGATCATGTGCACAAGCACGTAGAGCAGGAGTCCGATGCCGGTGAGGGCCATCAGCCACTTGAGTCCGATCGAGGAGGAGAAGAATCTTCCGAGCCAGGAGCGCCATCCCCGACGGGCCTCCACTTCAGCGCGTGTCGTTGTCGTCACTGAACCTTCCTAAAAGACGTTGTAAGGATTATAGGAGGTAGCTGTCAGCCTTCAGCCAAGGGGAGTATTTGGTACTTGGTACTTGGTATTTGGTACTTGGAGGATCCGCGGATAGGGAGCGGTCGTTCTCCGTTTTCCGTTCTCCGTTTCCCGAACGGAAGCTGCAAGCTCACAGCTTCGCGTCTGTGTCCTTTGTCACGGAGAACGGAAAACGGAAGACGGAAAACGTCTTTTCGACTTGACACGCGCGCGCGTGTGAGGTTGAATTACATAATCGTAATTACAAATTGACGGAGTTGACGTGTTTCCAGACCTCATTGAAGTCCTCCAGGCCGAAGGCGTAGACATGGCCTGGCAGGATTTCGCCAACTGTCGCGGCGCAGACCCTGACCTCTTCTTTCCGGAACGAGGTGCATCCACGCGCACCGCAAAGCAGATCTGCCGAGAGTGCTCTGTGCGAGCTGAGTGCCTCGAGTTCGCCATCGTTTCAAGTGAGAAGTTCGGTATTTGGGGAGCGATGTCCGAGCGTGAGCGGCGCAAGATCCGCCGTGAACGACAGATCGCGGCCGGTCATCGCCGCGCAGGTTGACAACACCTGAATGGCGACGCAAGTGGCGTAGAATCAGCGTGAGCCATCAGTAGGAGAGACACTTGAACATTGTCACGATCATCGTGTTCGTTGTCGTTGCGATAGCCATTGCTGCTCTCTTGGTGGTTGCTACGAAATCGTTTGGGCAGACAGCGCGACAATCTGTCGCGCCAGCCCCGACGCTTCCTCAACGCCCTGCCCCGATTGTCACGGATTTCCACGTACAGGGCGACACCGCTCGGGCCGTGTTCTCCGTGCCCCTCGGAGATGCTCCCGCAGGGGAGCATCTGTCAGAGTTGTTATCCGCAAGCGCCATCGAATATGTACGCACGAGGAAGGCGGATGGTCTCCCTCTCGATGGCGTGCACCACATAGAGGTGTCCGCCATGCGCGGAGACGATCCAGAAGTCGTGTGTACGGTGGACCTTCCTGGCGCTGGCGAGCTCCCAGATCCCAGACTCAACGTCCTCGTCGAACTCGAGCATGATCCGATTGCGCACGTGGCGTCTGTCGTTGCGGACACGACAGTCTCCACCTCGACGCCTGATTCCAAGACGCTTGATCCTGTGTCAGAGTTCATCGAACTCTCCGGTCCGACCGATGCGCACCTGCGTTCGATAGGTCTCGACCCGTCCGAGATGGAACTCAAGGACCTTGTCATCGGTCTGCTTCGTGTCGGCGGCTACGAGGTGACGGTTGGGAGAAGCGGCTTCAGCGTTGGGTCAGACGACAAGGCGAGCATCTACGGTCTCCAACGTGGCGGACAGAACACGGTTCTGGTGATCTACCCTCATGTGGTCGGCACTTATCCCGAACTCGATGAGAAGATCCTGTCTGAGTTTGCCGTGGGCGTCGCCCAGATCAACCCAGACGTGGCGATCCTTGTCACGGACAAATACAGCCCCTATGCGATGTATGAAAGGGAGAAGCGGGACAAGCGACTCGTGTTCATCACGAGAGAACGTCTGCAGGCATTCGTTGATTCGTTCGGCATCTCCTGATTCTTGCCGCTCAGGTTCTTTGGTTGCAAAGCAACTAGTTCTCATGGCTACACTCCGGGGTACGAAAGGAGTTCCACATGTTCATGCTCGCATTCATCAAGAACATCGGTGGACCTGAGATTCTCATCATCCTTGTCGTGGTGCTGTTGCTCTTCGGAGCGAAGAAACTCCCTGACCTTGCTCGCTCCATCGGCGCATCTGCCAAGGAGTTCAAGAAGGGCGTCGAGGACGGCGCGGATGAGGACGAGGACCAGTCTGAGGACACCACCGTTTAGGGGATTCTCAGGAACTCCCCGGACGTCCGTAGCGTTATACGCTTCGAGATGGGGACAATGTCTGAACACACAACGCTGACCTGGGAAGATGTTGCGCACCGGTACGGTCGCAAGATCTACACCTTTGCGTACCGCTTGACAGGCAATCCCGACGACGCAGCTGACCTCGTCCAGGAGGTGCTCCTGCGTGTTCGCAAGGGGCTCTCATCCTACACTCCCGGGTCGTTCGAGGGTTGGTTGTGGCGGATCACGCGCAACGCGTTCCTCGATGGGGTTCGGAAGAACAAGCGCCGCCCAACGGTGCCGCTGCCTGAGGGGGACTTCTCCGCTCTCGGAGCGAGCCCCTCTCCCGATGAGGTACTTGCCAGCGTCCGGTTATCAGACGATGTACAGGCTGCCCTCATAAAACTCCCATACGACTTCAGGGAGGCCGTCGTGTTGTGCGACGTTGTGGGCCTGACCTACGACGAGATAGCCAACGCGACAGATGTTCCTGTTGGAACTGTCCGCTCGAGGATCCATCGAGGTCGTTCGATGCTAAGAGGGCTGTTGACATGGCCCGTATGAACGCTGACCAAGAACGCCTGTCGATGTTGATGTCGTGTTATCTCGACGGCGAGTTGACTCCAGAGGAACTGGATGAAGTCGTCCATGCCTTGGACGCTGACCTCGATGCAATCGCCGAGTTCCGCAAGCTCAAGGAAGCTCACCGCGCCGTGAGCACCATGCCGCTGCTCGAGATTCCACTTCAACTGCTCCCCACGGGACATCTCGATGAAGAGCTTTCTGCCTTCCTCGACGGCGAGCTTGGCACCGCTGAGATCCCGGCCGTTGCCGCACACCTCGAATCCTGTGGTGAGTGTCGGATGGTGCTCATGGATCTCGACCAGTCCCGGATAGCCGTTCGAGCCCTGCCAGGGGTCGAATCGCCGGAGTTCCTCGATGTCCACCGACAAGCGAACGCCGAGTCGAAACGAAGAACACCTGCGATCATCGCTCTCGCAACCGGCGTCGCAGCCGTCCTCCTTGCGTTCACTGTTGGGCCACTCGGGTCCGGGGGTGATCAGCCAACCATCTCCATCGCGGACCTTGACGCGCGGCATGCTGCAGTTGCCTCCGTCCCATCAGCCGTTCAGATCTCGAATGTGACACCCTCACCATGACACGGCTGAGTCGCTCCGTCCTCGTTGGTACCACCTTCGCTGTTGCGTTCGCCGTTCTTGCGCCTGCAGCGTCTGCAGGTGACCTGGAGGACATCATCACCTCAGCTCGCGACGCAACGTTCAATGCCACGAGGATCACGAAGTCCGTATGGGGAGACCAGATCGAGGTCACCGACCAGTTGGTTGAGCACTGGAGCGGGGGTGAGCTGGTCAAGACGAACTCGGCGTGGACGGTTGCTGGAAACGGTCGATTGGTCACCATGGGCGAGGTGCCGTCCGGGCTCGTGTTTCTCACAGCACAGACAACACCTGAGATCGAGCGGTACGAGGTCGGCAAGGTGACAGACGTCACGCACATGCACAGGGAGGCTGAGCGCGTCGAAATCATGGAGGGGGATCTCAAGCGAGCCACGCTCATCATCGACAAACGTTCGGGTGCAGTGTTGCTTGCAGAGACGTTCAACGAGCACGGTCGCGTGTTCCGCACGATCGCGCTCAGCGACTTCAAGCCGTACCGCATGTACCCCGAGCCAGAGGACATGTCGTCTGTTCCCGTCCAGGTCATCATGCACACAGATAGCGACGTGCTCCCCGATGAGGTCGCTGGATACACCATGGTCGATGTTTTCCCTGGCCCCGGTGGTTCTGAGCAGGGCTTCTACTCAGATGGCTTGTTCGGATTCTCGCTGTTCTCCATATCCAGGCGAACAGCGATCGATGGATTCGAGGACTCGATGGCGCTCATCACGGACCATGGGTTGTACGAGATGGTTCCGACAGCGCGAGACGTGCGGATGCGGTGGGCCAACAGGCACCAGAATTTCGTCCTGGTCGGAGACATCCCCCCCGACCATCTCGAGGAGATCCTCGCCGCGCTTCCTACCCCAGAGCGAGACAGCATGCTCAAGATCTGGTGGCACAAGTTGTTTGGCTAATCGGTTGTCCGTTTTCCGTTTTCCGTTCTCCGATCCGCAATCTGGCCATGCTCCACCAAGGGAGAGAGGAATCTGGTTCTTTGTCTCCCTCAGTTGGCTGGGAGAGATGTCGAGGTACGAGACAGAGAGGGCCCTCCGACGCAGAAGACGGTAAACGGTAAACGGTAAACGGAGAACTGGCTTCTCAGCGCCCGATTTCCCGCCTTGCTACCACCATCGTGTGGACCTCGTCGGGGCCGTCTGCGATGCGTAGCGTTCTCATGTTCGCCCACATGCCAGCAAGGGGCGTGTCGTCGCATACGCCCATTCCGCCGTGTACCTGGATCGCTTTGTCGATGACCCACAGTGCAGTGTTGGGAGCAACGACCTTGATCGCGGACACGTCTCTGCGTGCGGCGCGGTTGCCCTCAGTGTCGATCAGCCATGCTGCCCTGAGCACGAGGAGTCTGGCCTGGTCGATCCGCCATCGGGACTCGGCGATCCACTCCTGGACAACCCCTTGATCCGCCACTCTCTTGCCGAACGCCTCTCTTGACCTGGCCCTCTCGACCATCATTGCGAGGGCACGTTCTGCCTGGCCGATCGCTCTCATGCAGTGATGAATTCTCCCTGGGCCGAGCCGCGCCTGGGCGATCATGTATCCCTGTCCGTGGCCTGCGATCATGTTGGATGCAGGGACCCGGACATCGTGATAGGCGACCTCAGCGTGGCCCCCACGATGGCTGTACCCGAAGACAGTGAGGTCACGAACGACCTCGACGCCGTCAGCATCCATAGGAACAAGGATCATCGAGTACCGGCTCTTCGGTGGTGCATCCGGGTCAGTCACCCCCATGAAAATCGAAACCTTCGAGTCCTTCGACATGGCCCCGGTTGACCACCACTTCGTTCCCGAGACGATGTAGTCGTCGCCGTCACGGATCACCGATGCTTCGAGGTTGCGTGGGTCCGAGGACGCGACCGCCGGTTCTGTCATTCCGAAGTTGGATCGGATCTCGCCTTCAAGGAGCGGTACAAGCCAACGCTCCTTCTGCTCGGGTGTGCCGAATATGTGCAGCACCTCCATGTTCCCCGTGTCGGGAGCCGAGCAGTTCGTCGCTTCAGGGGCGAGGTCGATGACATGCCCCATCATCTCCGCGAGTGGCGCATATTCAGTGTTCGACAGTCCAGCGCCGTATTCGTCGTCCGGTAGGAACAGGTTCCACAGCCCCTGCTCCTGTGCGATCCGTTTGAGCTCCACCATCTCTGGCGGTGCTTCGACCGGTTCACCAGGGAGAGGATCCCGCTCCTCTATCGCACGTTCAGCGGGGTAGACGTACTCCTCCATGAATGCGCCGAGCTGTTCCTGGTACCTGATTGATCGATCTGAGTATGAGAAGTCCATGGGGAAGAGAGTACTTGGTACTCAGCACTTGGTATTCAGTCCAAGAACCAAGTACCAAGTGGATCAGCGGATAGGGGGTGCGGGGCAGCCAGTTCACAGTTCACAGTTGACAGTCCACAGTCAGAAGATCTGCTCGCGAGTCCGGGTGCTTGAAGGCCTTGTCCGATTTCGTGGCAGGCTTCTTACGGACGGCGGAAAGCGGATAGCGGAGAGCGCTCTGGCCCTATCCGCGGATCCTCCAAGTACCAAGTACCAAGTACCTCTTCCGCTATCTGTCTTCCGGTGCTTCGTCGTAGTAGTCGAGGCGGTCGAGTGGCTGGACGAGGGACGTCAGGACGTTCATGACGTGAGCTGTTGTTCTCTTCAGGAAGCGGTAGTAGAGCGCCCTGGACACAGCGCTCTGTGCGTTGGTTTCCGGCGGGACCTGGCATTGGGCCTTGACGTGGGAGTCGTAGTCGCTGAGGAATCCGTCCGCCTTGTTGATGAGTTCCTGAGCGCGCTCCGTGTCCATTGCGTCGAATACGGAGGCAGCCTCCAGAATGAGAGTCGCGACAGAGTCCCGATACCCGGCCAGTTCGTCTTCGTCCGGAGCACCTGCGAAACTCGCACCGTAGCGGACGAGGTCGTACAGGTTCTTGGCATAGTCCCCGACACGCTCAGCGTCCTTGACGATCGATGCGTACTGAAGCACGAGCGCGAGGTCTCCTGTGTTCACCGACGCGTGGACCATGAGGCTCCGCCGTACGGCGGCTTGCATCTGGTTGATCTCCTGGTCGGTCGCACGTACCTCGCGTTTGGTTGCCTTTGACTTCCCACCCCCGAACAACGCATCGGATGCTGTGACGAAGATATCGTGGCCATCCTCGAGCATGCGCGCGATCGTCTCCCTGACCTCATCGATCGGGGTTTGTGATGTACCTTTGAAGAATTCGAGTACCACGGGGTCCTCCTAGTTGAGTATGACGATTCCGAGAATTGGGATCACGATAAACATACCGCCCACGTAGGCGATCGCTATCCATTTCTTGTTGGTGGCGAGTTCCGCCAGCTTCTCAGCGAGTATCACGGGAATGTACCTGATCTTCGGGATCGGGTAGATGAGAAGGATCGCGAACACATTGAACAGCAGATGGACGAGGGCGATGGTCATACCGCTGGCTACCCCGGTCGCGAGGGCAGCCAGAAGCGCCGTTACCGTTGTCCCTATGTTCGCGCCAAGTGTGATCGGGTATGCGTTTCTGAGCAACAGGATGCCCGATGCCACGAGGGGCACAAGGATCGAGGTGGTGATGGAAGATGACTGAACAGAGATCGTAACCAGCACACCAACACCCATCCCGACCAGGGCACTCTTGGCGAGAGCAGCGTTGATCGAGTTCTCGATACGTGCAGCGATCAACAGCCTCATGTTCTTCGTGATGTACATGAGTGTCACGAAGATGATGATGATGCCGACCGCGATGAAGGTGATCCCGAGTGTGGTTGGGTCTTCGATGAATCTCTCGAATACACCCTCGATCAGGTTTGCGCCCCATTTTACCGCGCCCTTGATCGGCGAGTTGAAGGTCGCGTCCTTGCCTACTGGGAGGAGATCGGTGAGCCATGTCGCGGATTTGAGCAGGAATCCCGTGAAGTACTCGAGGGGGAGGAACACGATGACAGCCATGAGATTGAAGAAATCATGCATCGTTGCCGCGGAGAAAGCCAGCTTGAATTCTTCGGACTTGCGGGCGTGTGCAAGCGACACGATCGTGTTGGTGACTGTGGTGCCGATGTTGGCACCCATGACCATGTAGACAGCGATCCCGATATCAAGCTGTCCTGCAGCGACAAGTCCGACGATCGTGGCGGTCGTCACCGATGAGGACTGGACAAGGACCGTTGCCAGGATGCCGACGAAAAGTGCGGCAACAGGGTTGGTAATGCCGTCGAAGAGGCCCCCAGCGGTGTCTGATCCGAGGAGCTTGACGCCACCCTCGAGCATCTTGACGCCGACGAGGAAGAGGTACAGGAGTCCGACAACGAGTATCGCACGAGCTGCAGGTGGGAGCCCCCGCTTCGGGTCTCCGACTATGGGTGACTGTGACGGAGGCAATTCAGGAGGTTCTATGCGCTGCACCTAACGGAATAGAGCTACATCCGATTCACTCAGATAATAGGCGTGGCGGTGGGAGCACGCATCATCGATGTGACGAGCAGCTACACGTTCGCTGAGCGCGGCCCCGAGTGCTGATACCTCGGTCGCTCGGACCCGTTTGAAGCCGTTCGATTCAGAGCGCTGAGAGTGCCTGGCCGTAGAGTTCGTACTCGCGGGGAATCGACAGCGAATCGGTTGCGATGACATCCTGGATGACACCATCGGCATCGATCACGTACGTGACGCGGTTCGCGGCCCCGAGCATGTCGTTGAAGGCGTCGTAC
>Ga0190293_1000245_pt1 | contig 19030 bp, 20 predicted proteins | sample 48693001_MG_FD_161671 | JGI IMG/M metagenome (GOLD analysis project Ga0190293, IMG submission 161671) | Hydrothermal vent microbial mat bacterial communities from Southern Trench, Guaymas Basin, Mexico - 4869-30-0-1_MG | ecosystem: Environmental > Aquatic > Marine > Hydrothermal vents >...
GATTCGGGTAAGGAATTGTTCGACCTGGCAGATTACATTGCAGAATTGAAAGTGCCCGAAGGCGCCAGCATTATCGGTAAGCGTGTCCGTGAACTGGATGATCTCGCGGCTGACAGTGACGTTGATATTATCGGCCTGATCCGCAAGGGCAGGCGCATGCCCGGTCTTGCACGGATAGTCGAGGTCCAGGCCGATGATATCCTGGTCGTGGAAGCACATCCCGATAGTATCGAGGACGCTCTTGGCAATATGGGCCTTGAATATGTAGGTGCGGGTAAGGAACTGCTGAAAGATGAAGATCTGGAATTACAGGAAGTTGTAGTTCCGGAAAACTCCAGGCTGGCAGGTCGTTCGGTCCTGTCCCTGCGTCTTTTGTATCGCTACCGTGTTGCGCTGGTTGGCGTATCCCGGGAAGGCAAACGGTTTAGAGAGCATGTGCGCAAGCTCGAGATCCGTCCTGGTGATGTGTTGTTGTTATTGGGTGCAGGTGAAAGGCTGGGTGATGTTGTCACGCGCCTCGGCTTGTTGCCGCTCGCAGATCGTGGTCCGCGGGTTATCCAACGCCAGAAGGCATGGTTAGCCGTCGGCATATTCGCAGCCGCTATTGTGACCGCCAGTGCGGGTATCATTTATCTGCCAATCGCACTCGGCTGTGTTGCAGCGGCGTATGTCCTGCTTAATATCGTTCCCATACGAGAGGTTTACCATTCCGTGGAATGGCCGGTAATTGTATTGCTGGGCAGCATGATTCCCATCGGCAGCGCCCTGCAGTCAACGGGCGGTACGGCGCTGATTGCCGACGGAATTGTCGGCTTGTCTGCTGGATATTCACCTGCCGTGGTGCTGACGCTGTTGATTGTGATCACGATGACCTTGTCGGATGTTATGAACAATACCGCAACAGCAGTGATCGCCGCTCCGGTTGGGCTGGAAGTTGCCACCCGGCTCGGTGTCAATGCCGACCCTTTCCTGATGGGTGTTGCTGTCGCTGCATCCTGCGCCTTCCTGACGCCGATCGGGCACAAGAACAATATCCTTGTCATGGGGCCGGGTGGTTACCGCTTTGGCGATTACTGGCGTATGGGCCTGCCGCTGGAAATACTGATTATCGCCGTATCGGTACCGATGATCATGTGGGTGTGGCCGCTGTAGGCCCCCCCGATTTGTACATAGCGGGTGTCCGGGTTTATGCTTCTCAGGCAAATTGATCTTGATCAAGTTATCTATTGACATTAAAAGAATGTAATATGCGACTGTTTAAAACAGGCCGGATATTCCTACTCACACAATAGAGGCGACCACTGTGCAATCCGTTGAAGAAGTTCTTGATTTTGCAATCTCGCGCGAGCAAGAGGCAGTTGATTTTTATACAAAACTATCTGAAATAGCACCGGGCAAACAACTACAGGACCTGATGCGGGATTATGCCAAAGAGGAACAGCGCCACAAGGACAAATTACTGGCGGTCAAAACCGGCGGCGTGTTGGATAACGCACATAAGCGACCGTTGGATTTGAAGATGGCGGATTACCTCGCCGATGTGGAGGAAACACCTGAAATGACTTATCAGGATGCGCTGATCATTGCCATGAAGCGTGAGCAACTGGCGTTCAGGCTTTACACGGATATGGCAGAAAAGGTGGAAGACCCTGAATTGAAGTCGCTGTTTGAATCGCTGGCCAGAGAAGAGGCCTCTCACAAAAATTATTTTGAGTCCGAGTACGATGACAAAATCTACACCGACAACTAACCCTCCGAAACAAAGGATGGCAGTCAGTCTGTTTATCAGCCTGTTTGCGATCTGGCTGATGCTGAACTCGACACTTGCATGGCAGGTCTGGGCTCTGGGTGCCGTACTGGCGCTGGCCGGGGCCATAGTGATGAAGGATATTGCATCAGCCTATGCAGGCATAAGTATCACCCCACGGGCAGTTGCGTATTACTTTGCTTACCTGGGTGTGTTCATGAAGGAGTTGGTGGTGGCAAACCTGAAGGTGGCTGGCCTGGTGCTGATGCGTAACCCGGATCTTCAGCCTGCCATTATCCAGGTTAAAACCAGCCTCAAGTCGCCTGTTGGAAGGTTGGCCCTGGCCAATTCAATTACCCTCACACCGGGAACACTGGTGGTTGATATCAAGGGTGATTCATTGTTCATACATTGTATTAATGTCAGCAAGGAACATCCCGCTGAAGAAGTTCGCGAAGGTGTCGAGCGCTTCGAAAAATACCTGAAGGTGGTGTATGGCTGAAATAATCCTCAATCTGGCTATTTTTATCATCATGATTGCTATTGCTCTGGGTGTTTATCGCCTGGTGAAGGGGCCGACGGTGGTGGATCGTATCATCGGGCTCGACCTGTTGACCCTGGTTTCCATTGCGTTGATTGCCCTGATTGCCCATATCAGTTCCCGCTTCATTTATATTGATGTTGCACTGGTATATGGGCTGCTGAGCTTCCTCAGTGTATTGGCAGTCGCACGTTATCTTGAGAGGGGTCTGTAATGATGATGACCCTGATAACACTGGTGTTGTGCATCGGCATTCTCATCAGCGCATTGCTCGCAACCTATGTGAAGAGACGGGTTGCTGCCGTGGTCAGCGCTGGTCTGACAGGCCTGTTTGCCTCCGTTACCTATGTGATTTTATCGGCACCGGATGTCGCGATGACGGAAGCTGCTATCGGCAGCGGCATAACAACCGTCATTTTTCTGTTCGCGCTAAGTAAAACCAAGGGTGAGGCTGATGAATGAAATAATTGGCAGCCTGGTGATTCTGGCCGGTGCGATATTCCTGTTGCTGGCCGCTATCGGTGTCGTAAGGATGCCCGATAGTTACAACCGCATACAGACAGGTACCAAGGCAACCACGCTGGGTTTGATCCTGGTGTTAGGCGGCATCGCTATTTATCACCCGGGCTGGATATGGAAACTGATCCTGCTGGTCTATTTCGTACTGCTCAGTAACCCGGCCTCATCACACGCACTGGCACGCGCGGCCCATCGTCGAAGTGTTTTCAAAATGGACGCAACGGTCGTCGATGAACTCGAATCGTTCGAGAAAGACGCCGGTGAAGAACGTGATGAACCGCTGGAGCAGTCATAATGTTAAAAAGACTATTCATGCTGATTGCACTGGCGATGATGGCTGTTATGTTTTTCGACATCGCGGGCAATTTCTCCGAACGAACCGAACTGACCGGTATTTCTGAGCACTACGCTACCAAGGGCGCGGAAGAACTGGGTGCTGCAAACCTGGTGACATCGGTCGTGGTGATTTATCGCGGCCTGGATACCCTGGGTGAGGTGACGGTACTGTTTATCTCCGCAGCTGGTGCTGCGCTGATGTTGCGCAGGCGACGGGTGCCCGGTGAGAAGGCAGCAGCCGAAGATGGTCATGATCCACAGCCTCGTCGGGAGGCATCAGAAATTGTGCGCACCACGCTCAGCGTTCTGTTTCCGGTGATCATGCTGTTTGGTGTTTACATCTTTATCAATGGCCACCTTACGCCCGGAGGCGGTTTCCAGGGCGGTGCAGTGATCGCCTCGGCCATCTTGTTTTACATACTTGCCCTGCCCAATGAGTCAATCAGCCATAAGCTGTTGATGAAGGTTGAATCCCTTTCCGGGTTCACCTACGTGATGCTTGGCTTGCTCGGTGTGGTACTGGCCGGCGGTTTTCTCGATAGCCGGGTACTGCCGCTCGGTGAGTTCGGCTCATTGTTCAGTGCCGGTCTGATTCCACTGATCTATATATTGGTCGGTTTGAAGGTCGGATCCGAGCTTGGTAGCTTAATACAGAAGTTCAAGGAGTAGGTGGTGCTGGAACTCAATCTGAACCTGCCCTTATCCAGTATTGTGCTGGTCACCGGGTTTTTGCTGATGCTGATCGGTTTGTGGGCGATGTTTGTACATAAGAACATCATCCGCATGATTATCGGCTTTTCAATTATTGATACCGGCATTCACATGGTGATGGTATCGCTGGGTTATATCACCGGCGGCACCGCGCCCATATTTGATGATGTGGTTCGTGTGACAGATTCCAGCGTGGTTATTGTGGACCCGGTTCCTTCGGCGCTGGTGTTGACGGCGATCGTCATTGGTCTCGGTGTGACCGCGATCATGCTTTCGTATGCAGTCAAGATATACCAGGCTAAAAATTCGCTCTCAATTGACGATTGTGCAGAACAAAAATGGTAGCCGAACTCCTGAGTCCACTGAATATCATTATCGTCGCGCTTGGCGTCGGTTTCCTGTTGCCGCTGATTCATGCAAGGTCACCACAACTGGCATCACAGGCGATGATGGCCAGCCTGCTGTATTTTGTCCTTGTCAGCGCCGTTCATTTTTATTGGCTGCTGGGCGGGGCTGCGTCCACCGAGATCATTACGGCCGGTATTCAACCGCCATTTGCGATTAATCTGCGTTTCGGGATGGCGGAGTCGTTCGTGTTGCTGGCCGTCAATCTGGCTGCTCTGTTCGGCGCCAGGTATATGCTGGATGTGTTGAAGGAACATGCCTCGTCGATGTTGCTGTTTCTGATCTGGATCATGGGCATCAATGGCATGGTGATGACGCGTGATCTGTTTAACCTGTTTATCTTTGTCGAGATCACGGCTGTTGCCGGTTTTGTACTGGTCGCGATGGAGCAACAGTCAGTGGCGCTTTCCGCCGGTTTTAAATATGTCATGGCCGGCACCCTGGCTTCCGGGTTTTTGCTGCTGGGTACGATGTTGCTTTACTACCAGACAGGCACCCTCAATATTGACGACCTGGTATTGCACAGAGCAATGATTGTTGGCCCATTGGGGACCGCCGCTTTGATGCTGGTACTCGGTGCGATCCTGATTGAACTCAAACCCTTTCCGGCCAACGGCTGGGGGCTGGATGTCTACCAGGCAGCACCGGCGAGCATTGCCGCGCTGGTATCGGTGGGTGTCTCGGCTGGATACCTGTTTGCCCTGTATAAAATACTGCCTTTAATCACCTCATTTCTGCCGGTCATTGCAATGACCGGTCTGTTGACCTTTGTCGTGTCCAATTTTATCGGCCTGAGACAATCCAGGGCCCGGCGGGTGCTGGGTTACTCATCGGTTGGCCAGGTGGGCCTGGTGATAGCCGCTCTGGCGCTGCTGACCCAGTTCTCCTTAACGGAGTACATTCCGCTGGTGGTGGGTGGCCTGTTCATCAATCACTTTCTCGCCAAGGCAGGCCTGTTCTGGCTGGCTGGCATCGTCAAAAGCGAAGATATGGGTGACTGGTCGCAGTTACGCAGTAAACCGATATTGCTGGTGAGTTTTCTGTTTCTGATCACCGCACTGGCCGGCTTGCCGCCGTTCCCGACATTCTGGGCAAAATGGCAACTGGTAATGAGCCTGGTAGAGCATCAACAGCACAGCTGGGTGTTTTTCATTCTGCTTGGTTCGCTACTGGAAGTCGTCTATCTGTTCCGCTGGTTTGGCAAGGCCGTCAACGGTACATCTGAAGACACCAATGAGGTAGCCCGATCCGGATATGGCCAATGGTTGCCGGTGGTTTCGTTTGTTGCGCTGCTGCTGATTTGCGGCCAGGTGATGGCAGGTGGTTTTGGCTTGCCCTGGCTGGCACTGTTGCCGGTGTATGCAGGGTTGTTGTTGCTGTTAATCGACCGTTTCAATGAGAACCTCAAACAGGCGGTTTCATTATTGGTGCTTGTTGCCTACAGTCTTTACCTGCTGCCATCTTTGAACGGCTTGAACTGGATTTTCGGCCTGATGCTGTTGCCCGGTTCTATCCTGATGTTGATCGCATCCCCCTATCAAAAGAGCATCAAGCGACCTGCGTTTTATCCTCTGTTCGTGATGCTGGTATTGTCGTTGGGAACTCTGCTTACGGCAGATACCATGCTCGGGTTTTTCCTTGGCTGGGAGTTCATGACGGTCAGTTCCTACCTGCTGGTTAGCCTGGGCAAAAAAGCAACGCGTCCTTCGCTGGTCTACCTGGTATTTTCCATCGCCGGGGCTTTCCTGATCCTGTTTGGTTTTGCGCTCATTTATGCTCAAACGGGCTCGACAATGTTGTCGGCTATCACGCAGGCCACCGCTGTTTCCAACTGGCCGTTGATACTGTTATTTACCGGTTTCTTTATCAAACTAGGTGGGCTCGGTGTACATGTCTGGCTGCCGGATGCCTATATCGAATCCGATGATGATTTCACCGCCATGATGTCCTCGGTGGTCAGTAAAGCGGGCGTGTTCGGCTTATTTATTATTGGCTCACAACTAAGTGCGCAGCTGAATGATATTGAAACCATCCTGACCATTATCGGCTGGATTGGATTGATCATGGCAGTAACCGGCGCATTGATGGCGGCCATGAGTGAAGACGTGAAACGTCTGCTGGCCTATTCCAGTATCGGACAGTTGGGTTATATCGTCACAACATTCGCCATTGCCAACCACACGGGCTGGGTGGCAGGTCTTTACCTGGCGGTCAATCACCTGCTTTATAAAGGCCTGATATTTCTTGCCATCGCCGGTGTTATTTACCGGGTTAAAACCAATTATATGTACAAGATGGGTGGTCTGATCAAAAATATGCCGATCAGTTTTATATCGGTTCTGATCGGTATTATCGCGATCTCCGGTGTGCCGCCGCTGCTTGGCTTTGGCGGTAAATGGCTACTTTATAATGCCTTGCTTGAGAGGGGCTGGTACCTGCAAGCGGGCCTGGCATTCTTTGCCAGCGCTCTTGCATTCCTTTACCTGTTCAGGTTGATCCATACGGTTTTCCTCGGACAGCGTAAACGTGATCATGCTGATGTCAAAGAAGCGCCGCTTGCCCTGTTGATACCACAGGTTTCCCTGATGTTAATCATCATGGCTTTCTCAATGTTCCCAAGCCTGTTGATCCAGCCGATTTCCGATGCCGTGGCACCCTATATCGCCTCGACATTTGTCTGGGATGGCAACCAGTTGATCACTCAGAATGGGTACTGGAACGGTTTCCTCGTCATGAATATTGTCGGTGTGCTGTTCATGGTGCCGATGATCTTTTTGTGGCTGGTTTCAAGGACCGTGAAGGTGCAGAAAGTGAAGCAGTTCAATATTGTGTTTGCGGCAGAAAAACCGTTTACACCGGCCACCACGCATTATGCGTATAACTTTTATAATTTTTATGACAAGGCACTCGGCTTTTTGATGAAACCAGACGCGACCGGTTTCTGGAACGGTGTTGCTGAATGGGGCCATACAATTGGCGCATCTTTACGCAGGGTTTATACCGGTAACGGCCAGACCTACGCAGCACTGATCCTGTTTTACATCGGTGTGCTTTATCTTGCCGTGAGGGCAGTGTGATGGATTGGGCTATCAGTATTTTTAATTACATTGTGACCGTGGTAGTTGTGCTGATCTACGGTCTGTTGCTGTACGCCTTTATCGCCAAGACGATGGCGCGGGTGCAGGGCCGGGTGGGCATACCTATTTATCAACCTTTCCTCGACATCATCCAGACCTATAACAAGCGCACAGCGGTCACCCATGGCGTGATGTTTGATCTGGGGCCGGTCTTCCGACTGGCGGGTGGCCTGGGTACGCTGGCGTTTATCCCGGTGATCTACGGCAGTGAGGTATTTGGTAATTTCCATTTTGCCGGCGATCTGCTGCTGGTGATGTATTTTGTCTTTTTCGGTCAGTTGGGCATGGCGCTCGGCGCGGGTGAGAGCGGACATCCTTACGCGTCCATGGGCGTGTCCCGTGGTCTGGCCCAGATGACGGCCTTTGAAGTGCCATTTGCGCTGGCCGTTATTGCGGTGTTTGTTCAGTATGATTCCGCTTCCATCACTGAGATTGTGGCAGCCCAGCAGGGTTCCATCTATAACTGGACGCTGTTTACCAACCCGTTTGCGGTGATTGCCGCCATGTTTGCTTTCCTGGGTATGTCGATGTATCCGCCGTTTGACCTGGTGACTGCGCCCAATGAGATTCCTATTGGGCCGCCGACTGAATATCACGGCCCCTACCTGTCATTTTTGCAGACCAACCGCTCCATTTTTGCGGGTGCCAAGCTGATATTGTTCATGAACCTGTTTTTTGGTGGCGCCACCAACCTGCCCATCATGATGATTAAACTGTGGGCAATTTACATGATCCCGGTTTTGATTGGCGTCGCCTTTGCACGTTTCAAAGTGGAGCACGCAATTCGCTTTTTCTTAGGGATTCCCACGCTGATAGGAATAATCGCAGTACTTTACGTGCAGTACTGGGGAACATAACTATGAATGATATAGATGACAAATTGAAAATCGATCTTCCACAGGCAAAAACCCATTCGCCGAGCGGCCCTCCCGGAGACGGTACCGGCCCCGCTAACAGCGTGCTTGAAAATGCCGGTTTGAGCCTGGAAGATCAACAGTTGTTCTGTGATGCCGCCCCGGTTCCCTATGAGCCCTATTCACCTGAATTTATTGAGCGGTTTCATAACTGGATCAGGGCCAATTCAATGTGGGTGCTGGCATTCGGTACCGGTTGCGGGGCGATTGAACTCAATCCATTAATGACCTCACGTTTTGATGCGAACCGTTTCGGCATCCAGATGCGGCCGACGCCAAGACAGGCCTCGGTGCTGATTGTTGCCGGTTATTCATCGGTTAAAACCCTTAAACGGATCATTCGCAGTTACGAGCAGATGCAGGGCCCGAAATTTGTCATCGGCCTGGGTATCTGCACCATCAACGGCGGCATGTACTGGGATAGCTACAACACCATCAAGCGCCTGGATCGCTATATTCCGGTTGATCTGTATGTCACCGGTTGTATGCCGAGACCGGAAGCGCTGCTGGCGGGTTTCATGGAACTCAAGCGCAAGATCAAGGCGGGTGAATGTGATGGCGCCAACCGCTATGTGAAGGATTTCGAATGGTACAAGGCGAACCAGAAGAGAGTTATCAAGAAATGGGACATGCCGGACTACAACTGGTGAGCAAGGAATTTATGCAACAATTATGTGAACGTTTGACGCAAAGATTTGACTGTGACCAGATCCTGCATCAGAAAGACGATTTAAGTTTTCTGCGGGTTGATAAAGACAAGCTCGAAAGCACGCTGGTCTATCTCAAAACCCATGAGGGTTTTGTTCACCTCAGCTTTGTGACCGTGATCGATTATATCGAGGACGATATTTTTCGCCTGAGCTATATGCTGCACAATTACGAGAGCAAGACCGACCTCGCCGTGCAGACTGAAATCTCACGCACTGCATCAACCATGCATTCAATCCACCACCTGTGGGCCCAGGCCTGGACCTATCAGCGTGAGTTGAAGGAAATGTACGGTATCGACTTTCCGGGCAGTCCCAGGGTGAATGATGAATTCGTGCTCGAGGGCTGGGATGGGCCACCACCGATGTTGCGCGATTTCGATACCGCGGCATTCTGCGAAGAACGTTTTGTTGAGCGCGAAGGCAGGGAAAGCCAGGACGTCAAACAGACCATGCGTGATAATTTATATCCGGAAAGAGGGGAGGTTTGAGCCATGTTTGAACTCAATCGCCTCTCCGAAGCCGAACTGGAAAGCGGCAAGTACACAAAGATATGGCACGGCCCTCAGCACCCGGGCATCACCGGCAATATGTCGCTGGAACTGACCCTGTGCGGTGATGATGTGGTCGAATGCAAGACCCATGTGGGTTATCTCCACCGTGGTTTCGAGAAAATGATGGAGCGTCGCACCTTCATTCAGAATTTCCCCATCGTTTGTCGTATTGCCGTACCGGAACCGACATTCAATGAATACCTGTATGCCGCTGCCGTCGAGGAACTGGCCGGTATTGAAGTGCCTGAGCGCGCAGAGTGGTTGCGTTGCCTGAACCTCGAAATGATGCGTCTCGCCAGCTTTTTGATGTGGCTGGGCGGCGCCAGCGGGTCATTTGGCCTGAGAACCGTGTACCAGTGGACGGTCACGCACCGTGATTACATGCTGGACCTGTTTGAGGAGATGACCGGCGCCAGGATTTACCATATGTACATCACCCCCGGTGGTGTGCGTGCACCCTTGCCCGAGGGTTTCACCGAGCGGGCTTTGAGCGTTATGAACGGCATAGAAAAGCTGCTGTTCGAGATCGAAAGGGTGGTGCTCAATAACTATGTCTTCAAGCTGCGTTCAGAGGGACTGGGTGTGATTGACCCCGGCATGGTGGATGACTACGGTATTGTCGGCCCCAATGCGCGAGCCCTCGGACTGGCGCGCGATGTCAGAAAGGACTCACCTTACCTGGTCTACGACCAACTGGATTTTGAGATTATTACCGGTGATAAATCCGACGCCTACAACCGGACAGTCCAGCGTTACCAAGAGATGCACCAGTGCATTTCGCTGATCCGCCAGATGCTGAAACAGGTGCCGACCTCCGGTTCTTTCCACGCTAATTTGCCGAACGTCCTGCATTGGAAAATCCCCGCAGGGCAAACCTACGTCAAAGCGGAATGCACACGCGGTGAATATGGTTATTACCTGGTGACCGACGGTAGCGAGTATCTGCGCCGCATCACCATCCGTGGCCCCAGCTATACGCATGCGATTGCGGTGATGGAAAAACTGGTGGTGGGAGTCAATATTGCTGATGTCGCAGGCCTGATGGTATCCCTGCATACCTATCCGCCCGAGATTGAGCGTTAAACAAGAGCTTATGCTGATATGAAACTGAAAGACATCACCTCACCTTTTTATGTCTGGCAACGGGCTTTTGAGAAGCCTTATACCCAGAGCAAGCCTATCCAGGAACGGATTGGTGCGCATGCCTATCGCGGTTTTCATATCAATGACATCGAAAAATGTGTCGGTTGTGGTACCTGTGAGGAGATTTGCCAGAACGGTGCCATAGATATGGTCAAGATCGCTGAAAAAGCCAGCGAAAAAGGTGATAGCGGCCTGGTGCCGCGTTTTGATTACGGACGTTGCTGCTGGTGTGCGCTGTGTGTGGATATCTGTACCACCGGATCTTTGGGCATGAGCAATGAATACACCTGGGCATCGGATGATCCTGACAGTTTCCGTTTTACCCCCGGCGTTGACCAGACGTCCTGGCAGGATAGCGAACATGGTTACCGGCGGCACCCCGATTACAACCTGCTGAAGCTCGAACGTTCCGAGATGAGCATGCTGGACCCGGATGAGGGTCTGAAGTCATTTGATGAAGTGGTTCATGGTTTTGATCACAAACAGGCCGTTTTAGAAGCCGACCGTTGCATTGAATGCGAGATATGTGTCGCGACCTGTCCGGCCAGCATGGATATTCCTGATTACATCCGTGCGGTTCGCGACCAGGATTTCGAAGAAGGTCTGCGTATCCTGTACAAGACCAACCCGTTCTCGGCAACCTGTGGGCGTATCTGCACCCACCATTGCGAAACCGACTGCACCATCAGCACCTTTGGCAAGCCATTGGCGATCCGCTGGCTCAAACGTTATATCGTTGACCAGATTCCAGCCGAACGCTTCGCAGAAATTCTGCAGGATGAAATTGTAGAAAACGGCCACCATGCTTCCATCATCGGTGCAGGCCCCGGCGGTATGAGTGCGGCCTATTATCTGCGCAAGAAAGGTTATGGCGTAACCGTCTATGAGGCCAGCGACTCCGGTGGCGGCATGTTGCGTTATGGTGTGCCGTCCTACCGCCTGCCGGATGACCAGTTGGACAAGGATATCGATTACATTGTCTCGCTGGGTGTCGAGGTTAAATACAAGACAAAGATTGGCCGGGATGTTCAATTCCAGCAATTGATGGACGAAAGTGACGCCATCTTTATCGCCACGGGTCTCAATCAGCCATCCAGTATGCGCATCAATGGTGAAGATCATCCGCGTGTGTTGTCCGGACTGGCTGTACTGGATGATGTCGCCAGTCACCGCGATCCCGGTGTTGGCAGAAATGTGGCTGTCATCGGCGGTGGCAATGTCGCCATGGATGCGGCGCGTGTATGCCGGCGTCTGGGTGCGAAAGTGACCGTACTCTACCGTCGCCGTATCGTAGATATGCCTGCGGATAAGGAAGAGATCGAAGAGGCACACGAAGAACAGGTCAATTTTGTCATTCAGGCAATACCCGTGCTGATTGAGGATGCCGACTCAAAAGAGAAGGTGACGATACAGTGGGGCGAGGCCAAAATGGTGGCCGAAGAGGGCAAACGCCCGAGACCGGTGTTGCAGGAAGACAAAATGCACACCGAGACCTATGACTGCATTATTTCAGCCATCGGCCAGGCCGGTGACTTCAGCTTCCTGCCCCGGGATATTTCAGATCAGTTGAATCAGCACTGGGGTAAATTCGAAGTTGATGAACGTCAACGCACCACTGTCGGCAAGATTTTCATCGGTGGAGATATTGCCAATAGCGTTGCCGATGCTATCAGCGCGATTGCAGACGGGAAAAATGCTGCGATTGGTATTGATGCCTTTGTGAAAGGCTAGTTTGCGTCGTCCCGGCGAAGGCCGGGATTTCCCAAAGCTATTGCGATGCTTAAATAGGACTCACTTTTAAGACATGGCGTACGAGATGGGTAGGTTCTTCAGAGACGCGCTTTGAATACATCCATGTACGCTCATCACCGACTTCCTGTCGGTGAAGGTCTCTGAAGAACCTACCCACCCCGTACTGACATCCTGAGAAACCGTTCTCTTTTATCCATCATAAATACTTATATCAAAGGAAGGGGTTAAGCACCTCAACACTCCCATACCTCTGCCCATGATTTAAATCCTCACTGTACAGCCTGGGAATGCTTATGCTCTCAGCCGCAGCAAGAATCGCTCCATCCCAATAAGACGTTTGGTAACGCACCGAGATTTCTATTGCAATTTTAACCAGGCTGGCTTCAATGGCCACACAGGGAAATTGTGCCAGTTCCTCAATCCAGGCCAGAGCCTGTTCCGGGGAGAGCGGTTCGGCCAGTTTGCGTGTAACGGTAACGTAAAATTCCTGGAGAACCTGTGCTGAGATTGCAAAACTCTCTGTTTCAATAATTTCCAGTGCCCTTTGGCGTTTAGCTTTTTCACTCTCGTCGCTGGTAACGGCATAAACCAGAATATTGGTATCGAGGAAAACATCAACGCTCATATAAATCGTCCTTGCTCCAGGTTTTGGATCCTCTTTTAGCAGTACTGTTTTCACTCAGTATCCGAATATTCTTACGGGCTTGCCTGGCTTTGTCCTCACGTTTGGCAATATTGGTCAAATATTCTCTAACCAGGCTATTCACTGAACGATTGTGTTCGGCTGAATATCGCCTGACAACAGCAAGAACTTCCTCATCTACAGTTAATGTAATGTTTTTCATATAACACAGGATATGTGTAAATGTGTAAAAATTCAATGTATCTTACTGAATCAGAACCACACAGGAAGGCATGCCGTACGAATCGGGAGATGCAGTGGTAATACGGTGTGTCCTCAATGGAGACCTGGCGATATCTGGGTTCTGGCATGTGTCCAGTTTAGACAAGTGGCCAGTTGGCTACTATGGCAAAAGCTGATGGTTGTTGTAGGATCAGGACTAAATGTGGCTGTCCGGGCTTCTTTCGCGATTAGCCCTCTGTCATCCCGGATCAAGCCCGGGGTGACTTTTCCTTCTCTGGATCAAAGAGCAATTCTGCCATTATTTATCGTATTTTATCTTCATTCTAATTGATCCTGATCAAGTACCTTATTTATATTAGAAGAATATAATATACCGCTTCAAGAACAGAGCTAAACCACGAAGGAATTATTTAAGACGATGGCAAGCAGAAACGCGGTTACAGGTACCGGAAAAGGCCTGTTAGTACCGTTCCTGGTACTTTTACTGTTTTGGATATTGCTGAACGGTTCGGTCGCAGCCGACACCCTGGCTGTGGGTGTGCTGGCGGCGTTTCTGATTACGCTGTTTTTCAGGCGGGGCCTGGCCCCCATTGCCGAATTCCCGTTCACGCCGCGCGCCATCATTGCCGCGGTTCAGTTCATTGCTTACTTTTTTAAAGAGATGATCAAGTCGAACGTCAAGTTGGCTGCCATCGTTCTGAACCCCAGGCTGCCGATTAATCCCGGCATCGTCAAGGTCAGGACAACATTAAAGAGCCCGATGGCCCGCTTGCTGTTGGCCAACTCTATTACGCTAACCCCCGGAACGCTCACGCTCGAGCTTGAAGGTGAGTGGCTTTACATTCATTTGGTGACAACTGAATCGACAGATATTGAAGCGGCTACAAAAAGCATTGTTACCGGCTTCGAACGTTACCTGGAGGTGATGTATGGTTGATGTACTCATCGGACTGGCAGCCATTTTGGCCGGTTCGGCTTTCCTGCTGGCGCTGTACCGCTTTGTAAAGGGACCATCCCCTGCAGACCGGGTAGTTGCTTTTGACGTGATGACCATCGTCACCATCACCGGTATCGTGCTAACCGCACTGCTCGAAGGGCGGGGCGTTTACCTTGATGTGGCCCTGATCTACGCATTGCTTTCATTCCTCGGTGTGATCGTGGTTGCCCGTTACCTGGAGGGTGGATTCTGATGGACGGATTACTCGAAATTCTGGGCGGATTGCTGCTGGTTGCCGGTACTGCATTCCTGTTATTCGGCGGTATCGGCCTGGTGCGGATGCCGGATGTATTCAACCGTATCCAGGCAGGTACCAAGGCGACGACGCTGGGTACGCTGCTTAGCCTGATCGGTGTCGCATGCCTGCGGCCTGAGTGGGGCGTGAAACTGCTGGTGATCGGTTTGTTTCTTTTGTTTACCAACCCGCTTTCCTCGCAGGTTCTGGCACGTGCAGCGCACCGTACCAGGGCACGTAAATCGAAAGCGACCACGGTCGATCTCCTGGTGGAAGATGGAGATGAAGAACCCGGGGAGGAAGCGTCATGAGTAACCTGCTACTGGGCATGAGCATTGTTCTGGTCATAGCCATGTTCGTTACGGCATTGGTGGCGATTAGTCAGAGGCGGTTGTCGATTGCCATTTTGGCCGCCGGCCTTGTAAGTCTGATCGCATCGGTGATGTTTCTATTACTCGCAGCACCGGATGTGGCGATGACGGAAGCTGCCATCGGCAGCGGCCTGACCACTTTCCTGTTCTTCTTTGTGCTGGGACGCGTGAGGGGAGAAAGCGATGATTAAGAGATTCACAGTTTTGTTGCTTCTCAGTGGCCTGGCGGCGATATTTGTCAGCCTGGCGCTGGGTTACGTTCCGGATGCATCACTCAACCAAAGCGCGCTGTACTATGCTGAAAACACGGTGTCCGACACTGGTGCCGCCAATATCGTTACAGCCATTATCGTGACCTATCGTGGTCTTGATACGCTGGGTGAAGTAACGGTGTTGTTCCTGACCGCTGCGATCGTTGGCCTGGTGCTGACACGCGGTGCGAAAGCGGGTAAAGGTAAGCCAATGATGGCGTCCGGCGAGTTGCTGACTACCGGTGCTGGCCTGCTGGTCCCGTTGATCCTGTTGATGGGTACTTATGTATTCGTTAATGGACACCTGACACCGGGCGGTGGTTTCCAGGGCGGGGCGATTCTTGCTTCCGGCATTATGCTGGTGCTGCTCACCGATCCAATGAAGGAGTTCAGCCACCGTTTGATCTCTGTTATAGAATCGGTTTCTGGTTTGACATTTATCACTATAGGCGGCCTCGGCATCCTGATGGGTGCCGGGTTCCTTGATAACAGCCTGTTGCCTAAGGGTACCCTGGGCGAACTATTCTCTGCCGGCACGATACCGCTGGTTTACTCGCTGATCGGCCTTAAGGTCGGTGCCGAGTTCTCCTCAATGCTGGTCAGCCTGTCAGAGACGGAGGGGTCATGATTTCATTTATCGCCATAGGCGCTGGTTTCGGGCTGATTCTAATCGGCCTGTACGGCGCACTGACCAATCGCAACATGCTGCGCATGATCGTGGCTTTCACCGTGGCTAATACGGGTGTCAACCTGGTGCTGGTCGCAGTTGGTCATATGTTCGGGCGCACTGCACCAATCCTGGACTCTACGGTCCCGGTTGCGGAAGCGGCTTCACGGATCATTGATCCGGTACCACAGGCACTGGTGCTAACAGCCATTGTCATTGGTCTGGGTGTTACCGCCCTGATGCTGGCCTACGTTTATCGGTTACACCAGACGAAACACACACTTGATATTGCAAAACATACGGAACTGAAATGGTAAGCGCTGTATATATTATTGTTGCCGGTTTGGGCACAGCCTTCCTGCTGGGATTGCTGAAGGAAGAATCGCGCCATATCGCATACTACATGACGCTTGCGGCCCTGGCATTCATGAGCTGGGTAGCCGGGAGTTGGCTGTGGTCCTTTGCCGTCGATGGTACGGCTACCTTTGATATCTTCATGGCCGGTTATTCACCTCCGTTCGCGATCAACTTGCGGATGGGATTGACCGAGGCGGCGTTAATCCTGCTGGTCTGCATGTCCGGTCTTTTATCGACCATATATATGCAGCGGTCCATGTTACGGCTGGGCCGACGCGCCATGGCGGTATTATTGATCCTGATCATGGCCCTGTGCGGCATCATCCTGACACGGGACGTGTTCAACCTGTTCGTGTTCATCGAGCTCACGGTGATCGCAACCGCTGGTCTGGTTTTGCTTTCAGAAAAAGATCATGCACTCGGCGCAGGCTTCAAGTACCTGATCGTTTCGCAGGTCATTACCATCCTGCTGCTGATTGGCATTATTTTCTCCTATCACGCCACCGGCACCCTGAATATAGACGGTATGTCCGATGCGGGGCTGGTCACTTTAAAAGGTGGATCGCTGGCGTTCTTCCTGATGTTTATCGCGGTTATGGCGGAACTGAAACCGTTTCCTGCCAATGGATGGGCACTGGACATCTACGAGTCAGCACACCCGGGTTTTTCCGCTATTTTCTCTGCCGCGATGGCAGGCGCCGCGGTGTTGTTCGCGGTCGACAAGATGCTGCTGATCGGCGGCCCTGCCTGGTACCCGGTAGCGATAATGATCGGTATCATCAGTTTCGTGGCGGCCAACCTGTTTGCACTGCCGCAGACCAACGATCGGCGCCTGCTGGGTTATTCCTCAGTCGCCCAGGTCGGCCTGATGCTGACGGTGGTGGGCTTGCAGGATATCCTCGGTGAGAACTACCTGTTCATCGCCGGTGGTTTATTGTTATCTCACGCTGTGGCCAAAGCCGGACTTTACTGGCTGTCAGGCCTGGTCAAGAACCGCGAACTGAGTGCCTGGGCCACGCTGCGCAGTCATCCGATCCTGGTGCTGGCATTTGTGACATTCATAGCCATGCTGACCGGTTTGCCGCCATTCCCGGGCTTTTATGCCAAGTGGGAATTGATCCATGTACTCGCTAACGAGGGCAGGATGGTATTGCTGGGTCTGATCCTGTTCGGAGCGCTGGTGGAAGCCGGATACCTGTTCCGTTGGTTCGGCTATATCATTAAACGTGAACCAGATGAGGAACACGAAAGACTGCCCAAGCATCAAAAGGTGACAGTGTTTATCGCGATGCTGGCCGGTTGGTCACTGGGTTATCTCTGGGGTGAATTATCCGCCCAGCAGAACCTGTTACACGCCATTCCGTTGCTGTTCGCACTGGCATTCCTGTTACTGGAACGCTTGCCTGCCAAGCTCAAGAACGTGCTGGCCATCGCCGGCCTGGTTGGCTGGTTTGCGGTCTGCTATCCATCCTATGATCCGCTGCAGGTAATTTTCGGCGCGGTCATGCTGTTGGGTGGAGCGGTGATCCTGCTGGCAAGTTTTTACAACCACGGCAGCCGGCCCGGTTTCTACCCGTCCGCGATGCTGATGTACGCGGGGCTGGCCATGTTGATCGTGGCGAAGGATACATTTGCCTTCTTCGCGGCCTGGGAATTTTTGACCATCGGATCCTATTTCCTGATCCTGCGAGGTAAACGCTCGGAACCACATGCACTTTCATACATCCTGTTTTCACTGGGTGGTGCTTTCCTGATACTGGCCGCATTTGCACTGGCATCAGCAGGCCAGAGCCCGATACCTCTCTCGGCACTTGCCGGCGTCTCGGCCGAACTGGCGCCATGGGTATTTATCCTGCTGGCCATTGGTTTCATGACCAAGACCGCTTCGGTTGGCTTGCACATCTGGTTGCCGGGCGCACATGCCGAGGCAGAGACCGATGTTTCGCCAATGGTGTCTGGTATTCTGCTGAAAGCCGGGTTGTTCGGCCTGTTCATGTTGTTGATCAACATGGGCAAACAGCAGTTATACGGTATTGAGCTCACACACGTCCTGATGTGGATTGGTGCCTTGTCGGCTTTCGTCGGTAACCTGATGGCTATTTTTCAGGAAGACGCAAAACGCCTGCTGGCCTATTCATCCATCGGGCAGATGGGTTACGCCCTGTTTGGTCTGTCCATGATGAACCACCTGGGCTGGCTGCTGGCGCTGATGTTTGTCATTAACCATTACATCTACAAATCCATGCTGTTCCTCTCCGTCGGTGGCGTTGCCAAGCGCACGGGTACCCGCGAGATGTACCGTATGGGTGGTCTGATCGCGCTGATGCCGCTGACTTTCATTGCGGTATTGATCGGCATTATTGCTATTTCCGGCCTGCCACCGCTTTCGGGCTTTGGTGGTCGCTGGATCATGTACAACGCGCTGATGACCGTAGAGCACCGTTTGCCGATGGTCATCATCTTCCTGTCAGGCCCGATCGCTTTTCTCTACCTGTTCCGTCTGATCCACACGATCTTCCTCGGACAGCTGAAAGATGAGCACCGCAAGTTGAAGGAAGCGCCTTTCTGGATCGTGGTGCCGCAGATGATCTTCGTGATCTGCCTGCTGGGCTTCGCGGTCGTACCGGGTGTTGCCCTGAGACGGGTTGATGAGTATATCGGTCAGTTTTTCCACGACGGTGGTTTGCACTGGGGTGCTGGTCAGGCGATCAGCAGCAATTTCGGTTACTGGAATCCGATTTCGATCATGATCACCGTCGGCGTGATATTCGTGACATTGCTGGCCTGGTTGTTGTTCGTCAATCGCAAGGCCCAGAAGGTC
>Ga0190293_1000247_pt1 | contig 18975 bp, 15 predicted proteins | sample 48693001_MG_FD_161671 | JGI IMG/M metagenome (GOLD analysis project Ga0190293, IMG submission 161671) | Hydrothermal vent microbial mat bacterial communities from Southern Trench, Guaymas Basin, Mexico - 4869-30-0-1_MG | ecosystem: Environmental > Aquatic > Marine > Hydrothermal vents >...
TATCGCCTTCACATTGGCATCGGAGACAAGGAGCTTCATGGCGTAGACGACCTTCTCGGGGCTGGAGCTGCCTCCAATGTCCAGAAAGTTGGCCGGGGTGCCGCCGAGGTGCTTGATGACGTCCATGGTGGCCATGGCGAGACCGGCGCCGTTCACCATGCAGCCTATCTCACCGTCCAGCTGGACATAGCTAAGACCCATGGCCTTCGCTGCCAGCTCCTTCTCCTCGTTCGGAGTGGCGATGCGGAGCTTCTCGAGATCAGGATGGCGATAGAGAGCGCTGTCATCCAGGACGACCTTGGCATCGATAGCGAGGATGCTGCCGTCCTCCAGCTCAACCAGGGGGTTGATCTCTGCAAGGGAAGCATCTGTGTCCCTGTAGCAATTCCAGAGTTTTACCATGATGGCTGCGGCGGCAAGCGCCTTCCTCTTGTCGGTGAAGAGCTTGAATGCGACCTGTTTGGCCTCGAATGGACGGAGGCCTCTTTCGGGATTGATGGGATGGAAGATGATCTTCTCGGGAGTCTCCGCCGCGACCTTCTCGATATCTACTCCCCCTGCGGCTGAAGCCATGAGGACGGGGAGCTTCTTCCTGCGGTCGACTGTTATCCCGATGTAGTACTCACCGGCAATGGCAACTGCGGGGTCTATGAGAACCCTCTCGACCAGGAGATCCTTGATCGTCATACCGAGAATGGACTCTGATATCTCGACGACCTCGGCGTGTGTACGGGCGAGCTTCACTCCACCGGCCTTACCCCTGCCGCCGGCCTGGACCTGTGCCTTGACCACTACAGGGAGGCCGACCTTCCCGGCGGCAGCCTTCGCATGTGCATGATCAGTGATGAGGATGCCCTCGGTAACGGGTATCCCGAAATCAGCGTAGAGTCTCTTGGCCTGGAATTCTTCGAGTTTCATCACCCTCCAAACTGCGGTTCGGTGGGGGCGGGTCCAGCCTGTTCCGGGCTGTGAAACCCCCGGTAGCCTTTCTGTAAAAACTCAAGGGATACAATAGCAATATGAGGATGAATGGAACAGGCGAAATCCGGACCATTCGGGCTTCCTGTGCAGAGCTGGAATATACGGATCAGTAGTTGAGAGGGAGCCTGTCAGTACCTGCCTTGAGTGAAAGGTGCTCAGGGCTGTCCGAAAGGTAGATATTGAGGTTTTTCGTCCCGGGAAGAGCCGCTGAAGGAGAGAGTATAGCCCAGTATCCCTCTGTCCTTGCCCAGTCAGCAATGGTGCGGCAGTACTCCATGTCTTCATCTGCATCATTCATGAGTCTATTCGTTTCAACACCTATACCTGCGCTGATCCGGCTTGAAGTGAGGTCGAGCACAGGATCCACGATAACCTGGACTGAGACGATATCCATCGGAATAAGGATCTTCGGGCGAATGCCGCAGATCTCAGGGTCTTGCTGTATTCCGCCCTGACGCCATCCTCTGTAAGTGATGTGTACAGACAACCATATTCACAAAATCGGTTCCACCTGCCTCTGGCAAGAAGGAGGTAGTGATAATCAAGTGGATGTGCATCTCGAGGGATGCCGCGCCAGATGAGGCCTGTAAACCTCAGACGAAGGCCCCGGCCATGAGGGTACCAAGAAGTCCTATAACACCGTCTATATCACCATTGAGTATGGAATGAAGCGGTGTTCGACCCCCGAGCGCAGGAATTTCTGTCATGAGCCACTTTAGCATTCCCTCTTCGCTCCGGAAGGAGACCGAAAGAAGATGCCTGAGTACATTCATGTTCCCTATCTGCTCACGATGAGCTGGAGATGGTGAACTCTCCAGGTTGGTCCAGCGAATGACCGTCCTAGGGGTTGCGCCCAGAGCAAGGCCTATTTCCCTATTGGTGAGTTCGAGGCTCTCTCTCATCCATTCAACCGACCGCTTAGCATACCGGGCAGCGAATTGCGAACGTATCTGCATATTCATTCACCTCCTGCTGACAAATAGATATGTCACCATGAATGTCATGTCAAATGTCACATACAATGTCACAGCTCGTTGAACAGATATTGAAGTGGCTGAATCAGCGGTGAGCTGCTGGATCCTCTGAATTGACTTGGGGGTTCTCTTTCTTCACCGATGTTTCCAGAGTGTCATGAATCCATGCATTGAGGCTCTTATGTGATAACTTTGCACATACTGCTACTGCTTTATGCAATTCGGGTTCGACTCGGACCATGAACTTGCCTGAATAGGGTTTCTCAGGGGTTTCTCCTCGTTCGGAACAGAAGTCAAGATAGTCATCGATTGAATCCTGAAAGGCTTTCCGAAGCTGTTCTACTGTTTCCCCCTGAAAGGTTACTACATCACGGAGATTGATAACATCTCCATGGAAGATGCCCGCCTTATCATCGAATTCAACATTACCGATATAGCCCTTGTACTCCATCATTCCCTCACTTCTGCTTCCCGTAGAAATCTCCGAACCGATTTGACCGCACCCTTTGCGGTGATCCGCTTGGGATGTGGTCTGTGAAACACAGCTCGAGTTCCATTCAGGAAGATCCGAACCCGGGATCCCTGTCCCTCTGATATCTCTCCGCCTAATGCCACTATCATTGCTTCGATATCCTTCCGGGGAATATCAGATCGCTCCGGTTTCTCGAAGATCCTTTTCAGAGTACTTCTGTGTTTCCTGTTCATCACTCTTCTATAGTATCACATTGTGATACTATGTCAAGGTGTGTCGGATATACTGGCTGCAATAGGAATTCTGCTTACATGATCCTGTGACTGCTTCATCAGCACTTCGCTCTTATCAAGCATCCCCATCGTATCTCGACCAGAAGCTTTTCTTCCTGCCGTGCTTCTCCAGGAGATGCTCCATATAAGCGGAATGATCATCGATATTGCGCCAGTCTGTGATGGACTTCGACAGGTTGTCCAGTTTTCTGAGGTAACGCACTCCATACGAATAGGCTTTCGTGTAAGCACGTTTGAGGATTGAGTCAAGCAGAGCGCGATACAGCAGGGAAGTGACCAGGGGGTAGTCCTGCGCTTCCATGGATTTCGCCAGGGGAATCAGGCTAGAGTAGATATCACCGTCAAGCTGTTCAGCCCGGTCGAGCAGGTATGTTTCCGCATCATCCAGCCGTCCGCTCTCGATCAGAAACGCAGCATCCGTCATAGACAGCTGCTGCTTCCCGAGGACAGCGGCCACTTCTCCTTCGATCACCTCATCACGCTTCTCCCCGCCTATGACATCGAGCAGGTCCTGAAGAGTCCCGCTGCTGCGACTGCGCCTGAGAATGCGCCATGCGGCCTGCGCCTGTTTCTCGGACTCCCCGAGCCTGCCGTAGACCGCGAGCAGCAGGCGATCCCGATCAGCAATCTGGTGGTCTTTTTCTGTTGGCATCCGCTCCAGCCATGCAAGAGCGCTCTCGGCATCATCACTCTCCAGATATACACTGGCTATGTCCAGACAGGCAGATGATGACTCTCCCCATGAGGTTATCATCGTCCTCTCGAAAAGGGATGCATCATTGATCTGCCTGGCCAGCGAGCCGACAAAACGAAGCCAGTCCCCCTTCTTATAGGAATCTTCTTCACGATCGGCCAGCTCCTCGAAGTGTGTGATCATGGTGCGGATGTTCTCTTCGGGCAGATACTCCGCGGCACAATCGATAAGGGAGCCTCGAACGGAGTCTGGATTCTCGCTGGCCAACTTGACGACCAGGTCGGCCAGCCGGTCCTTGTCCTCGCATTTCAGTGCGTACTCCACGAAGAGCTTCATCGCATTCCATCGGTACACGCTTCCGACTGCTCCATTGGAGTCATCACATCTTTCGAATGTTGCGTTGTCTGTCCTGAAGAAAGCGGCAACGAACTCCGTGCCTTCCCGGGGATCTTCAACAAAGGTTCTCAGGTGATCCAGCAATCCTTCCAGCTTATCTGCAAGACTGTCGGCCTCTCTCCAGTCCACGAAGCGTGTCGAGCGTTTGAGCCCCGCAATTTTTCTCCTGAAACTCTTCCTGTTCTCCTCCGGCGTGGCAATCATGCGTTCCACGATCTCATTGGCCGTATCGCACCTTTCCGCATGTCTGAGAATGGCATCCGCCAGGGCTTCTGGCCCTCGCTTAATCAGCCTCCTCCTTCTTGAATCGCTCATTGGTCTTTGTCAGGTGGAATGAGCCTTGGGTCGATCCTGGCGACCGAATCCATATCAGCTTGCGCCGCTGCTAAATCACCTAGCTGTTCATAGCACTGAGACCTGTAGAGATAGGAATTGAAGCAGTCGGGATCGAGTGCAATAGCATTCGTGAATTCATCAATTGCATTCTGCCAATCCTGTAGTCTCTGGTAGAGCAGCCCCATGTAGAGGTATGCATCTGAATAGTCCGGGCTCAGAGCAATCACAAGCTCGTAGTCCGCTATTGCTTCTTCAAGCCGCTCAACATTGGTCAGTGCCTGCGCCCTGCGCCAGTAGTAGCTGGCATAGTCCGGGTCCAGACGAATAGCCTCGTCCATTTCCTGAATGGCTCGATCCCAATCATTCACATATCCATACGCCATGCCCCGCCAGAACCAGCCTGAATCCTCCTCTGGAAGCAGTTCCAGCATCCGGTCGAAGTCTGCAATAGCATTCTCATAATCTTCAACTGCCATGTAGAACTGGGCTCTCCCGTAGTACGCCTTGCCGTGGTCCGGATCAAGTGTGATGCAAATCGTGTAATTATCGAGGGCCGAGGCGAAGCCCAATCCATCATATGCCCGAGCGAGATCGTAGTAATACTCAGCCACATCAGGATCAAGCTCAATTGCTGACCTGCAGTCAATCGCTGCATCGGAATTACGCCCCAGAGCCAGATTGGCGACTGCGCGACTGTGGTAGCTCTCCGGATTGACTGGATCCCTGAGGAGGGCTCTGTTGAATCCTTCGATTGCCTCACTGTAATCCCCTGTTTTTGAGTAGGCAACAGCCCTGTTGAAATGAGCCTTGCTGTCAGTGGGGTCCAGTTCCAGAACGCGATCGAAGTCGTTGATTGCCAGGAGCGGCTGTCCGGCACCCGTGAAGAGCATGGCTCTGTTGTAGTAATAATCGGGATTCTGCGGGTCTGTCTCGATGGCTGATGTAATCGCTGTAAGAGCCTGTTCAGCATCTCCAAGTTCAACATAGAGTGCGAATTTCGCCAAGTATACTTCCTCATATGTCGGATCGAGCTGGATCGCCTGGTCAAGCTGCAGGATGGCCGCATCGAAGCAATGTGCAGAGATGAGAGTCAAAGCCTCTTCGTAGCACTCCTCTGCCTCTGGAATGGCGCCGTATACGGTAGCGGAGATCAGAAGAATTATTGCTGCTGCGTACTTCATGTGCAGTTGTACCCCCTTCTACATCGGCAGAAGGTCATCATGGCATAGAGCGTGATCAAACCCTTCTTTCTACCTCTCACTGAAAAGCGACCCTCCATCCGCAAGGGTCTTGAGAGGGACTACCTCAACCCTGTCACTGAGCCAGTACCTTTTTGTGCCGGGGTACAGCACCACGACCTTCCGCAGGTTCAGGTCCTCTATCGCTATACGGATAGATGGAGTGAGACCGGGAGCATCTTTTCTTTTGCATTCGACTCCAAAGAGATCTCCGCCCTTTTGAAGCACCAGGTCGATTTCCGCTCCCTGGTGCGTACCCCAGAAGTACGGCTCTGCATGGGGTTCAGCGAGTAGGACCTCCTCTATCACTAAACCCTCCCATGATGCACCTATCTTGGGATGGGAGAGGAGGCTCTTCATAGAATCGATGCCGAGCATCTGATGCAGAAGGCCGCTATCGCGTACATAGACCTTGGGTGATTTGATCTGCCTCTTGCGAAGGTTCGCATGATACGGCTGCAGCTGACGGATCATGAAGGCATCCGTCAGAAGATCCAGGTAATTCCTCGTAACGGCTCCTTTCACTCCGAGAGCGCGAGCACATGCTTCGGCGTTCCAGACCTGACCATGGTAATGCGCCAGCATCATCCAGAATCGTCGAAGAGCCACCGCAGGGACACGAACACCCCACTGCGGTAGGTCCCTCTCCAGAATCGTCTGTATGAAGTTTCTCCTCCACGACAGACTGGCCTTTTCATCCGAAGCCAGGTAGGAAAGTGGGAACGCACCTCGAAGCCACAGTTGTTCTGCCGCAGCCGCTCCGAGTTCTGCAAGGGAGAAACCCCCGATGGTTATCCGCTCGATGCGACCCGCAAGACTCTCCGATGTCTGGTTCAGAAGGTCCCCGGAAGCGCTCCCCAGTATGAGGAAAGTTGCCGGGTTGGGCATGCGGTCAAGCAGGACTCGCAGGATAGGAAACAGGTCAGGACATCTCTGGACCTCGTCGATTACCACAAGACCTTTCAGTGGTCTGAGCGCTGTCATGGGTTCATCCAAGCGGTCCAGGCTTGCGGGATCTTCCAGATCGAAGTAGTTGATCGAATCCAGATCCAGAAGCTGTCTTGCCAATGTGGTTTTTCCACACTGCCTTGGGCCAACCAGCACTACTGCGCGGCTACGAGCCAGTGCTCTTCTCAGCCTTCTCAGAATTGCTTCCCGCTTTTTCATGAAGAAATACTACCATGAAATATTACATTGTCAAGTAAGATATTCATGGTGTTTGTTGCCTCCAACCACCGGTATCCAAATGAACATCTAAAATCATAGCGAAGCATGGTACATGATCCCGTGCTTCCCTCTATATTCAGTCATCTATGGTTTGCTCCTCTTCTTACCGAAAGGACCACATGGCACAAGGCAAAGTAAGGACCCGTCTGGCGCCCTCTCCCACCGGCGATCCGCACCTGGGAACGGCGTATCAGGCGCTGTTCGACCTGGTGTGGGCGAAAAAGAACGGCGGGGAGTTTGTCCTGAGGATCGAGGATACTGACCAGGAGCGATCGACCCCGGAATCGGAAAAGGTGATACTGGATTCCCTTCGATGGCTGGGGCTTCAGTGGGACGAGGGTCCAGGCGTTGGGGGACCCTTTGGTCCATACAGGCAGAGTGAACGCCTTCCCATATACCACGAGCACATCAACCTGCTGGTTGCGAAGGGTCATGCCTATCCATGCTTCTGCTCCAAAGACAGGCTTGCAGAGCTTCGGGAGAAGGGGCGGTCAGGCGCGGGTGGAGGTTACGACAGGAAGTGCAGGGACATCCCCCCGGAAGAGGCCACGGCAAGAGTCGAGGCCGGGGAGGAATTCGTTATCAGGATGAAGGTCCCGCTGGAGGGCAAGTGCGTATTCAACGATCTGCTGCGGGGTGATATCGAAAAAGACTGGGCATCGATAGACGACCAGGTCATCATGAAGGCCGACGGCTTCCCCACTTACCACCTGGCGGTGGTTGTGGACGATCACCTGATGGAGATTAGTCATATCATCCGCGGCGAGGAATGGATCAACTCCGTCCCCAAGCACTTCCTTCTGTACCAATACTTCGGATGGGAGCCGCCTGTCTGGTGTCACCTGCCGCTGCTGCGCAATCCCGACAAGAGCAAGCTGTCCAAGCGCAAGAACCCGGTCTCAGTCGAGTGGTACAGGAAGTCGGGAATACTGCCCGAAGCTCTGTTGAACTACCTGGGGATGATGGGCTGGCACCTCTCTGACGACAGGGAGAAGTTCAGCCTGGATGAGATGATCGAGCACTTCCAGCTCGAGGATGTCAGCCTGGGTGGACCTGTATTCGATATGGACAAACTCCTGTGGCTCAACGGCAAGTACATCCGCGAGGATCTGACTGAGGAGCTGCTGCTGGAAAGGCTCACGGCTTGGGGACTGGAGCCTGAACGGCTTCTGGCTATCCTGGCTCTGGTGAAGGGGCGCATGACCAGCCTCTCTGACTGGGGGAGCATGACTGAGCATTTCTTCACCAGCAGGGTCCCTCTCCAGGTGGATGAGCTTCTGATCGACGGAGGAACACCTGAGGAATCAGCCGAGATCTATCAGATGGTCACCTGGGAGCTGGAGAAGCTGGCATCATTCACTGCGGCAGATGTGGAGCAAACACTGCGTAATGTCGCAGAGAAGCTCGATATCAAGCTGAAGAAGCTGACCGGTCCGTTCTATGTCGTCATGAGCGGCAAGAAAGTATCGACTCCCCTGTTCGACACTATGGCGATACTGGGCAGCGATATGAGCCGTATGCGCATCAGGTATGCCATCGATGAACTCGGCGGCATATCCAAGAAGAAGCTCAAGAAACTGGAGAAGAGGTACAGGGAGGTCCTCTGAGCCCTGAAACTCTTGCCGGGGTTGACCGTACGACCTGTTGAACAGATATTCCGCCCCTGAAATCAGGCGCGCTCCCATCGTCTAGCGGTTAGGACGCTGGCCTCTCACGCCGGAAACCGGGGTTCGATTCCCCGTGGGAGCGCCATGATTCAGAGATGCCCCCGCAAGGGGGCTTTTCTGTATCATGATGTTCTTCGGGTACGATGTGCCCGGTTTCACGAGACTCCAGCCAATTCCATTACCGAGTCAACCGGGGTTCGATGTTGTGCAATATCTGAGGCCGGGCCTCATTTCTTCGATTATTGAAGTTTTGAGGCCCGGCCTCAATTCTGCACTTGACATGGGCTCGGGTTTTCCAGACACTATCATCCGGGGTTATGGGGAGGGGCCGGAAATGAGGTGCCCATGGACTCCATTCGTTCCGCTGGCCATCGCGCCGGTTCTCAAAGTAATAGTAAACCGTTGCATTCCTTTATTCTGACGATTCTTCTCGTCACCGTTTCGGTATATGCCGGAGCTCCCCAGGTTATATGGGAGACTACCATTCCCTCTGAGTATGACTCACGCATATGGGGAATTGACTTCACTGATGATGGTGGAGCCATCGCTGTGGGTGAAGCAGGAACTGCCGACGAGGAGCTGGAATCTCTCCTCATCATGAAGCTCACCCCGCAGGGAGAGCTGCAATGGCAGACTGAGACCGGCTGGGACCTCTCGACAGTCGGTCAGGATGTACTCCAGGTTCAGGGGGGATATCTTGTCTGCGGAAGCACTTTTTCAAACAGCGAGCTGGATGGCTTCATAGCTAAATTCGACTATTTCGGCAACGAGATCTGGTGCAATCGTTTGGCTCATGTTGATAACGATGTGCTTTTTGATATAGCGGAGGCTACAGGCGGAATGTATATCGCTGCGGGTTATACCGAGTCCACTGGTGCAGGCGGCAAGGATTTCTGGCTTGTTCTTGTAAACAGTGATGGAGAACTCGAGTGGACCCGGTCCTTCGGCACTGCAGGGTCTGAAGTGGCCTATTCAGTCGTACCTCTCAGTGATGGAGGCTACGCGATCTGCGGCGGCAGCGATGGCAATTTCCATATGGTGATCTGTGATGAGGACGGAAATGGCAGGGCGGCAAGCTCCTTCAACAACGGCGGCCATGAAACAGCCAGGTGCATTATTGAATCGGATGATGGAGGCTTCCTTCTTGTTGGCTCAACCATGGAGGATGGAGGTTACCAGACAGATACATGGCTGGTCTCAACGGACTCTGACTGCCAGGAGGTCTGGTCACTGGAGCTGGAGGGGGATTACAACGACTGCGCCTGGGACGCGGTGGAATTGGACGTGGGCGGGTTCGTCATTCTTAGCAATACGATGTCCCGGGGCTCAGGAAGCTATGACACTGAGCTTATCAGAATGGATCCCTGGGGTAATATTATCTGGCAGATGACTGTCGGAGACTCCGCGTGGAACACAACTTGTGGAATGGCTCTGGACGAAGGAGGATCTATCCTGATGGGCGGGCGCACATGGTCCGATGAATCGGGAAGCTACAACGCCTGGGCCGTGGAGACCGGCCCTGAAGACCTTCTTGAATGGCCCTGATCTGAACGGGGACTATGATGCTTAGCTGTATGATCGTCGCTGCGCTGGTGTGCTCGAGTGGAATACCACGGACAGAATGGCTCACCCATCATGGGGGTGTTCAGAAGGACCTGTTCTGCTCAGTGGTCGAACTCGAAAATGGTGATCTGATCGCAGCGGGATACACCGCTTCGTTCAGCACGGGCGACTATGATGGGTATCTGATGCGCCTGGACGGGGCAACTGGTGAGATGCTCTGGATGAAGACCTGCGGAGGTATACAGGACGACCGTCTTTACGATATCGTACTCCTTCCTGACGGAAATCTCATCGCCTGCGGAGAGACTACCCGAGATGATGGAAATGGCGGTTCGGACGGCTGGCTCGTGACCGTCGACCCGGATGGAGAAGTGCTTCGAGAGGAACTCTTCGGCGGTGGTCTGGACGAGTCCTTCAACTCACTCACAGTCCTGGGAGATGGCTCTATTGCTGCGGCCGGGTACACATGGTCTGCAGGATCAGGTCGTTCAGATGCCTGGGTTGCACTCTTCGATCTCCTCGGAAATCCGACCTGGGAGAGAACCTTCGGCGGAGAAATGCAGGAGCAGGCCTTCTGCATCATCTACGCTTATGGCGGGTTGCTCGTCTCGGGCACTACTTACTCAAACGGAGAAGATGGAGATGCCAGTCTGTGGGGTCTTGATCTGACCGGAGCAGAACTCTTCGAAACGACCTGGGGAGGTCCCAGTTACGATCATGGACGGTCCGTAACAGCCCTCAACGACGGCAGCAGTCTCGTGGGCTGCTGGGAAAAGGTGGCCTCGTGCATGGCCGGGTTCGCTCATGTGGGTATGGAGGGGAACCTCATTTCAGATGAATCAGTTACCTCCGGCCTCGATACACGCGTTGAATCTGTGATCACTACCGCCTCTGGTGATATCCTTGCTGGCGGATACATCGAGGAGATCGAATTCGGCACACAGGAGATCTTCCTGTGGGAGATATCTCTTGAGCCCCTCGAATTGATATGGGAACTACCCCTTGGCGGCATCGAGGATGATATTTGCATGGATATCATTGAGACCGTTTCCGGGGATATCATCATTGCCGGAGGATCGAGCTCTTACGGAGACGGCGACATGAACGCACTGATCATCCGGCTCGATCGGACCGAGGGGAATTGAACAGAGATCCACTGAAATCCAACTGGGACCTGCTGGACGACTTTGAGAGCGATCAGAGCAAGGGGATCGAGTATCCTCCGTTGCAGAGACCTCTGCCAGAGGCAACTGAGGTCGTCAAGCTTCCTGAGGCCGACCCGGACGCACATGCAGATATGCCGATCGGCGGGATCATCGATGCCCGGCGAAGTGTAAGGAAGTTCACCGAAGAACCAATCACCATGGAAGAGCTGTCCTGGCTGCTGTGGGCTACCCAGGGCGTCAAGAAGGTATTCCGTGAAGGCATCGCCTCTCTTCGTTCCGTGCCATCCGGGGGGGCAAGGCATCCGATGGATACTTACCTCCTCGTTAACAGTGTGACAGGGATTAAGCCGGGGCTTTACCGCTACCTCCCTCTGGATCACGCTCTTGCCCGCGTTGGGGACCATATCTCCTCAGAAAGTGCCGCCGATGGATGCCTGGGGCAGAAGTTTGCAGGCGATTGCGCCGTCTGTTTCGTCTGGTCAGTCATCCCCTACAGGACTGAATGGAGATACGGTCCTGTCTCCGGCAAGGTGATCGCTCTTGATGCTGGTCATCTCTGCCAGAACCTCTATCTCGCCTGCACCGCGATGGGGCTCGGAACCTGCGCAATCGGAGCATATGACCAGGAGAAGATGGACACGCTGCTCGGTCTGGACGGTGAAAAGGAGTTCGTCATCTACGTGGCACCGGTCGGCAGACTGTGTCAGTGATGTTTCTCCAGATAATTGCACTCGTCCTGCTTCTGGCTGCAGACCTTCCAGGTCCGGCCTCCATCCAAGTTGCCGGCGGGGTACTTCCAGGTGGAATACTGGTTACCGACGGCAGGGGAGCCGGGCTGGCGCTTACCGTCCTTGAAGGTAAGACTACGATCCTGTCGGAACAGCCTGGTGCCGGTCGGAACATCGTCGTTTCCGGATGTGATGTTCTTTTCAAGGAATGTCCCCCGGACTCCCTGCAGAGAGTCATCTTCTCAACACCCTCCGGCCATCGCCGGGTGCTCTACGAGGCCGGATCCTTCTCGGGACCCTTCCCGGCTCGGGAGGGGACATTTCTGGTCGCGGACAACGGGTATCTCCTTGAACTCGACACCGACGGCAGTGAGGTGTCATCCTTTTTCATCGCCGAGGATCCCGCCTGGGCTGCCCTGACCGATGACAAAGCCTGGCTCACGGGAGCATCAGGAGGAATCCTGGTTCTTCAACTTGATGGCTCCGGGGCGGATCACCGTATTCCCGGACTGGAAACCACCACCTTCTCCAGACTCTTCGCCGGCCCCGGAGGAGGAGTGCTCGCGGTACGGGCAGCCGGTGGCTTCATTATCCTGGACGAGAATACTGAGGAGATCCTCATCGACGAGTCACACGGTCTGTTCCCCCGCTGGACTCCAGACGGGAGAGTACTCTATTCCATACTATCCGAGTTTGAAGGTCCCGTCCCTGTCTCCGGTCGACTGGAATCTCTGGATCCGGCTTTGGGCGTCAGGGCTGAAATTCCCTCGGACGGAGTGCCTTTGCATCCGCTTGAGCTTCCATCCGGTGACGTGGTCTTTACCGATGCAACGCGGGGAATGATCCACACAGTGCATCACTCTCTGCTCCCCGAGATCGAATCTCCCGGATGGCGGGACGAACCGGAAGCTCATTTCGATGTCCCCTACATGCACCAGAGATGGGACACTCCGGACTGGTTCAACGGCAGCTGGTCCTGCGGCCCGACCTCCTGCATGATGACGGTCCAGTTCTACCGTATGCTTCCGCCGGACTCCATCTGGGCATCCTACCCCTCCCCGGGCCACTGGAGCCCATGGGGCAGCTACATCCCGGAGGAGTACACTTTTCTGGGGTACTCCTACAACATCCAGGGAGTATCACCTGACAGCATATGGGTGCCCGGAGCTCACGGCTTCATCTGCAGGCAGTACGGAGGAGCCGTCTGGGACTACATGGTTGATTTTCTGGAGCAGCACGAGGTCTCATCGGCCTGGGCAGGTCAGCTCTGGTCGACCCTCACTGCTGAACTCGATGTTGGCTATCCTGTGGTCTGCTCGAGCAACGTGCTGGGCTCGGGTCACATAATCCTCTTCAACGGCTACTACGCCGATCACACCGTTATAGTAAATGACCCTTATGGTAACGCGAATGAGCCGGGCTGGGGCAGTCACTACAACGGCAAGGACGTACTCTATGACTGGCCAGGATACAACAACGGACATGTGGAGATAGGTGTCAGCCAGCTCTTCTATGCACAGGCATCAATACCCCTGGAAGCCGATACACTGGTGGATGACAGGAGCATGGGATTCGAGAAGCTTGGCAGCTCTCAGTTCTGGCACCTGACCGGCAGCGGCTGGGGGGGCGATGCATGGTGGACCTGGTCGACAGCGGCTCTTCCGGATACCTGCATCGGCAGGTGGACCCCCGTGCTTCCGGGAACGGGCAATTACAATGTATTTGTATACATTCCTCCTGATCATGCAGCCGCCACCGGTATCTACCGCCTCGAAACCATCTCTGGCGTCGAGGAGATACTTCTCAACCAGGGAGACTACAGCAATGAATGGGCTTTCCTCGGGACCTTCAGCCTCGATGACGAAACCAGACTGATCCTTGGGGACTACACGGGTACAGGCAGTGAACAGATCGCTTTTGATGCTGCCCTCTTCAGTCCGTCAGGGACCGGGCTGGAGCAAGGCACATCTCCTCCCCCGGACGGTGGCTGCCTGCGCGGCTGGCCGAATCCCTGCACCGGATCAGTCTCCTTCACTTTCCCCTCACACTCAGGGGAGCGGACCATCACCATCTGGGACATCTCCGGCAGGCTTGCCGCATCGGAGCATGTACCGCCTGGTGAAACGGGATATCTCTTCTCTACTGAGAACCTCCCCTCAGGGGTATATATCGCAAGGATGTCCGGCCCGGGCATGACCGCTGTCGGGATCATGCTGACAGTTGTGGACTGACCGGATAATTCCCATCAGGTGCTCATCAGTACCTGCCTGCGTGAAGCAGAGACTTGATCGGATCCATACGCGTGTCTGGAGAAAGGGGTCGACTTGCTCTTCCTGTTCCTGGCGGTTGCCTGCAGCACGACTATCGCTCTCATCTTCCATGTGAGTGAGAAGAGAGACACGAACCGCGATGTAGTGACAGCCGTGAATTACGCGGTGGCCACATTTATCTCTCTTGTGCTCATTGTGCTTCAGGGCATATCCCTCTCGCCGGGGGAATCCTTTGGTGCCTTCACCGCAGAGTTCCCGGGCGCGATCTCGGGGGCAGGTTTCGGTCTCAATGCAAGTCCAGTTTGGGCTCTCCTGATCGGAGTACCCGCTGGAATTCTCTATTATCTGGGCTTCATCTTCCTTCAGAAGGCCATCCGGGCTAGTGGTGTGGCTCTCGCGGGCAGTTTCTCAAAGATGGGGGTAATAGTGCCAATGCTCCTGTCATTGCTGCTCTGGAAAGAGCTTCCGGGAACGCTGCAGTGGCTGGGGATCTCTCTGGCATTGATATCAATAGTGCTTGGCAGTCTGGACCTCACTCATCTCAAAGACATCTTCTCCGGCTTCAAACCGGTGCTGCTTCTTCTCTTCCTTACGGTTGGACTCGCTGAATTCACCAATAATCTCTACCAGATGTACGGAGCGATGCAGATAAGGAGCCTGTTCCTCTTCTTCGTCTTCGTCACTGCTCTGGCAGTCAGCTCTTTTCGGGTATTCAGGCGAAAGCCCTGTCTCGGATCATCTCAGTTCATAATAGGCATCGCTGTCGGCATCCCGAACTTCTTCGCCAGCTTCTTCCTTATCCAGGCTCTCTCGGAGTTACGTGCTGCAGTTGTCTTTCCAGTCTACAGCTCTCTCACCATCTGCCTCATCAGCCTGCTTGGGTGGCTCCTACTCGGGGAGAAGCTCCGTCCGAGGGAGAGAGTATCAATAGTGATGGCGGCCGCCGCGATGACACTGGTGAACCTGTGATGGAGAGGTCATGAGCAGCACCGGTTCACATCATGCTGAAGCACTGGGCACACTGCCTGTAGGAAAGCTTCTGGTTAAGCTCTCCGGACCGGCCATCCTGGGCATGATGGTCAACTCCCTCTACAACCTGGTTGATACGATCTTCGTGGGAAAGGGAGTAGGTACGCACGCGCTCGCGGCCCTGGCTGTCTGCTTCCCTGTCCAGATCCTGTTCCTGGCGGTTGCCCAGACAGTAGGAGTAGGCTCGGCCTCGATAATCTCGAGGCGACTGGGAGCTGGAAAACTGGACGAGGCTGAGCGAGTGGCAGGAGGTACATTCCTGCTTGTGACGGTCATGTCGCTCCTCCTTTCCGCACTCGGCCTCATCTTCCTCAACTCCGTGCTGAGGAGCTTCGGCGCCAGCGATGTGCTGATGCAGCCAAGCAGGGACTACCTCTCCATCATCCTGATGGGTGGTTTCTTCTTCGCGATGACCGTCTGCTCGAACAGTATTGCCAGGGCAGAGGGCAATGCGAAAGTAGCCATGATAAGCATGCTTATCGGCGCCGGCACCAATATCGCCCTTGATCCCATTTTTATCTTCGTCTTCGGCATGGGGATAAGGGGGGCGGCCATTGCTACCGTGATCGGACGGTCCTGCGCCTTCATCTGGATAATCAGGTATTTCGCCACCGGCAGAAGCCACCTGAAGATCCACCGCAGACATCTTATCCCGAAACTGTCAAGCATCCTGGAGATATTCAGGATCGGCTCTCCTTCATTCGCGAGAGTGTCGGCGGCAAGCCTCCTGGCCATCGTGATCAACAACACAGTGATGCACTACGGCACGGATGTACATCTTGCCGTCCTGGGAGTAACCAATCGGATGATGATATTCGCCCTGATGCCGCTATTCGGTCTGGTTCAGGGGCTCCAGCCTGCAGTAGGTTACAACTATGGGGCAAGGCTCTTCGGTCGGGTCAGGAAAGCTGTAAGACTCTCAATACGGGCAGCTATCGCCCTGACGACATTCTTCTTCCTGATCTTCGAGCTCTTCCCCGGATTCGTCCTTGGACTCTTCAGCAATGACCCCATCCTCATAACTGAAGGCAGGTCTGTACTGAGGATCATGGTCGCTGCGATGCCGCTGATCGGCTTCCAGACTATCGGAGCCGGGGTCTTTCAGGCGCTCGGCAGGGCAGGCACCGCCCTGCTTCTCTCCATTTCCAGGCAGATCCTCTTCCTTATCCCGCTTGCCATCCTTCTCCCGCGGATAATCATGCCTTCACTGACCGGGGTCTGGATAGCCTTCCCCGCTGCTGACATCCTTGCCACAGCGGTGACTGCGGTATTCTTCTACAGGGAATTCAGGAGATTGAAGCTAAGCCATTCGCCCTGAGAGGGAGAGGTGCAGATAGTAATGCTAGTCAGACAGGTAGAATCCTCCTGGCGGATCAACTGGACGTCCTTATGCTGAAAGGATCGAATATGATTTCCCTGCAAACTTTTTCGCGGATCAGTGCAATCGCTATCATCATCTTCACGATCTCATCACTGTACGGCGCTGAGATTGTGATTGCGCCGGATTCCGCCGATAACTGCATTGACAGTTCCGTCTATTTTGTAACTCGCGAACCCAGTGTGGGTTATCTCAGGGTAACTCTCAACGAGTACTGGGGTTTTTACGGAATCCAGGTTGATCTTATCCGCTACGATGAACATGAAGGTCTACCCGCCGTTATTGCTTCATATCATGTCAGCAATGAAATGCTCACGAGTGCACTGGGTCTTGATGACGTATACGGGCTGGAATTCAGGGAATGGATCGACCCAAATACACTCGAGATCGGCTTCAACAGTGAACAGACCTTCCTCCTGCATGTAGAGGATAATGGGGTGTTCACGCTCAGCTGCGAATAAGTTTCCTGCAGCGGTATCTGATCAGGAGGATGTCGAGGATTAAGCCGCGCATGAATTGCGTGGCCTATCGGCTATCGGCTTCATCGGCAGGGGGCCTGTCAGAACTGTGTCTTGATATTACCCCATGTACTCTGCTGAAGTGCGCCGGAATTGAATTCGACCTCAGCTATCCACCGACTCGTTGTTGTCTTGTAGCTCCAGAAGATCGTACCGGTATCACTGCTGAAAGTAAGTCCTCTGGATCCGTCAAAATCCGAAACCTGTGGGATCGCTGTTCCGATCAGGGAAAGATCGGTCCCATCGTACTCGTAGAAATACCAGTCAGGTGAAGTATAGCAGGTCACCACCAGCATTGGGTGCGGTGCGTACGGGATGTAGGTCAGTCCACTGAGCCGCGAGACAATTGGACCGCCAAGTAGATCAAAGTACTCGCTGGTTCCGGTGGCAGCGTTGATCCGGTAGAGTCCTACACTTGGAGTGGAGTTCGTAGCGGCCTGCCATATGTAGCCTGACTCATCGAAATCCATACCGCGGCCATCATCACCGGCGGGATTCGCATAGACTGCTCCCCAGCTGTCTACTCCATCCCAATAGTAAAGGTTGCCTGTCGCCCAGCTGTTTACCCACCAGCCATAAGGGTAGGTCAGATCATGACATGTCCCGAATGTCTCGGAGTAAGGTACTGCTTCGGACCAGGATTCGGTCCCGGTTCCAGTCTCCACAGCTCGGATATAAGAGGAGTCATTGTCCATCAGCCCCAGAAGGTCATCATGGTCATCGTAATCAAGTCCCAGCATCTGAATTGAGGGATCCAGCTGGAATTGGTCGATGATGTTCAGCGGAATGGTGTCAGTCCTGGTGCTGCCCTGGCTGCCGACGATCAAGTTGTCTCCTCCATCTTCATCCATCCACCCGAACACTGCCACCGTCATGCAGAGCACCATTAACAGCTTCAGCATACAACACCTCCCTTTCTCCTCTTCCACTGGCATTTCTGCTGGTGGTTATTGCCATCCATTTTTTCATTATAGGTATAGAGCATGGAGAGAGACAAGCAGGACCCTCTATCCTGTCTTCTGTTTTCCTGTTTCATTATGTCCGGGGGACTGCTTCTGCATTGACTTTATTATGGATAAAATGAACGAATGCAATCGCCGGGAACCATGTGCTTGAAAATCTGTTATATCTTTGACATCCATTGACTTCAAATACCCTACTGAATTAGTTTGCAGCAAATGCGGAAATTTGTGTAACCAGGTGCATACCCCCTGAACGGAGGCAGAATGAAGAAGCTCCTCATTATCATGCTGGCGGTCGCAGCAGCGGCCTCAGCCACTATTGTCGACGGCCCTCACAGCGCCGCCCGCACCGTCCTCGACGAACTCCTCGATGGTGATATCTCTGAAAGGTCCATCTTCTCGCTCCCAGCGCAGGTGAGTGCCGGGCAGGTCATCGACAGCTGGACTACCAGTGTCACCGCTCCGATTGACGGCTGGCTCGTTCTGGTGGATGACATGGCTCTGGCGAACTGGGAACATCCCTGCCGCTGGGTCTTCGTCTCACCTGACGGTGCTATGGAGATCGTACATATGACCACACCACCGAATGCGCTCCCCAGAATGAGCATGGAGTACAGCTCTCTTCCTGAGCACTCATCAATAAGATCCGACATACTTGACTGGTTTGAGCCCAATCCAAGAATAGGCAGGGCGACGAACTGCAAGGCTCTCATCATCTCAGGCGGAGCAAATCAGGGAAACAACCACATCCGCTACTACGGCGATGTACAGTTCCTTTACCTCACTCTGACCCAGGACTACGGTTACACGAACGACGACATCATCATCTGTTTTGCAGACGGATTGAATCCAGCCGCTGATAATTCAAGCGGGGGTAACTCCGATCCTGACCTTGATGGTGATAGCATTGATGACTTCGACTATGATGCTACGCTTGGCAGTGTGACCAACGCTATGGCGGAGATGGCGGCTCTCGCCAGCCCAACCGATCACGTCCTTATCTTCACAACTGATCATGGCGGTACAAATGGAGGTTGGAATTGTTACTTAAACCTCTGGAACTCTGAAGTTCTAAGTGATGAC
>Ga0190293_1000249_pt1 | contig 18894 bp, 15 predicted proteins | sample 48693001_MG_FD_161671 | JGI IMG/M metagenome (GOLD analysis project Ga0190293, IMG submission 161671) | Hydrothermal vent microbial mat bacterial communities from Southern Trench, Guaymas Basin, Mexico - 4869-30-0-1_MG | ecosystem: Environmental > Aquatic > Marine > Hydrothermal vents >...
ACCGGAATATTTACCCGTTACCTCAATCTTTTCCAAAAGATCCCAGTCGCCCTTGTAGGCGGATTCAGTGGCCGGATCGGCAATACGCTCATAAGAGTATTTAACATCTTCTGCAGTCATCTCACCGAACCCGTTGGTGAACATGATGCCCGGTCTGAGTTTAAATGCAATATGCGTGGGATCGGTGTGTCCGATGGATTCAGCCGCCTGCAGTTCCCACTCCCAGACGTTTCCGGATTTGAATGTAATGAGTTTGTTCTGAATACATCCGTTGACAATGTCTTCGTTTTTCGACTGGACATAGGCCGGATCCAGTGTAGCAATATCCGAATAGTTACGAATTCTTAAAATATTGTCACCGGCCGACCAGGAAACGCCGGGGAAGACCATGGGACTCATGGCCACGGCCGCTGAAGCTGCTGACATCTTAACGAATTGACGACGTGTAAGCGGGTGATCAAACAGTTTTTTCTTGTCAGACATGGTGCCTCCTAATGATTAAGGGTTATCTTCAAAGAACGAATTTTGAGAACCAACGGGCTTGACTTTTGACAAGACGACTACATCGGAGCAATATTAAATACCACAAAAAGAAAAACAAAGTCAAGGTTTTGCCATGGGCAATAAATAATCCCCGCCGCAAGCGGCGGGGTATTCAAGAGCAAAACAACGACAACTGCCTATGACTCATTTTTTGTTTATACAACTGTTTATATTGATCATGTTTCCCCTGATTCTTTATGTATTCACGAATCACATCTTCATTTGCATGCTCGCAGAACCTTTTGACACACTTGAAAGCATGACGGCCATCGAGCGAATAAAAGAAAAAATAACCTATCTGGAACTGAATGTTAACCAGACGTTCATGAACCGTTTCAGCGCTGCAAAATTTCTACCCCACACGGATCGGTCACGATTTCCGTCCGTCAATATTTAGTATTCCGTTCATAGCTGTAACGGCATCTTTAATAGCGGTGTAAATGAGGTTGGGGTGTTTTTTTTCCTTGATTGTTCCCTCGGAATGGATCTCCATATAGGAGGGGCTGATCGATCCACCGATCGCATATATGCCTTTGGTGCTGGTCTGCAGGTTTTGGGTGAGCAACAGTACCTGTTCCCCTTCCCTGGCAATCTTACAAATTTCTCCGATACAGGTAATCTGCTGCAGGTCGAGTTTGTTGAATATGGCCGAGGGGCCATGGGTTCCCACACAGGCGATGACATTTTTCATGGGGAAACTCATTCCCTGGTACATATAGACGCCATCATGTGCATGCGGAGCAGGCGTCTGATGGATATAGAGGCGATCGATTCCCTCTGAATCGACTTCTCCGATTTTAGGTATGGCTCCCTGCAGAATTTTAATTTGTCCTCCCAGAAGGATTTCTTCACCAAGATCACGGGCCGTATCCTTATTTATTTTAAACTTTTTCTTGGTATGGCCCCAGTAGACCGGTGTGGGGTCGTTGGCTTCCCGTTTTACTTTAGAAAGTGCTGCGGCGATATCTGCTGCAGCGTTTCCACCACCGATTACCAGTGTGGTCACCCCTATATAATCCTGGGTATTTTCCAGATTTCGGGCAACCGTTCGGGCCTCGCCGTAAATGCCAAGATCGTTGGGAATGTTGCTGCCGAAGGATAGAATCACATTTTTGGTGATATAGATATTACTACCTGTCCGGATAATAAATTCAGAGTTGTCCCGTTCTATGGTTTTAAATTTTTCTTCAAATTTAATATTGATTTGTTGTGACTGAACATATGTTTCAATCTGCCCAACATATGTTTCCACCGCAATTTTTTCTTTGGGGGGTACGAGTGCTTCGATGGGAAAAGGGTCGCTTTCGCTTTTTGGAATTGTTGGATAGACCTTTTTCCCTTTAGGGTAGGAGTCGATAATACCCTGTAGTACTCTTTTGCCTTTTTCCAGGATGATATAAGATTTTCCGGCCTCGGCTGCTATTATTCCTGCGCCAAGACCACCCGGGCCTGCTCCGATAATTACAATATCATATATATCCGACATTTTTTACCCCATAACAGTCAGGAAATTAAAAAGAGTTGAATGAAGCGGGGATCAAGATCGTTCCTGGATATCTTCCCCAGCTCGGTCTCGATTTCTGCAAATAGGTTTTCAAGTGCATTCCCGCATTGTTGCGTAATCTCTGTGCCGGTCAGGCCACTTTTGTCCTTCAGCCATTTCAAGAAAGCACTTTTTACTGAAAGCTTTATGGCTTTCGGCTTTTCGGGGCTGCGCCACAGGGTGTCGAAAAAAGATCTGAAGGCATCGAGGGGCAGGGGTGCAAATGCTGTTTCTCCGATCCCTGAATCAGTGGTTTCCCTTGCCCAGCGAGTCAACAGGAGGTTTTTATAGGTCAGGAGGCTGCCGGGTGGAAGGGGTTTTACCTTGAGCGACAAAGTTGCCAACAGATTGTCAAAAGCAATGACTTCTGTCAGAATTGTATCCGTTACGGAAATGTCTTTGGTGCTTAAAAACTCTCGGTAGAGCGTACCGGTTTGATCGTTGTCGAAGTAGAGCGGTCTTTTAATCAGGAGTCCACCAAGAACGCCCAGCCATTCCTCACCCCAGAAACTGAGTGGGAGCTTTTTGGCCATGAACCAGCTGTTGTTGCGCCATTTTTCAGCTCGCCATTTTAATCGAAGCGCCATGCCGTAACCGACTCTGAAAATATCTGCGAGCACGTAATGCTCTAACTGTTTATCAGTGGATTCCGAGATGGTTTCGAGACCGATGCCTGTGTACCCGGATGCTTTTTTTACAGCATCATGCAACGCGTTTCTCCCATTGATGGCTTTTTGATCTGCTATCAACAACTGGTTGCAAAGACCTGCGAATTCAGATTGCAGTTGCATCCGGGCATTCTCATTTTTAACGGATGCAAGGGCCTTGGCGAAGGTACCGCCGGGTTCCAACAGATTTTGTGCGTAGAAAGGTGCCGGCATGAAACTGTCGTCTGCCGTCGATTCGGTCTGAAGTTTGTTAATGCGTTTTCTTAAATCCTTCTTCGTCAAAGACTGGTAGATACCCACGGCCTCCTCGAACGGCAGAAAGCCCTTTTCTGCCAGACGGACGTTACGCAGGCGATAAATTTCCTCTTCAGTTTCTGCTGGAATTATGGCCGCTGACTCGAGCAGTATGTTCTGGAATTGATGGTGGTCAAAGTTCGACAAACGCTGCAGCAGCTGCATCAGAAAATCCCTGCGATTTTCCAGGTATTGATCGCCGTGTGGAACGGTTTCCGGTTCTGCATCGATTTTCGGGGAAAACGGCGGGTCCAGTATCCGAAAGTAGAAGGTATCGTCAAAGGTGATGAAGTCAGCTCCCAATTCGGATGGAGTCTCATCATGCTCCCTGATCCTGATCTCGATATTGTGCAATAAAAAGAAATCGATAAAGGTGTCCTTTTCATTGGCACACCATTCAGCCAGTCTGGCGGGGTCGGCAGAAATCAACAGGTTTAGCCATTTTGTTGCCGCAGAGAAATCTATTCGATCCTTATGCCAGATTTCAATATCGAGGATGTACTCCCATTGCTTGTTTGATGCCAGGGCCAGCAGGGGCAAGGCGTTTTCTGCACCGATATTGCGAACAAGCGGGTGAAGATCTTCCGGGGGAAAGGAATGCACGATTGCAATGGCGCTTTTTTCGGAAACCAGGTGTTCCAGGGCATCATCGGGCGGGAGGGACAGGAGTCGCTCACGTGCTTTTTTAAGGTTCTGAAATCTTGCAATACGTTTTTTATCTTCGGAAGTCATATGCACTTCGTGTGACATTAGTCCTTCGGACGTCATTAGCGCTACGCGCGATATTGGACAACCTGACGGTTGTCAGCTGTTAGCTGTTCCCTCAACCCAAGAAACTCAAGAAACCCAACGAACCCAACAAACTCTATTCCCCTTGAACCCTGGTTTGTAATCGATGGATCCAGAGAATCAGGAACAATACGGGGATGCCGATGATTGCCGTACCGATAAAGAATATCGGGTATCCCATGCTATCGACCATGCTGCCGGAGTAGCCTGCAAGAATTTTGGGAAAGAGCGTCATAATGGAACTGAAAATGGCATACTGTATGGCCGTAAAGGAAACACTGGTAAGGCTGGACAGGTAGGCCACAAAGGCGGCTGCAGCGATTCCGGCGCTGCCGTTGTCGGCGACGATGACCATGAGCAGCAGCATTTCATCAGGCCCCTTGCCGGCGACATAGGCAAAGAGTAAATTGGTGGCGGCTGACAGAAACGCTCCGACAAACAGTATCCGGATGACACCATAACGGATGGAGAGTACCCCGCCCACAAACCCGCCTCCAAGGGTTGCCCATAACCCCCAGAACTTGGTGTAGGTGGCGATCTGAGCTTTGGTAAAACCGACATCGAGATAGAATAGATTGGCGATAACACCCATCAGGATGTCCGATATTCGGTAGGTACCCACCAGAAGCAGAATCACCAGCGCAGTGGTGCCATAGCGCTGGAAAAAATCTCCCAAGGGCTCGATGTAAGTCTCTTTAATGTGACCAAACGGAACAAGGCGGCCCCGAATGGATCCCCAGATTGCCAGGCTGCCCAGGAGGACGCTGAATGCGAATCGTCCTGTTTCCGTTACAAACCCTGCCAGTTGTTTTATCCACCCCCATTGATCGACCAGCACTTGTTTGATGGCGTGTGCCGATGAGGCTGTGAAGAAAAATCCGATGATGAAAGCACTGATGGCAATAAAAAAAACAAGTAGAAATCTCACATAGTCGGCTGTACCTCGAAAGGCGCTGCTCTTGCGCTCTTTCACTACGGGTTCTTTGATGATGAATGTCGTTGCAATACCCACCAGCATCATCAATGCCATGGTGCGATAGACATTCGCCCAGACGGACACATCATACGTGTTCTGCCCCCACCAGTCCGCCAGCCAAAGCGACCCTGCTCCGGCAACCAGCATGCCGATCCGGTAGCCGGCGATGTACATGGAAGACAGCATGGATTGCAGTTCCTTCTCTGCGGATTCGATGCGATACGCGTCTATAACGATATCCTGGGTTGCTGACGAAAAACCAATCAGAACCGCTCCCACGGCGGTCATCGTTAATGCGATTTTCGGGTCAAAAAGAGAAATCCAGAGCAGGGAGGCGATAACGCATATCTGGGATACCAGGAGCCAACCTCGCCGCCGTCCCATTAGGGTTGAGAGAATTGGAAAAGGCAGGCGATCGATAATGGGCGCCCAGACAAATTTAAAAGAATACCCGAGGGCTGCCCAGCTGAAAAATGTTACGGTGGACCGTTCGACGCCTGCTTCACGCAGCCAGACAGACAGTGTGCTGAATATGAGCAGTATGGGCAGGCCGGCTGAGAAACCAAGAAAAAGCATGGTAAGTGCACGAGGGTGGACCAGCGCCTTGATGGCCATGGCCCAACTGCTTTTTCTTTCGGGGATCAATGAGCCTCCAGAAGTTGGTCGGGAGAAACAACGGGTCCATACGTTTCCCTGAGCAGCATCAGCGCTTCGCGTTGTTTCCTGAGAATGGTAAAGAGACGCTCCGGTATCCTTGCTTCCTTGCTGTACGCCTCCAGTTGAAGATCGATTCTTGATACGATGTTGTCAATGTATAGCGAGAAATGCCGAGTATAGAGGTCTATGGAATAGGTCTTGTCTATGATGGATTTGAAAAGACCCTCGAGATCATCAAAAAGAGGCAGATCGCCGATGGGTGTCTCTATACTTGATACATCTTTGTTGACTTTTCGTTCAAGCCAGGCCAGCCAGACCTTTACATCTTTTTTTTCTCCCAATAGCTTTTTTGATGTGCCGCCCCTGGCTTCATGGGTCAGAAAATAATTCAAGCCCGCCATTACCGGTTGCTTGTCCTCAGCGATTTTCGGGTTGCTGAAAAACTGAAACTGAGCATTCATATAATCGCCCAGGGAGCCCGGAATGAAGGGCGCATTTGCCCAGGGGGCCCGTTTGACACCGGTGGCGCCAACCTCGGTTGCGGTTGCGGCAGACACAATGGTTGCCCCGATAACCACTCCCTCGTCGGTGTTCTTCGCCGCCCATACCGGGGGCATGGTGTCGCTGTCACGGCCACTATAGGTAATAATACGTGTTTCAACACCTGCCGGGTCCTCGGCAAAGTCGGAATAGTTTGCCAGCGCGGTGGATGATACCGTGCAGCGTGAATTGGGGTGGGACATGGGTATGGGTTTTTTGTTGCTGTCGACCTTTCCCTTGAACCAGTCTCCTTGAAAATTGAACCCTTTATCAGGCGTGTCCTCACCATTGCCGACCCAATGGGGGACATGGCTATCATCGATGAGCACGTTGGACCAGATTACTTCCGCCCCTTCACGCCGTAAGATTTGCATCAACTGGGGATCGCCTTCCCAGTTGACATCTTCCACGATACCGAAAATACCGCATTCCGGATTGACGGATCGGATGCTGCCATCATCGGCAATCCATAACTGTGCAAGGTCATCTCCCACGAAAAGATGTCCAGCCATGGCGGTGGTGGTTTTGCCGCACCCGCTTGGGGCAGCACCGGTACACCACGTCACCCGGCCTCCGGGACCTTCGATGCCCGTAATGAACATGTGCTCGGACAATTCGTTGCCCATGTTTTCATATACGGCTTTGTCGACGGCGAATCGATGATTCCCTTTTTTTAGCAGCAGGGTGTTGCCTGCATAGGTGCAGTTAAAGCTGAAGGTGGTCCGGAAGCTCCGGTCCATGAATACCCGTGCATTGGGCAGGTCTTCAGATCGATTGAGGCCTTCGCTGTGGACATTGACAAAAAAGTGACCTGCCCGCTCAACCTCCTGGTCAAAGGAGAGGTAGGCATTTCGGTAAAGGATCTCGGCACTGTGAGAGACATAAGTAGAGCTGGTGATCTCAAGGGCAGGATTGGAGACGGGCGAACCAATGGGGCCACGGACGTAGAAACCGATGATCATGGTTTTGCCCTTCATGATCTGGACCATTTTATCGCGCACCTCGTTAATCGCATCGGCGCGATCCATGCGATTGGCCAGCGAACTGATTTCTTCACCTTCGTTGGCAATGTAATAGGTACGGTCGATGATTCTTCCCTGCTCTTCCGACAGGTCAAAGTGGATGGTGTGCCGCGACATTGCCAGGGGGGCTTCTTCCCCTTTTTTCAGCGATAGATCACGGATGAACTGCCGGTCCGCCTCGGAGCCTGTGTTGACGAAAATATCGTCGGGCACGCACATGGCGATGGCATTGGCAATTTTGATGATGACTTCCCTGTTTTGAATTTTTTGGATACGTGCGAGATGTTCAGCGGTCAAGGCTGATTCAAGATACCTGGCGGCCGCCTGGTATTCTTTGAATCCTCCTATCTCAGCGATAATGTCGACACCTTTGTTTTTTTGAAGCATGGCTGTTCTCCTATGGCATATGAATTTCTATCCACTTTATAACACTGTCAAATTCGTTTCTGAACTCCTCAAGCGCTTTCCCCCTGTGGCTGACACGGCTTTTTTCTTCACGGGTCAGTTCGGCAAAGGTTTTTTTCAACGGCGGATAAAAGAAAATGGGGTCGTAACCGAATCCATTAACGCCCTCAGGAGATTTTGTGATGATTCCCTCACACCGGCCTTCATACGTCAGCGCCGGGCCGGTCGGCACCGCTATCGATATAACACATTCAAACGCAGCTTTTCGATTGGTGACGCCTTCCATTTCCTGAAGCAATTTTTGAAAACGATCTTCGTTCGTGGCATCAGGGCCTGCATACCGTGCCGATAACACACCGGGTGCTCCGTTCAGGGCTTCTACGACTAAGCCGGAGTCATCCGCCAGGGCCGGATGCCCGAGAACCCTGGCAGTAAAACTTGCTTTTTTATAGGCATTCTCGTCAAAGGTCTGCCCGTCTTCTTCTACTTCCGGTATGGGTCCGAAGTCATCCAGATTTTTGATCGTAATGGGAAAACCAGAGAGGAGTTCTGTGATTTCAGCGGTTTTACCCGTGTTACGGGAGGCAATAATCAGGTAGTTGAGCTTATTCATTGGTAATGTCTTCCTCGACTGAGTCTCAACCCGCGGATGGGTGGGCTCAAGATGCCCCTTCGAAGGGGGCTAAAATATCCAATATGGAATATCGATACCATGAATTTCGAAGTGATGGTTGTCAACACTTCATTATTCAATATTTCTTGTTCGTCATTCGATATTCATCTTTTTATTAACCTGGCGACTAAATACCTGAAGCCGTCATGCCGGACTTGATCCGGCATCCAGTTTGGTTCTGGATTCCCGCCTCCGCGGGAATGACGTTCTTAACATATTTAATTGTCGGAGTAATAATATTCACCGGATCGGTAGAACCTTTCCGGGTCCTCCACCAAAGGTGGAGGTTTTAGATCAGAATAATCCGATAATTCATAAATTCGTAAATCAAGTTTATTCGTTATCATGTTCCGGCCAACAATTCCATTCAAATCATTTCGAGGCCGGCAAGATTTCCATTTTCGAACACCATGAGAGCGCCCGAGTTTGTTCTGCTGAGGGCACAATTTACCACGCGCGTTTTTCCAACTGTGGACACGCCGCCATCCTCGTGTATATGCCCGCAGATCATGATTTGCGGCCGGCGTTTCTTGATCAATTCAAGGAGGCCTTTACTGCCGGCGTGGAAGCGCCCCATGACAAGATCCTGGCAACCGTATGGTGGTGCATGCGTCACCAGGACCGTATGGGTATTTACCAGAGGCTCGACCTTTTTCAAACTTAATTTTTCATTAAGACAGACGCGGGATCGAAACGGAATTGGAAGGGTGCCACTGATACCGACAAAGGGAATGGATTTGATCATCGTGCAGGCAGCATGCATCGGGGTACAATTGGGCAAGGCTGAAAACAGGTGGTCGACTCTCTTCAGATCGCTATTGCCGCGAATGGCCAGAACCGGCACCGGTAATGCATTGAGTCTGTTTAAGATCGTTCCCGGTTTTGTAAAATTCGTGATATCACCTGCCAGAACGAGAATGTCGGCTTTTAAATCCAACAGGTTGCTCCGGATCCGTTCAAACCTGTCATTTTTTCCGTGAATATCCGCCACCGCGTAAACCCGCATTCTCAGTACCTTTGCAATTGACTTTGAAAATCGCTCAGTTCAGGTTTGACTAACTACTATATTGCCGATATAATTTTTAAACATTTCCAATTGAGCGGAAGGTTATCCCAGAGGGGCCCAGTGGTCAAGGGTATAAACCATGATCTATTTCGTTGAATCCAGACGGTTGAGTATATAGTTGTTAAAGCGGCGCAGCCGCGTATGATAAAATCGTGAAACGATTTCATAAGGAGGTCAAAATGGGTGAAGTTCTTTCCTATGGACTTGTAGACAAAGTGTTCGTTGTTACCGGCGGCAGTCGGGGTATCGGTTTGACCATTACAAGGCTTTTGCTCGAGCAGGGTGCCAGGGTCGTTATCTGCGGCAGAAAAGAGGAAGGACTTTCGGTCGCTACTGCTTCCCTTAATGCCGGAGAACGCCTTCTGGCAATACCGGCTCATGTCGCCAAGGTTGAAGATGTGGACAACCTCATGGATCGTACAATTCAAGAATTTGGCAGGTTGGACGGGCTCATCAACAATGTCGGAATGAACATCGTGACAACTGTTGTCGATGTTGATCCGTCCTTGTGGCAGAAAATCATCGACACCAACCTGAACGGTGTATTTTTATGTTCCCGAAAAGCAGGCCAGCTGATGCGGGAGCAGAAATATGGCAAGATAGTCAATATTTCCTCACTGGCAGCAAGTCGTTCTGCTCCGGCCATGGGGATTTACGGCATTGCAAAGGCCGGCATCGAAATGATGACAAAGGTTCTTGCTCAGGAACTGGCATTGTTCAATATTCAGGTAAATGCTGTTGCACCCGGTATGGTTCGAACTGGATTCAGTGAGCCTTTCTGGTCCAATGAGGATTTTTATCAACTCATCGTCAAAACAATTCCAATGGGCAGAATTGCTGAGCCCGAGGATGTAGCTCACCCGGTTCTTTTTTTGTGCTCCGACGGTGCCGGGTTCATTACGGGCCAGACACTGGGTGTTGATGGGGGAGCGAGTGCTATTTAATCGAAGGGTTCGAGGGGGATACAAGGGTGATACGAGGGTTGAAGGGTGGCTGATAGCTATCTGCGAAAGACACCTAACAGCCTACAGCCTAAACTGCTAAAAGGCTAATAAGGGTTCGAGGGTGGCTGACAGCTATAAGCAGACAGCAGCATTCCAGCCTCCAGGCGTTCTTGCTTCTCAGCGGTTAAGGATTCCAGGGCCCGAGTGAAATAATAAAAATTACAGCGTGATGATGATTCCATAAAAAAGGTGTAATGCGCGACCAATCGAAATATCATACCCTGTTTACCGGACGGATGGTTTCGGCGGTCTTTCTGGCGATTTTCCTGGCAGGGCTATCCGGTTGCAGTGGTACTTATGGCCGGTTGGTGGTCAATTCAGATGTAAAGGCGTTATTCGAAAGAAACGAAGTGCTTCCGGATCATCACTATTTCTACACCGAGTCATCAACCTGGCCACGGGCCATTATCGGTATTCATGAGGATTACACTCTGCAGTCGGATTTCTGGCATCCGATAGAGTTAACCCCGGAGAGACTCAAACGAATGCTGGAATTTCCCGGAGATTTCAGACTGCTTTTCATGAGCAGAAATGGTTCTGATATCCTTGATAAGAATGGTCGAAGGATCGGGGTCTGGTACGCGTTAAAAAATACCTATGACTGGGGGGTAGTTCAAATGATCGACGACAAGACGGTCAATATCATCTTGCAGACCTCCTCAGGGAAGATAATCTTTTTGCCATTCAGACAATCCTATGAAGAATAGACCCCAACGTTGGGGTAGAACCCAAACCCAAACAAAAGCCGGAATGAGTTCGAGAAAAAACCCAGGAGTCAGAATACAGAATCTTTACAATGATGATTTTATAAAGATGAACGTCCAATCCCGCCATGGCGGGATTAGATGTTCATTCGTTTTCCAGCATTAAAACATTTTAGCGCTTTACGATAATCTGACTTCTGAATTCTCTGGCTCAGACATTTGGTAATAAATCCCCTTCTTGGGTCAACCCAGTGCCGGACCTTTTGGACCCGGATATCTATTTGATTCTGAAAAAGGCTTCGTCGAATTCAGGCTTGTTTTCATAACGGCTCATAAAGAAGCCGGGCAGTTGGTCGATATTTTCAAACAGACCCGGGTCGGCCTCAATGCCGGCCTGGTGAAGTGCCTTGACAATGTCGTCCGGCTTTGGCGGACACCCCTTTATAGCAATCATTTCCTGGATGTCGGGATTGTTTTTATTCAGCTGGTACATGCATTTGCCCAGGAGAATCGTTTTTTTCATACCTTTGGTCGGCTTCATGATTTTGCCGTTGAGCACCTCGATATCTTCCCACGGCTCTCCTTTCCAGGCATAGCGGATGGCTGTCAGTACAACACCGGTTACCTGTGAACAATAGGTACAAAGTGTCGAATCGAATTTTCGATAATGGATGCCCTCGAGCCCCTGTTTGGCAAGCGGTACAGGGAGGCAACATGTCTCATTGATGGTGTATTTAAAGTCGTGTTCGTGAAATGAGACGGCTGTGTCCATATCTTCTCCCACAACCTCGATGTCCGAGAGATCCACGGGCCGGTCGTGGTTCTTGGCCGCATGAACCAGATGGGGGACGTCAGTAACATCGTATCCCAGCAGTTTGGCGCCGACCATGTCTCCTGAGAGGATATCCGCGGATGCCACCAGTAGATTGGAGCGCTGCATGCGACCGTCAAAGCCCGGGCCGCGCTCAAGGGTATAAATGCCATCGATCAATGTGAATATCGGCGGCAGTTTATCCGCCAGGCGTGCCACGTGAAAATGAAGATCTTTTACCGGGTCCGCATTGTGGCTGATTTTCCGGGACTTCATATCGATGACGCCTTTCAGGTTCTTGATACCCAGGCTCACAACTGTCTGGTTGTGGGTCTTCATGGCCGGTAGGTCCACAATAAAGTCGCTGTCCAGAATATCTTCATTAAAATTCAGGGTAATGCCCTCCCCCAGGTCGACTTCCCGGAAGGGACGCTCAAAGACATTGACGGTGGAGACATTGTAACGCTTTTTGAGGGCGTTGTAGCCCAGGGTTTCGAAAGCATGTGCCGGTGTTTTAGTATCTTTCCGGTTCCGCATGACCACACCCTCACCGATGGTAATATGCTGGACACCATGTTCTTTCAGAAGCATCACCATATCTTCAATGACCCGCGATGTGGTGATAACTCCCCATTTTGGGAAGGCTACGGATCGGGTCCAGAAAACGATGTTGGGTTTAATAAAAACCCTGGCCTGGGATGGTAGCCGGCTCAAGCCATTGGAAAGCTCCACGGCTTTTTTGACGGATTCGAAGGGTTTTTCATAGCGAACGATTGCGACGGTTGATTTGTTCATGAAACGCTCCTTAAATTATAAAATTTGTGTGTTTTTTGGCAAAAAAAATAAAAACAATCACGAAAACACGAAATCTGAAAAACACGAAAAATTTCATGGTTTTTTTCGTGTTTTCGTCCTTTCGTGTTTTCGTGATAAAAAATCTTTTTCCTTTTATAGTCTATCTCGAATTGTTTTCGTAGCACACCACTCTACCCAATTCAAACAGAAACCCTCTATCGACAATCCGGATATTTCATGAAATGTTCGGGCCTGGAGTGGTCCAGTACCGCTCCCCAAAGCTGCCCTTGGGCATGCCGAGAGTGCTCGCATATGCGGATAGACCGGTCTTGATGCGTTGTTCGTCCACCATGGGGCCGGCCAGCTGGGAGGTATAGGCCGATATCACGAAGAGCTTTCTGTCGATAAATTGGGTGATGTCACAGACCTTTGGAAATGGAGGATGGTGGTCGAAAAAACCTGATGATGGTTTCATCAGGTAGCGAGTATAGAAGTTGAACCATGTGACCAATAGAAAAGCCCAGGGCTTGATTATTGCCCGGTGTATTCCCAGGGAAGGGATATTGGACCACAGGCGAAAGATATCTTTGGAAGAAAGTTGACTGGTGCTGCCTGTTTGTCCATGTTGCCCGAACAGAAATGTGCATTTGATGCCTGTTTTTTTCAAGCGGTAGGTCAGAAGGAAGGGAAACAGCGCGTAAGGCGTTTCTTCATAGAAGAGAATCCGACAAGTGCAGTTTTTGCCGTGAAGAAGCGTGATCCCTGCCTGAAATAAGATCTGGTGGTCCATATGCTGACCGATGCCCAGTGGCAGTATCAAATTGGCGCAATCCGTTTGTCTGCAGATTTCATGAAGTTCCCGTATCAATTTATCGCACAGGATTTTATTGCTTGGCGTAGCGCGGTAATGCGGCCAGTAGCGCGCCCATGGCTTTTGATTTCTAAACAGAAATTCCGGATGTTCCAGCCACAGGTAATCCACACCCATTCGCTGCATGGCCGTGCAATCTTCTTGGCGGCGGCGTTTGTAGTTCAGAATTGATTTCAGGGCATTGGAAAAAGTTATGGATCCGTGGGTTGCTGGTGCGCTGAAAACCGTTACGATAAGGACGGATTCGCCTTGATCGAGCTGTTTGAAAATCCGTCCACTGCAGGATGCGGCAACATCATCGAAATGGGGAGATACATATACATGGTCATAATGACGCTGGATGGACAGGATGTTTCGTAGATACATATCTGCCTTTCCGCCATTTAGCCCGGGTATTTCACGAACCTGAAATGTTCGGATTAGTGTACCGGCACAGGGCGGCAATGGCTCGGGCAGCTCTGTGGGGGCTTTGCATGACAGGGATATTTCTGGCCCGTAAACGCTTGATAAAAAATGCCTCCTGGGAGTGAAAGGAAAAACCGATCACGGGTTTTCCGTAAGTCTGGACGAGTTCCTCTATTTTGTCGGCTAGTTCATCGATCAGTTTTTCGGTCTCGGTTGCTATCTGATTCTCCGGTACCCCCAGGCTTTTCATCATACGTGTGAACATATGTTTTGGAAGGAGCAGATAGATGAGCAGGATATCGAAGTGGTCGGCATCAAGTAGACAGCCGGGAATGCTTGAAAAGTAAGCCAGGCGATCTTTAGAAAAAGTAATATCCACGGGATTGCCGATACTTCCGGTGTGGGGAACCAATGTGGAAAGCTCTTTTTTAACGGAATCCGGCATGGGCGGTATTTTCAATCCTTCCCTGTCGCAGGCATCCGCGGCCACGGCCCCCGGACCTCCCGAATGGGTCTGTATAACCACGCGGTCTCCGTGGGGTGCCGGCACGCTGCCGAGGATGGCACCCATGTCGAATAGTTCTTCAATGGACCAGGCCCGGATGATGCCGGACTGTCGAAACACGCCGTCATAGAGACGGTCCGGTCCCGATAAGGCGCCTGTGTGCGACAGGCAGGCCTGTTTTCCGGATTCCGATCCCCCGACATAATAGGCGATGACTGGTTTTTTCAGTGTAACGGCGCCGGCAACTTCAATAAATTTTTTTGGATTTCGAATCGTTTCGATATAGAGGTTGATGACCTTCGTATGAGGGCACGCTGCAAGGTATTTGAGACCTTCCACAAGATCGATGTCCGCTTCATTGCCGACACTGATGGCAGTGCTGAAACCCATCCCGGCCCTTGAAAGGTAATCGAACATTTGGGTGATAAAGCTGCCACTCTGCGACACCATCCCCAGGAATCCGGCATCCCCCTGGTAGGGGAGGAAAGTGGTATTCAGTTTATGGTGGGGGTTGGCCACTCCCAGACAGTTTGGCCCGAGAAAACGCATACCATATCGATGAGTGGTCTGGATCAAGGTCTGTTCCAGATCGCGTCCTTTTGCACCGACTTCCCGGAAACCGCCCGAGACGATAATGGCATTTTTGATACCCTTTTCTCCGCACTGTGTCACGGTGTCCAGAACGATTCGTGTGGGCAGGATTATCACAGCCAGATCAGGTGTTTCAGGGAGGTCTGCCACGCTCTGGTATGCCTTTAATCCCAGTACGGTGGGTTCCTTGGGATGTACCGGATAAATGTTGCCTTCGAACCCGAGGCCCAATAAAGAGGCCAGCTGGCTTGTTCCCATGGATCCAAAGTTGTTGGATGCGCCAAAGAAGGCGATGCTGTCCGGGTTGATCAGTTTGTATAAAGGGCTGTCTGAAATAGATACAGGCATATCGTGGTTAGAGGATGTACTGAATGGTGTCTGTGGCATCTGTTCTTGAGATCCTTCCACTGTTTTGGAGATAGTTCAAATGGGCGATGGCCTCACCCGTGGCAAACCATTTCTGGGCGATGGGAAATTCATCCCAGCTATTGCATCGGATATCCCAGCTCATTTCCGAAGCGACCCTGTAGGCATGTTTTGGAGAGCCTGATTCGAGGATCGAGCAGATCTCGTCCAGCCGGCAGTAATGGTGATCCTTCAGCTCATCTATTCGTTTGCGGTGGTCTGCAAAGAGTCTCCGGTGACCGGGAAGGACTATGTCTATATCAAGCGCATATGCTTTGTCGAGACTTTTCAGATAATTCTGCAAAGGGTTCTCTCTGTCGGACCAGCACTGAATGTTGGGGGTAATATCCACCAGGATGTGATCACCTGAAATCAGTATTTTTTGTGACGGCTCATAGAGGCAGGTGTGGCCCAGGGTGTGCCCGGGTGTTTCAATGCATCTGAAGGCATATGTTCCAACGCGTATGGTGTCGCCGTCCGACAGGGCTTCCAGCGCCGGGGCCCATTCCGTACCGAACTTGTTTCCGGGATGTGCCGCGAGGGCAGCACGTAGTTCTTCACGAGGAAAACCGTTTTTCCCGGCAAAGGCAATCATCGGTTCAAACCCTTCCCAGGTTTCGATAAGCTCCATTTCCGGTCGGTTGAAGTAGATATGGCTGGTATCCGTAACCAGTCGGCCCACCAGTCCGAAATGATCTGCATGCAGGTGGGTAATAAAAAAATCGGTACGGTTCATGTCAATATCAAGTTCCCGGAGCCCTTTATTCATGGCATCAAGGCATTCTTTGCGGTTGAAACCGGTATCGACGATCAGGTTTCTGTTGTCAGACTTGATTATGTATGAATTGAGATATTTGAGCGGGTTATCAGGCAGGGGTATTTTACACCTGAAAATATTGGGTCTGATTTCTTCCATGATGTGTTTTGATTTCCTTAACTCAATGAACCCAATAAACTCGAGAAACTCAATAAACACCGTTTCCCTATATTTTTATCTTAATACTCCGCCAGGTGTTTGTTTTCTTCCAGTCTTTGCGCTGTTCCGGATTGTTCCGTCGTTCATTTTCTCTTCTTTCGGGTGCTTTTTCCTGGGCAATATTTTCCTGTGATGCTTTTCGTCGGTCATGCCTACCCCTGCGATCCCGGTCTCTACGATGGATTTTGACAACAATGCTGCCTTCAGGCTCATTGTTCCTCAAAATATCAATGATTTTCGGCAGATATTCATCTGCCTTACTCGCAGGGAAACGGCAGGCGCCGGCGCCTCTGTGACCGCCCCCTTCAAAATAAGAGAGCATCTGACCCACATTTACCCTGCAATCTTTATTGAGAATACTGTGACCGATTTTTACGACAACTTTTTCTTTTCGGGAATCTTCAAATCCTATTTTGACGCTGACCACGGCTTCTGGATACATGGAGTAGGCCAGGAAACGGTTCCCGTAAGGCATTCTGTCAAGATCGCGGAAATCGGAAATGGCCACACGTTCCACAAGGTGGGTATGTTTTTCGAGCAGCGCTTGGTAGGAGACGTTTTCATGGATGACGATTTTTGATCTTTCCCTGACCTCGGTATCGGACAGTATGGTCTCTATTTTCTCATTTCTCAAAAGGTCGAGGACCCTGTTCCAGTAAGGTTCATCCGAGGGAACGTGATCCTGTATGGTCATGGACAGCAGGATGTAGGGATATTTTTCAGGGGTGAGAATTTCGTTCAGAGAGAGATTTGCTGAGTCGATCTTATCCGCTTCCGTCACCAGTTTCGTAAAATCCTTTTGGAGCTTGTTTTGGTAGTATTTAAAAACGAGACCTGCGGCAGATGGTGCAATTTCAAAAAGGCCCTTGATCTTGTGCCGGATCATGTTTGAGAAATGATGATCAAACCATAATGAGCAGTCTGGGTGATAGGGAAGATTGGCAATGATATCTCCATGACGGATATCGATGTTTTCTTTCTGCATGTCGCCGGGAGATACCCATTTTACGGACGGTGAAACATTTTCAGCTTCCAGAATCAAAACTGCACAGACGATACCGTCAAAATCAGGTCGCGTAACGATACGCATATGTTAATCTCCTCTTTGCCAAGGCTGCTAATGGATGATCAACCGTGAGCCAGGGTTGGGATGCACTGAGCATCATATGTTTTTACACGATAAAGTCAATAGAATTGAGATTTCGGATATCTACTTGACATCCAGAATGCTTTGACATATTTAAATTATTTATAAATATTTATTTCAGTAAGTTATCTATAACCTGAGCTGAGCGATTTTTCCCGAAGAGATGTGCCGAGATTTTGATGGAGGGGGGTTCGCAAAAAATGCAGGCATACCAGTGGATTTGTCGAGGCTTTTTGCGGACCCTTTATCCGCAAAAGATTGGTGCAGATTGAGATAAAAATTGTTCAGCTCAGGTTTAAATAAGTGTTCTATCTATCGGGAATGTCCAACCAGAAAGGAACGGGCAGGATGAATCGATCTATCAAAGTACTGGTTACCGTACTGATTGCCGGCATGGTTTTGTTCATGGGATACACGCAAATCAGAAAATGGCATCGGGCTGGTATCGACAGGGTTTTGTCCGAGGAAAAGGCAGCTTGCGGTGAAGAGATAGCCGCTCTGAACGCCGATATCGAGTCAATCAGGAATGAACTGATGCAGCTCAAGGATACCGGGGAATATGAACGGCGCTTGTCGGAAATATTCGGGGAGAAAACTGATTATTTATCTTTTGGGAACGATAGCAGCTGCAATGATCTCTTGCTTCAAGTGCGGACATTTCTCAATTATATGGAGCAGCAGGACTATATGGGCTCCTACAAAGGCAGCGGTGGAAGTCAAAAACTGATTGGAGATGTCACGAAACAGCTTTCACGGTCTACCCCAATGCTTTCGGGTGAGTTGGATGACCTCATCCGCCTTATCCAGAATGTCACTCACCTATACCGGAATCTGGGAAAAGAACGGGTGGATATTATCAAGAATCTCCTCAAAAGCGAGTCGGATATCATTGAAACGGTTATGGCTATTTTTTATGCCTACATGACTTCGGGAGATCGATGCCCGGACAAGATCATCCAACTTCCTTCTCCTGAAAGCCGTTATCAATACGCAGGTTATTTTCTGAATACACTGGCAGGGAGAAGTTACCTTCTGAGAAGAGATTCAAAAATGAGGGTCCTGATAAGTTATTACGCTGTTCTGACCATCGACATGGCAAACGATGAGACATTAAACTCCTATGGCATCGATATTCGGCCGTTTATCGATCATTCCTTTTATGAGATCGGTAATCAAAAGGGGCTGAATTATCGAGAGCCGTATCTGGAAAAACTGACCGGACTTCGGGCTAAATACGGGATGTAAATTCATTTGGATCATCTCCAAAAGAGTTGATCCAAATGAAGGGTTCGAGGGGATAGACCATAGACTGTAGGGTTTTAGGCTGTAGGCTGTTAGGTGCTAAAGGCTAAATGCCAAGAGTGACACACAAAATACCAAACACTAAACACTAAACGCAATAAACACAACGAACCCAAAGAACCCAACAAACAATTACGCAGGGTTGGAGGGTAGCTGAGTGCAATCATCGGAAAGCACCTAACAGCCTACAGTCTAAACATGC
>Ga0190293_1000250_pt1 | contig 18800 bp, 15 predicted proteins | sample 48693001_MG_FD_161671 | JGI IMG/M metagenome (GOLD analysis project Ga0190293, IMG submission 161671) | Hydrothermal vent microbial mat bacterial communities from Southern Trench, Guaymas Basin, Mexico - 4869-30-0-1_MG | ecosystem: Environmental > Aquatic > Marine > Hydrothermal vents >...
CAGTCGCACTAAGCAGTTTGTCCTTCACATTCGAAAAATCTTCACTGTTCTCCATATTTTCAAGAGCTTCTTTTTTGGGATAGATCGAATCGATGTCCTGAAGAATATCATCGCCATCAACAGCTGCAACTTTAAAACTCAACCCCTTTTTTTCACCCATTTCTTTTATTTTTAAAGCAAGAGCGCCAGGATTCATCCCTCCGGCATTTGTGATGATCTTTATTCCCTTTTTAATCACTATTTCAATGATCTCTTCCAGCTGAAAAAGAAAATCATAAACATATCCCATCTTTTTGTCTTTCATTTTCTGTTTCATTAAGATTCCCATTGTGATCTCAGCAAGATAATCGGAAGTGATATAATCAAGATCTCCCCCGGTAACCTGTCTCTTTAATGCGGAAAGATCATCACCCCAGAATCCACCGGCATTGCCTATTTTTATTATATTTTTTCCCATATTTCCTCTTGCTGAATAATAACATAGCATTTCGGTTTTTAGAAATGTAATGATCGAAAGATACATTGACAAAAAAAAATGGTTCTTACATAATGATTTTGTGAAAATCAAGCTGTTTTCCTCTGCTGTTTTCAAAGAACATCCCTACTCCATTTTCGGTACTATGTCTAAAATAAAAAAAAATGTGTCATATTTTTTTTAACTAATATTAACTTTTAAGGAGAAATTAAATGACAGGTATAGTTGGATATGGAACAAAAATTCCCAGATATCGCATCAAGGTAGAAGAAATTGCAAAGGTATGGGGAGCTGACGCACCAACCTATAAGCGGGGCCTAAATCTTAATGAAAAATCTGTCCCCGCCCCCGATGAAGATTGTGCAACACTCTCGGTAAATGCTGCACTCAATGCTTTAAAAAGAGCGGAAATTGACCCGGCCGACATCGGTGCCGTATATGTGGGAAGTGAATCTCATCCATATGCAGTAAAACCGACTGGAACAATTGTATCAGAGGCGATCGGTGCATGCCCATATGTTCATACAGCAGACCTTGAGTTTGCCTGCAAAGCAGGAACAGAGGGAATGTTCATTGCTCTTAATCTTGTTGAGTCCGGTGCCGTACCTTATGCCCTGGCAATAGGAGCTGATACTTCCCAGGGGGCTCCCGGTGATGCACTTGAGTATTCTGCTGCCGCCGGAGCAGCGGCCTTCATTATGGGGAAGGACAACCTTATCGCCGAACTAAAAGATACTCATTGTTTCATGACTGATACCCCGGATTTCTGGAGACGTGAATATAAACATTATCCCGAGCATGGGGGACGTTTTACAGGAGCTCCTGCTTATTTTAAACATGTTACCGGGGCCGTTGATGCTATTTTGGGGAAAACCAATATGAAGCCTGATGATTTTAAATATGTTATTTTCCACCAGCCGAATGGAAAGTTCCCGGTTCTTGTAGCAAAAAAACTCGGATTTACAGAACAGCAATATCTACCCGGACTTTTATCTCCAACCCTGGGTAATACATATTCGGGTTCTTCACCGATGGGATTCGCAGCCACCCTGGATATTGCTAAGCCCGGTGATCTGATCCTTCTTATATCATACGGTTCAGGTGCCGGAAGTGATGCATTTATTTTTGAGACCACAGAAAAAATTGATGAGGTCCGCAACCGGGCTCCAAAGCTCAGAACCCAGCTTGATGAGCATAAGATTTATATTGAATACGGAACATATGCAAAATTCCGAAAAAAAATATTGTTACCAAATTAGGGAGCATCATATGAGAAAACTAGCAATAATAGGGATCGGATTGATAAAATGGGGCGAGTTATGGGAAAAGTCCATAAGACAAATTGCAGCAGAGGCTATATCTAAATGTCTCGAAGATGCCGGCACAGACCGTATAGATGCAATGACGATCGGGAATATGTCCGGTGGGTTATTCAATGGCCAGGAACATTTATCAAGCCTTATCCCGGATCACCTGGGACGAAAGAATATCCCTGCGATGAGAATTGAATCTGCATGTGCTTCAGGAGGGATGGCTGTAAGAACTGCCTGTTTGGAAGTTGCTTCGGGTTTTTCCGATTATGCAATTGCCGTAGGTGTTGAGAAAATGACCGATATTAGCGGGAATGAGGCTACCTATGCATTGGCAACTGCAGCTGATCAGGATTACGAAGCATTTCATGGAGTAACTTTTCCAGGATTATATGCAATGATGGCAAAAGCACACATGGATCGTTACGGGACAACAAGGGATCAACTTTCCTCGGTCGTAATAAAGAATCACTATAACGGAAGCCTGAATCCGAACGCACAATTTCCTTTTAAAATAACAAGCGATCAGGTTTTAAAATCACCAATGGTCTCCGACCCACTGAGACTTCTTGATTGTTCTCCTATCACTGATGGTGCAGCAGCTGTTTTGATAACAACACTGGAAGAAGCAAAAAAACTAAAAAAGCAACCTGTATTTATAAGTGGTATAGGCCATGCATCGGATTCAATTGCTCTAAGCAGCAGGAAAGATATCCTGAAACTGGAAGCAGTTGAACTTTCAACAGATAAAGCATTGAAAATGGCTGGTAAATCCATAAGGGATATTGATTTTGCAGAGGTCCATGATTGTTTCAGCATTGCTGAGATAATGATACTTGAAGCCCTCGGAGTAGTAGCTCCGGGAGAAGGAGGGAAGGCAAGTTCTGATGGATTAACAGGTCTCAACGGTAACTTCCCGGTCAACCCGTCGGGCGGATTAAAATCAAAGGGACATCCTGTCGGTGCTACCGGAGTCGCACAGATATGTGAAGCTGTGACACAATTGAGAGGTGAGGCAGGTGAAAGGCAGTTGAAAAATATAAGAACAGGATTGACCCAGAACATGGGTGGTTCTGCCGGCAGCAGTGTTGTCCATATACTGGAGGTGATATAATGCAGGTCCCAAGATACTGGAGAGAAATCCCAAAAAGATATCGTCTGGAAGCAGCTCAATGCAAAAAATGTCTTAACATCAGTTTCCCGGAAAAGTTTTCCTGCCCCGAATGCGGTTCAAGAGATTTCAAAACCATCAAACTTTCCGGGAAGGGGAAAATATCAACTCATACTATCATAAGAATTGCTCCGGAGGGGTTCAACGATCAGGTCCCTTACGGAATGGGGATAATTGAGATGGATGAAGGCCCCCGGATAATGGCACAGATAACTGATTGTGACCCGGAAAAACTTAAAACCGGAGATCGTATGATCTATCAGTTCAGACGAATAAGAGAAGACGGGAGTACCGGTGTGATCATGTATGCATATAAGTTCGTTCCTGATGTGGGGATTTAAACTTTAGTAATAATTTAAAACCATTATCAGTTCAATTTCGTAAAATTATAATGTTTAATGTGAAAAAACCATTTCTATTAGTTTCACTCTTTTTCATGCTTTACCTGCAGATAAATTCCAGGATTATAAAAGGTGTTGTAAGGGACATCGGATTCAGGTCTGTTGAGAATGTAGCTATACATATAAAAGAGACCGGGAAATATACAATCTCTATGAGTGACGGATATTTTGAGCTGAATGTGCCTGATGACTTATCCTCTGTTAATCTGGTTTTTGAGAGCGAGAATCATTACGATAAAACTGTAAAACTGGAACTGAGGAAGGAATTAAAACCGGTCACAATCATTCTTATTCAGAAAGAATATCTTCAGAACGAAATACTTGTAACAGCTTTCGATACCAATGAAAGTTCTTTAAATATACCAAAAGCTCAGAACATTATTTCGGAACTTGAAGTAAAGGAAAAAATCTCTGAATCACTTGTTGATACTCTTACCAACTATACACCTGGAGTCCATTTCATTGGAAGTGGAGGATTTATGGCTACTCCAAGTATCAGAGGTCTTGCAAGAAGAAGAGTACTCCTTCTTATGGATGGTGTCAGAATAACGGGAGACAGAAGGGCCGGCAACTCCGGATCTTTCCTTGCGCCGGAATTAATCAGACAGATAGAAGTTGTGAGATCTTCTTCATCAGTAATGTACGGGTCTGATGCTATCGGTGGAGTCATCCAGCTTATAACCGGACACGACTTTGATAAAATAAATTCGAACCGCTCCTTTAATATTTCATTGAATAGTGCGAGCTCCCGTGTCTCATCAGGGTTTTCTCTGGTTCAGAAATCAGGAAAATTTTTAATAAACACAGGCTTTCAGTATTCTAAAGCTGAAAACTACAGTTCTCCGGAAGGAGTTATCTATAATTCAGGATATACTAATCTGTCAGGCGTTATTAATCTTAGATATTCTGATGGTAAGCGATCTGCCTCTATCAAATATATAGGGGGTTCTGGAAAAGATATCGGGAAACCTGACAGAGAGAATGATCCGGATTCTTTTTCTATAGTTAATGAAAATTCAAATCATATATTTCTTGTGAAATTTAAGCAGAGGGAACTTTTTAAAGACAGCGATCTTAAGATAGATCTGTTTTTAAACCCTACAACTTACATCCTTGAAAAAGGAAGCATTGAAAAAGATTCATCGGAATTATCTGAAACAAGAGCTGTAAACTCCGGATTCGGAATAAAACTTATAAAAAAACTTTCCGGAAATTTCAGCCTTACTTCGGGACTGGATCTCTACCAGAGGAATAACCTTGATATAACAAATACATTAGAATCCTGGATAGAAACACCATTGGAAAACGGTAGAAGAAGGGACCTCGGGATATTTATTTCCGCAAACGTAGCAAAGATAGCCGGAATTAACCTCAGAGGCGGGATCCGATATACATTTGCAGAATCAAAGGCTGTTTCTGACGGTATACTAAAAACAAGAAAAAAAAACTCACCGAGTTTATTTCTGGGGATTATCAAAAAATTTTCCAGAGACATCTCATTTTTCTTTAATACAGGTACATCCTTCAGAAATCCATCTCTTTCAGAAACGTATTATACAGGTATTACAGGTAGAAGGTATGTTATCGGAAATCCGTTACTTGACCCGGAAAAGAGCCTGAATATAGATACAGGGATAAAGATACATAAAGGAAATCTATTCCTGGGAGTATATTGTTTCTACAATACTATAAACAGCATGATAGAGAGATACAGGAGTAAAAACGGGACATACACATATGACAATATTGAATCAGGCAGGATCAGCGGCGGTGAAACCGAATTTCAATGGTTCCCCTCCGGTAATTTAGAACTTTTCGGACATTTCAATTACTATAAAGGAATAAGTGAAAAAACAGGAGATCCTCTGAATGATATTCCATCACCGAAACTATTTCTCGGCTGGAAGATAAATCTGGAGAAATTATGGTTTGAAATGAACTATCTCCATTCATTCAGTAAATCAGATCCCGGCCCATCTGAGATCTGGAACAATAAATACGATCTTATTACACTTAAGGGAGGATACTATTTTTCATCAAAGTTTTTTTCATACTTAAAGGTATCCAACCTCCTCAATCAAAAATACTATGCAAATCCCGATCCCGATATCCCCGAAAGTAACGGAATCGCTTTATCTGCAGGCCTGAATTTTTTCTTATAAACCACAGGCCTTACGGCCTGTCGGATTGAAGGTTTATATTTATTAACTACCCGTAATGCCGCTTACCCCCTTAAAATAAGCGGCATTACGAGTAAAAAAATAAGAAGGAGTATAAAAGAGACTTTTATACTTATTGGAGCTGTTTAGTTTTAAGCAGCTGATATATTTCATTAGATCATTAATCCTCAATTATTGTAGATACTTTCAGAACAGGGTTAAGAAAATATTTCGGATTGTCTTTGTTTCCGGTAGACTTAAGCGAAGATTTTGGATCTACGCTGATAGTTACTTCCGTTGTCCCATCTTCATGAACACTGAATGGTAAGTTAATTTTGATCTTATCTCCTGGAACCTCAACATCATATGTTCCGCTTTCTGTTGTAACAATTGCTTTTAACAAGTTCAATCGGATCTTATTATATTCACCTTTTTCAGGATTGGTACTGGAGAGTAGGTCAGCCCAAATCAACCTGTCAAGCTCTATAAGATCAAAACTATACCCTGACAGAGGAAGGGCCTTCCAGCCTGCATCGCCATCACTGATCCTGTGTACTTCAAGTTCTGTAATAGTCACGATCAAACTACGAATTTCTTCTTTTAATGAAATTTCACTTTTTGAAACTATTGCCGATCCGGTAGCCCCGGATGCCGTCATAAAAAAATTTAAAGTGCCTGAATTCAGATCACTTTCAGTAAGTTCAGAATCCATACTACCGCTATTGGATAATTCTGTCCCTGTATTACAATTGAATCCGAATAACAGAGAGATCACAAATACAATAATCAATAATGAATACCGTGAATTTTTCATTTAAATAAATATATAGCATATTCCCTGCCAACAAAATCAAAAAACCATAAGAACCAGACAAACACAGAAAACTGCCTATATAAAACGATTTTTCTAACAGAATTAAAGTTCTGGAAATCTGTAAAAAGCCTCTACCTTACACTATGTAAACATTACACTTTGTTAAGTCCATTAAAAAATATTGACATACAGTATTCCATTATTTACAATTTCAATATGCTTTATTTACTTTATCACCGTAGTGGATTTATAAAAAAATTCCCTCTTACAAAAAAAGTTATTAAACTTGGAAGATCATCCGATAATGACATGAATATTAATGAGTCATTCATTTCTCAAAAGCACGCAAAGATAGAAGTATATAAAAAACATATAATCATAGAGGATATGGGATCAAAGAACGGAATATTTATTGAAACCGATAGGATCAGTAAAGCAAAAGTTGAGATAAATAAAAGTTTCAGAATCGGACATTCCACCTTTTTTCTAAAAGAGGGAAGTTCAGGAGATTTTGCTCTCTCCTCTAAAGTTCTTACCGGCTCCAAAGACGGTATGCGTGTCGCTCTTCCGAAAGGTGACAAAACCCATGATGCAATCAACCTTCTATATACAGAACCTTTCATCGAAATGCTTCAGATCGGGTACAATCTTGAGGAATTAGGGGATATTTTCAAACCTGCAAAGGAACTAATGGAAAACTCTCTTGGCACAGGCTGCCTTGTGTTGATCTCAAATGAGAATGACAGCAATATTATTGATTCCAACTGGAATTATGATAAAAGAATGTATCCCGTTATATTTGATATCCTGCAGATAAAAGATATTTTTCAAAACCCTCAATTAAATCAGAGAACCCAGGACAAATTCGTTTTCTGCTCTTTTCCCTTCATATTAAGTACAAAAAAAAGGCTGCTCATCTATCTTCTTGAAACTGATAAAAATATATCAGCAGACAAAGTTAAATTTCTTACAAATCTATCTGTTGAGATCTCTGTTATAGACTCACTTATTGAGCAGATCACCGTTTCACCCAAAGAGGAGGGACGTGATATACCTGAAATAATCACTAGTAATCAGATCTTCCTGAACCTTTTATCAAAATCGAAGAAAATAGCAGTTACAGATCTATTTGTTATTATCCAGGGAGAGACCGGAACCGGAAAAGAGCTTATAGCCAGGCTTATCCACGCACATTCAAAAAGATATAAAAAGCAATTCGTGGCATTAAATTGTGCGGCAATTCCGGAAAATCTTATTGAAGACGAATTGTTCGGGCATGAGAAGGGAGCTTTTACTGATGCAGGAGCACAAAAAAAGGGGAAACTGGAGCTTTCTTCAGGAGGAACACTTGTCCTTGATGAGATTGGGGATATGCCGTTAAGCCTTCAGAAAAAACTTCTCAGAGCGATCCAGGAGGAACAATTCTACAGGATCGGGGGCAATGTTCCTATTAAAGTTCACCTGAGGATAATCTGTCTGACCCATAAGAACATCTCACACCTGGTTGAAGAGAAGATTTTCAGAGAGGACCTTTTTTACAGATTGAACCATGTTTCTCTGAACCTGATGCCACTCAGGGATAGGAAAGATGATATTCTCCCCCTCATAAACTATTTTGTTAAAATTTTCTCAGAAAGGAATAAAATAGTTATCAAAGGTTTTACAAAGGAAGCCATAGAAGTTCTCGAAGGTTATGACTGGCCCGGAAATATCAGAGAGTTGAGAAATGAGATCAATAAGATAATTTCTTTATCGGAAAATGACGACATAGTTGACCTGTCACATCTTAAAGATGAGATTGTCAGAAGAGCTAAATCCACAATAAAATTCAGAAGGTCCTCAGACAAAACTTTGGAAAAAGAGTTTATAATCGGATTGCTTAACAAACATAAGTGGAATAAAACACTTGTTGCTGCAGATATGCAAATAAGCAGGACAGCTTTATATGACAAACTGAAAAAGTATAAACTTAACTAACCCTGTATTCTGTTACAGTTGACTTTTTGCACTGTGTTTCCTAAACTAAAAAGGGGTAATGAATTGTTCAGGAAAATCTTAATAGCAAACAGGGGTGAGGTAGCTGAGAGGATAATCAGAGCTTGTTATGACTTAAATATAGAACCAATTCCGGTATATTCAGAAGCTGATTCTGATCTCCCTTATTTGAAAGATATAAAAAATAAAATTTGCATCGGACCGGGAAAAAGCAGCCTGAGTTATCTTAACAGAGAGGCTATACTCCAGGCAGCGATCAATACAGGATCTCAAGCTGTACATCCCGGTTATGGATTTCTTGCTGAAGATGAACTCTTTGCAAAAATGTGCTTTCAGCAAAAACTCACATTCATAGGGCCCCAATCAAATTCAATTGCCCTGATGGGAAACAAGTCCAAAGCAAAAGAGACCTTTGGAAATTCAGGACTGGATGTTATCCCGGGTTCCATCGGGAACCTCCCATCCCTAGAAAAAGCGCTGGCGACGGCAGAGGATATTGGATATCCGGTGATGTTGAAAGCTTCTTCAGGAGGTGGAGGAAGAGGCATAAGGATCTGTAACAACAGAGTCGAATTAAAGAAAAATTTTCTCCTTGCAAAGGTTGAAGCAGAAAAAGCTTTCGGAAGTTCCAGTATATATCTTGAAAAACTTATTCAAACGGCAAAACATATTGAATTCCAGATTATCGGAGACACATATGGGAATCTGATCCATCTTGGAGACAGAGAATGTTCCATTCAAAGAAATAACCAGAAACTTATTGAAGAATCCCCTTCGCCCTCTATGGATGAAAATATCCGGAGAAATAAAGGGAGAGAATTACTCAATTCTCTGAAAAAGATTGGATATATAAATGCAGGTACAATCGAATTTCTAATGGATGATAAAAAAAATCTGTATTTTATGGAGATGAATACCAGGCTCCAGGTAGAGCACACAGTTACTGAGATGGTCACCGGCATCGATATTGTTAAAGAGCAAATAAATATAGCACTGAACAGAGAGTTATCCTTCAATCAGGAAGACGTTAAATTCAATGGACATTCAATAGAGTGCAGAATTAATGCTGAAGATCCGGGGAATAATTTTTTACCTTCTCCCGGAATAATTACAGAATTCAATCCAGATCTTAGTTCAGGACCCGGCAAGATAAGAATCGACACCCATGTTAAAGCAAAATATGAGGTTCCTGTCTTTTATGACTCCATGATCGCTAAAGTTATCACTCATGGTGAGACCAGGGAAAAAGCAATTGAAACAATGATAAATACATTAAAGAAATTCACAATAAAAGGTGTAAAGACTACAATTCCAGCACATCTGGATATCCTTAATTCCGGTATTTTCAAAAGTGGAGACTATAATAATATGAGCCTTAAGAAAATTCTTGGTGATCAAAATGGCTAAAATGATACTTCACCGAATCGGTAATCCATTGGAAAACTTCATGGATATAAAGGTTTATGAAAAGAATTTGAAGTCAATGAAAAAGCTCAATTCAAGATACAATTCAATCTTGAATGAGATTAGATACGGTTGGGGTGAAAAATATATTGAGAGAGTTCATAAAAAAAATAAAATGACCGCCTGGGAAAGAATTGAATTATTGAAGGATGAGGATTCGAGCATCTTTCCTATCGGGAGTTTTGTAAATTATGGAAAAAAATTCGGAGATCCGGGTTCGGAAAAGATTTCTCCAGGAGCAGGAGTTATCACTGCATTTATTAAGATCTCCGGAAGATACGTGACTATAATTGCAAATGACAATACTGTTGCTTCAGGATCATGGTGGCCTAGAACACCGGAAAAGATACAGAGAGCCCAGGAAATTTCTTTACGACTCAGAATACCTGTAGTTTACCTGATAGATTCCAGTGGATTGTTCCTGCCGGAACAATCAAATACTTTCCCCGGAAAATACGGAGCAGGCCACATTTTTAAAATGAACAGCAAACTTAGTGATGCACAAGTCCCTCAAATTGCCGGTGTCTTTGGAGATTGTATAGCCGGAGGCGGGTATATGCCAATTATAAGTGATATTGTGTTTATGACTGAACAGGCATACATGGTAATTGCCGGTGCTGCTCTTATAAAAGGGGCAAAAAGTCAAAATATCACTTCTCTGTCAATTGGAGGCCCTGATATTCATGTTCACCTATCAGGTTGTGCTGATCACAGAGTCCCGGATGATGAATCACTCTTGAAAAAAATAATCAAAGAAATAGAAAAACTCCCATCAAGTGGAGCCGATTATTACCGATACAGTGATAATGCATCCGACCCTCTATTCCTGACAGAAGAGATAGAGGGTATTTTCCCGGACAATTACAGGATCAACTATGATATGAGACAAATAATAGCAAGGTTGACTGATAATTCCCTTTTTCGTGAAATATTTTCAGGGAAAGGAGAAGAGATCATTTGCGGTATCGGGAAAATAAACGGATTATATTGTGGAATAGTTGCAAATAATACTGAATTGATCGATAACAAAAAATCAAGTGGTGAGAAAAGGCCGGGGGGAATCCTGTATAAGGAAGGGATATCTAAAATCACATCCTTTATCCGGTCATGCGATGATGATGGAATTCCGATTTTATGGCTTCAGGATATATCTGGTTTTGATATAGGCCTGGAAGCAGAAACAGACGGATTGCTTGGATTTGGATCTAACCTTCTCTATTCAATATCAAATCTTACAACACCGGTATTTACGGTTTTATTACGAAAAGCCTCCGGTGCAGGATATTATGCAATGAACGGGCTCCCTTTTGAACCTGTACTTCAGATCTCAACCCCGATCACGAGGCTATCGGTTATGGAAGGAAAAACTCTTGCGATTGGCGCTTTTAATACCAGACTTGATGATAATTTTAATATTATTGCAGAAAATGAACAGGAATATTCAAAAATAGAGAAGGGAATGAAAGATGTTGAAGAGAGAATAGAAAAAGATATGGATCCGGTAGCTTCAGCTTCACAAATGGATACGGATGAGATTGTAACTTTAGGCAAACTAAGATCATACCTTGAAATGTTGATGGAGCTTTCTTACCAGAGTACCGGATACAGACGTGTAAAAAACCCAAGAATATGGTCAATTCATGATCTTATTAACATTGAAGAGAGTGGAGAATAAATAAGTGATCAGGAAAAGAGTTGAAGCATTTTATAAAGAGGAAAAAGGATCATTTAATATTTTGTCTCCGGGAATTGGAATATTTGAGATAAAAGTAAGAGTTGGAGATATTTTATACCCTGGTTCATATATCGGTAATTTGAATCTCATGGGCTCCATTTCCCGTGTATGTCTACCTGAGAATGTTTCAGGTATTGTCAAATCCGGAGAGAATAATTTACTTATATTTCCTGTCGGACACAAAACCCCCATTTTATCACTCAAATCAGAAGTGGGAAAAACACAAAGAGTACAAAATGCAGTGAAAGATCAGAAAACTGATAAAAGCGGGAAGCACGAGATAATTATCACTGCTTTTACAACTGGTGTTTTTTATACCAAACCCTCACCTGAGTCCCCTCCTTTCATTTCTTCCGGATCTGTTATCCACAAAGGAACTGTTCTCGGCCTTATTGAAGTGATGAAATCTTTCAATCAGATCGTATTCACAGGTGATGAGAAATATGAGAAAGGGAAAGTTAAAAAAGTGCTTGAGGAGGATTCTTCTGAAGTAAAACAGGGAGATCCTCTCTTTTTAATTTCAGTTGATTAAGGAGGGAAAATTGAATTTTGAATTATCTGAAGAAGCAAGAATGATAAGGGAATCGGTAAGGAAATTTGCCGAGGAAGAAATTCGCCCCCTTGCTCATGATTTGGACAAAAAAGAAGAATTCTCAGTCGAATTGACAAAAAAGATGGGGGAACTTGGATTGTTCGGAATCTTCATTCCCGAAAAATATGGAGGTGTTGGCCTTGGATATATAGAATATATTATAGCAGTTGAGGAGATAGCCAGGATCGACGGATCACAGGCTGCTACACTTGCTGCTCACAACTCTCTTGGTGTTGGCCCCCTCTATTACTATGGTAATGACCTTCAAAAGGAAAAATATATCCCATCTTTGTGTACCGGTGAAAATTTATGGGGCTTCGGACTTACCGAACCTGATGCAGGATCGGATGCAGGCGGGACAAGAACAACAGCAATCCTTTGTCCGGAAGATGAAAACAGCTGGATTATTAACGGATCAAAAATATTCATAACCAATGCTTCTTCTCCAATAACTCTCGGGTCAACTGTTCAGACTGTGACCGGGAAAAAGACCGGCGGAAAAAAAGAATACACATGTTTCCTGGTAGATACCGGAACTGAAGGATTCGAAACGAGAACAATGCATGACAAAATGATGTGGCGGGGTTCAAATACAGCTGAACTTTTTTTTGACGATGTTAAAGTTTCAGATAACAACCTCCTCGGAGAAAGAGGAGATGGATTTCATATTATGCTGGACACACTTGACAGGGGAAGACTTTCTATCGCGGCAATGGGCCTGGGAGCAGCACAGGGAGCCTTTGATCTGGCACTGAAATATGCCAGGGAAAGAATTCAATTCAACAAGCCGATTTCCACATTTCAGGGAACTGCATTTAAATTGTCAGATATGGCGGTAGAAATTGAAGCAGCAAGAAATCTATTATACAAAGCTGCATGGCTTTGTGATAATGGTAAAGATTTTAAAAAAGAGTCCGCAATGGCAAAACTATATACTTCTGAGGTTGCTCACAGATGTGTTAACAATGCAGTTCAGATACACGGTGGGTACGGCCTTATGAAAGAATATGAAGTTGAAAGATTATACAGGGACCAGAGGGTCCTTGAGATCGGAGAGGGAACCTCAGAGATCCAGAGACTGGTAATTGCAAGATACCTTGGTTGCTATGATGATGCTAAAGTGAAAGAAAATGAAATTGAAAAATAGTTATAAAACAATCGAGTTCGAATTAAGAAAAAGGTCAATTATAATATGGCTGAACAGGCCCGAAGTACATAATGCTTTTAACCGGGATATGATGACTGAACTCCTGGAAATAATGAATGATATAGAGAATGATAATAATATAAGATCAATAATCATATCCGGAAGAGGACGTTCATTTTCTGCGGGAGCTGATCTTAAATGGATGCGTGAAACCATAAATTATTCAATGGAAAAGAATTTAAGTGAATCAAAATTAATATCAGATCTCTTCAACAAAATATATATATTCAGGAAACCGGTTATATCAGCAATAAATGGAGCTGCTATCGGGGGAGGAATGGGGTTTGTCGCTGCATCTGATATAGTTATCGCATCAAAATCCGCAACATTCGGATTGTCTGAGGTCAGGATCGGATTAATCCCTTCAATAATATCCACCTATCTTCTGAGAAAATCTACCGGAGGAAAACTTAAGGAATTATTTATAACAGGAAGGAGATTTGGCCCTGAGATTGCTCTTGATACCGGACTTGTTAATGAGATCGTTGAAGATGAAAAACTGATCGTTGAGGCAATGAACAGAGCGGATGAACTTGAATTGGCAGGCCCTGATGCAATAGCTGCATGTAAAGAACTCTTTGCAAAGATACCTGACTTGAACCTTGAAGAAGCATCAGATTTCACTGCAAGGCTCCTTGCAAATTTAAGAGTTGGAGATGAGGCTCAGGAAGGGATGAAATCTTTTCTGGAAAAGAGAGATCCGGACTGGAAAAAATCCAATTAAAGGAATTTTATTTTATATTAACTTTTTTTATTATTTCAGACTTAGCTTTAAGTTTTTTCTGCTCCAGAATTGCATCTTCCAATTCAGTAACTGTAATTTCACCATCTGAAGCAGAGTTTATCTTTTTATTTATCTCTTTCATTGCAAAATCTATGTCTCCCGGATCAAGGTCCTCTCCTCTTATTGTGAGATCGGAAATTATGATTATTCTATTATCCCGAACTTCCATAAATCCATTTTCAATGTAAAGATAGTGATTCTCTCCTTTAACATCCCTGTATGAGATCTCACCGAATTTTAATATCGATATAAATGGGAGATGATCTGCGAGAATTCCTGCTTCTCCATAATATGCGGGGATATAAAGTTCATGAATTTCTTCTTTGACTGCTGTTTCAGTTGCAGTTATAACTTCAAGTGAAATGGGGTCAGCCATTATTCCCTCATCTTATTTGCTTTTTCAATTACTTCTTCGATACTACCGCACATATAAAAAGCCTGCTCTGGAAGGTCATCATATTTTCCCTCGGCAAGTTCTTTGAACCCTTTTATTGTATCTTTGATCTCAACATACTTCCCCTTCATATTCGTGAACTCCTCGGCAACAAAGAAGGGTTGGGAAAGGAATTTCTGTATCTTTCTGGCGCGGTTTACGATCACTTTATCTTCATCAGAAAGTTCCTCCATACCAAGGATAGCAATAATATCCTGAAGATCTTTATATCTCTGCAAGATCTCTTTTACACGTCTTGCAACTCTGTAGTGTTCATCACCTATTATTTTGGGATCAAGTATCCTTGAATATGACTCAAGAGGATCAACAGCCGGATAAATTCCGATCTCGGTCAATGCCCTTGAGAGATTTGTTGTTGCATCAAGATGAGCAAAGGTTGTAGCAGGAGCTGGATCTGTATAGTCATCAGCAGGAACATAAATAGCCTGAATAGATGTGATCGATCCTTTATTTGTTGATGTTATCCTCTCCTGCATTTCACCCATTTCAGATGCAAGGTTGGGCTGATATCCGACAGCAGAAGGCATCCTGCCGAGAGTAGCAGAAACTTCTGAACCAGCCTGAGTGAATCTGAATATATTATCAATGAATAAAAGTATATCAAGCCCTTCCTCATCCCGGAAATATTCAGCAACCGTTAATCCGGTCAGAGCGACTCTAAGTCTTGCTCCCGGAGGTTCAGTCATCTGTCCGTAAATTAATGCTGTTTTATCAATAACTCCTGATTCATTCATTTCAAGATAGAGGTCATTCCCCTCTCTTGTCCTTTCTCCAACTCCTGAAAAAACAGATAGACCGCCATGTTTCTTTGCAACATTGTTGATCATCTCCATGATCAGAACAGTTTTACCTACCCCGGCTCCACCGAATAATCCGATCTTTCCACCCTTCAGATAAGGTTCAAGCAGATCAATAACTTTAATTCCCGTTTCAAACATTTCAAGTGTTGTATCCTGTTCCTCGAGTGAAGGGGGCTCTCTATGTATAGGATATCTTTTTTCAGTTTTAACTTCGCCCAATTCATCGACAGGATCACCTGTCACATTGAGAACGCGCCCTAATACTTCTCTTCCTACAGGAACTGTTATCGGACCCCCGGTATCAATTGCCTTCATCCCCCTGACAAGTCCGTCAGTCGGATGCATTGAAATAGTTCTTACCCTGTTTTCACCAAGATGGAATTGAATTTCAGTAATAATATTTATAGGTTTTGCAACATCATAACCATCGGATACAATATTTATTGCATTATGGATTGGAGGGAGGTACCCTTCAGCAAATTCAACATCTACAACGGGGCCTATGATCTCAATCACCTTTCCGGTTATGACATTATCTTTTTTCTTTTCACTCATTATTAATTCTCCTAATTAGTCAACGCTTCGGTTGCAGTAATGATCTCAAGCAGTTCATTTGTTATTGAAGCCTGCCTCAGCTTATTCATCGTCAGAGTAAGGTTATGAATCATTTCACTTGCATTCTGGGTCGCAAGTTCCATAGCAATCATTCTGGCAGCATGTTCCGAAGCCGATGATTCAAGCATTGTATGAAAAACAATTGAATTAATGAATCTCGGTAAAAGAAGGTCCAGTATCTCCCCCGGTTCCGGCTCAAAAATATATTCCACTTCTTCACTTTCCTCTTCCCCGGAAAAATCGAGGCTGATCGGGAATAGAGATCTGTCTGCTATTTCCTGCTTTGAAGAAGATCTGAAGGCTGTAAAAACAAATTTTATCTCCTTTATCTCTTCTTCAAGAAAGATTTCCTTTAAATATTCAGTAAGTTCTTTTGAATCTGCAAATTTTAATTTGATCATAAAGTCAGGAAAGTTTTTCCTTATCTTCAGATCTTTCTTGGTCAAATAGTTGTTTACCTTCTTACCAACAGTGATAAAAGAAGGATTCCCGCCATCTTCGATCACTTTCTGATAATAGAGTTCCGCTTCCTTTGCAAGATTTGAGTTAAATGATCCGCATAATCCTTTATCGGCAGAAATTGCAACAATAATTGTTTCTCCATCTTCTCTTTTTTTCATAAGCGGACTTTTACGGAATTCAGTAGATTTCCCTACCTGGCTGATCAGATATTCAAGTTTTTCAAGTATTGGCTTTGAGCGGTTTATTTCAGTTACACTTTTTCTCAATTTCACTGCAGAAACAGTTTTCATTGCTTTTGTGATCTTCCGGGTATTTTTTACCGTAGATATCCTTCTTCTCAGGTCAATCAGATTGCCAGACATTATTTTTCCAGTGAGCTCCTGAACTCTTCAACGAAATCTTTTATTGCCTCATGCATCTCGGCTTCAAGTTCTCCTGATATCTTCTTTTCTTCTCTTATCTTTCTGTATATTCCGGGATTACCTTTTTCGACATATGTAAGTAATTTTTCCTCAAAATCAGAAATCGCTGATACCGGAAATTCATCGAGATACCCTTTTGTACCTGCAAATATTATAACGATCTGTTTTTCAACAGAAAGAGGCACACCTTCACCCTGTTTCAACAATTCAGCAAGCCTTTTACCTCTCTCGAGCTGAGCAATGGTAACTTTATCAAGATCAGATCCGAATTGCGTAAATGCTGCAAGCTCTCTGTATTGTGCAAGATCCATTTTGAGTGAACCGGCAACCTGCTTCATTGCTTTTATCTGGGCATTCCCTCCGACCCTCGAAACAGATATACCCACATCGATCGCCGGCCTCTGGCCAGCATTAAAAAGATCAGGTAAAAGATAAATCTGCCCGTCTGTAATAGAAATAACATTTGTAGGGATATAGCCGGAAACATCAGAAGCCTGGGTCTCGATCATCGGAAGTGCCGTAAGAGATCCTCCCCCTTTTTTTTCACTCAGTTTTGAAGCTCTCTCAAGTAGTCTTGAATGAAGATAAAAAACATCTCCAGGATAAGCTTCCCTCCCCGGAGGACGTCTGAGAAGAAGTGAAATTTCTCTGTATGCTACTGCATGTTTCGAAAGATCATCATAGATCAATAATGCATGTTTACCATTATTCATAAAATATTCACCCATTGCACATCCCGCAAATGGAGCTATATACTGCAGTGCAGCAGGATTTGAGGCACTGGCAACAACAACTATGGAATATTCCATTGCACCTGTATCCTCAAGTTTTTTTATAACCTGGGCAACAGTTGACTGCTTTTGTCCTATTGCAACATATACACAAATAACATCCTGCCCTTTCTGATTTATTATTGTATCTAATGCGATCGCAGTTTTACCTGTCTGACGATCACCAATTATCAATTCACGCTGACCCCTTCCTATAGGGATCATTGCATCGATAGCCTTAATGCCTGTTTGAAGTGGTTCTTTAACCGGAGTTCTGTCAATAATTCCCGGTGCAATTGCTTCGATCGGCATAAACACCTTTGTATCGATAGGGCCTTTATCATCGAGAGGTTCACCAAGCGGATTTACAACTCTTCCTACAAGCGCTTCACCGGCAGGTACAGATATGATCCTCTTTGTCCGTCTTACTAAGTCTCCTTCTTTTATCAGGTGTCCCTCACCGAGAATGATGGCACCTACATTATCTTCTTCAAGATTCAATGCAATACCGAAGATATTGTTCGGAAATTCAACAAGTTCATTGTACATTGCATTCTCAAGGCCATAAATCTGTGCAATTCCGTCACCTATTGAGATCACGATTCCGGTTTCATCCTTGTCAAAATCAAGTTTAAAACCTTCGATCTTCTGTTTTATCAGTTCGCTGATTTCTTCTACATTTATTTGCATCTGCCTCTCCTAAATCATTTCATCGCTCACAAGCGATTCTCTAAGTTTTTTCAGATTACCTTCGATCGAAAAATCATAATAGATCGACCCTTTCATTAATTTAATCCCGGCCAGTAAAGATGGATCAATCTCTTTTTCAAAAACCACATCTTTGTTGAGTGCTTTCTTCAATCGGTCTTTAAGCTTATTCTCCTGGTCCTGATCAAGTGCAACTGCAGAGATTAAAACAAATTTCTCGATGCCCCTGCTTTCATACCACTGGTCTTCCAATATTTCCACCATACTTTCGAGGTATGACATTCTGTTATTCTCAATCAGGATCTTTAAAAAATTAAAAGTTTTTTCACTGATCCCTGCTTCACTTTTGTATATGCTGAGGATCTCAAGTTTCTGGGCAAACCCGAACAACATTGTTTCAAGTCCGGCCTTAAGTTTCTGATCACTTGACAGGAAATCGAGAAATTGTTCCAGCTCTGCTCT
>Ga0190293_1000251_pt1 | contig 18794 bp, 15 predicted proteins | sample 48693001_MG_FD_161671 | JGI IMG/M metagenome (GOLD analysis project Ga0190293, IMG submission 161671) | Hydrothermal vent microbial mat bacterial communities from Southern Trench, Guaymas Basin, Mexico - 4869-30-0-1_MG | ecosystem: Environmental > Aquatic > Marine > Hydrothermal vents >...
GGCATTTATCTCTCAGGAAATTGGCAGAGAAGTAAATACAATTGGTTCAAAAGCCAATTTTGCACCTATGCAAAAACTGGTTGTTCAAATGAAAGATGATCTTGAAAAAATTAAAGAACAACTTCTTAACGTGTTGTAATAATGGGAAAAACAGCAGGTAAACTTTTTGTTTTTTCAGCACCTTCCGGATCAGGAAAAACAACCATTGTGCATCATTTGTTAAATCAAAAAGAGTTGAATCTTGATTTTTCAATTTCAGCTACCTCCAGACCAAAAAGAGGAAAAGAAATCGATGGAAAAGATTATCATTTTATCAGCCAGGAAGAATTTGATAGGTATATAAAAAAAGATGATTTTGTTGAGTGGGAAGAAGTGTATCAAGATAATTTTTACGGTACATTAAAATCAGAAATTGAAAGAATATGGGCTGAAGGAAAACATGTGATCTTTGATATTGATGTTATTGGAGGATTGAGAATTAAAGAACAATTTCCTGGTAAAACTCTGGCTATTTTTGTGCAACCACCCTCTATGGAAGAGATGGAAAGAAGATTGCGAAACAGAAAAACAGATACTGAAGAAAAAATACAAGAACGTGTGGCAAAAGCAGCAAGAGAATTGAAATTTGCAAAAGATTTTGATGTGATTCTGATAAATGATGATCTAGAAACAGCTAAAAAAGATGCAGAAATTTTAGTGAATGATTTTATTAAAAAAGAAATAAAGTAGATCAAATTTTTGATATTACTTCAAAATAGATAAACTTTTCACTTTAAACTTTAAACTTTAATTTAATGAAAATAGGATTGTATTTTGGAACCTTTAACCCCATTCATGTAGGGCACATGATCATTGCTAATCATATTGCCGAATTTACGGATCTGGATGAAGTTTGGTTTGTAGTCACACCGCATAATCCTTTTAAAAAGAAAAGTACTTTACTGGCTGATAACCATCGTTTTCAAATGGTAAGAATTGCCACCGAAGATTATCCAAAATTAAAACCTTCTAATATTGAATTTGGATTGCCACAACCAAATTATACGGTAAATACACTTACTCATTTGTACGAAAAATACCCACAACATCATTTTTCTTTGATCATGGGAGAAGACAATTTACAATCATTTCACAAATGGAAAAATTATGAAACCATCTTACAAAATCATCAACTCTATGTGTACCCAAGGGTTTATAAAAATAATGTAAAATCAAAATTTCACGATCATCAAAAAGTACAGTTTGTCAATGCTCCTATCGTAGAAATATCATCTACACTTATTAGAAAATGTATAAAGGATGGGAAAAACATAACACCGTTGTTACCAAAATCAGTTTGGATCTATTTAGATGAAATGAATTTTTATAGATAGCTTTGTTATTCTAAAAAACACTATGAAAACTCTAACAACAACCCTTCTCTTTTTTGTCTTAACTGTTTCCACCATCAATGGTCAAAATAAAAGCTATTCTAAATGGTCTGTACAATTAAATGCTTTAAGTGTTTTGCCAAATGAAGGTGATCCTATTGAAGGTGCAGACTTAACTATGAGCAATTCTTTTGGGTTTGAATTAGGTATCAATTATTTTTTTAATAAGAATATTTCAACCGAATTAAGTTTGGGGTACTCAAAGCATGAAACTAAGATTCAGTACAGTGATTGGATTCAACACAGATATTATAGTATTGGGGATGTTAAATTGGTTCCATTAAATTTAAATTTTCAATACCATTTTATTTTAAACAATTTTCGACCTTACGTTGGAGCGGGAATCAATTACACACACTTTTACGTAAAAGAAAAAGAACTTATAGGTGGCGTTTATGGTGCTGAATTTGACAGCACATTTGGTTTTACTCTACAAGGAGGAATCAACTACGATATTAACAACAGATGGTTTGTTAATTTTGATGTCAAACAAATGTTCATTTCTACAGATATGACAACTTATCACGGTTGGTGCGGAACTCCTGCAAAATCAACAAATACAAAAATGGCGACTCCTTGTCCGGATTATAATGTGGAGGATATAGTAAATAAAGTAGACATAAATCCTTTATCCATTGGATTGGGAATTGGTTATAAGTTCTAGAAAAACCAATCTTAATTATTCTCATTTAATCAAATATGCTAAGGTCAAAAAAAATGTATCTTTGCCTTTGTATTTAATCAAACAATGGAGAGTAAAAAGAAAAATAATTATCTTAAAGAAAAACTAACCTTTAAATACAGAATTGTAGTATTAAATGAAGATACTTTTGAGGAAAGATTTTCATTTAAACTCAATCGATTAAATGTATTTGTTTTTGGTGGTTTGTTTTCCATTTTATTGATAGGTCTTACTTTCATGATCATCATGTTAACACCTTTAAAAGAATATATTCAGGGTTATTCCTCCACCGAACTAAAAAAAGAGGCAAGTAATTTGGTTTATAAGGTTGATTCTTTAAATCAAGCACTTACAGTAAACAATCTCTATATTGAAAATATCCAAAAAGTATTAAAAGGAGAGATAAAAAGGACAACTTTTAACAAAGATTCTGTGTTTAAGCAGATGAAAATTGAAAAGATCGATTTTGCTCCTTCTCCATTGGATTCAGCATTTAGGCATGAAGTTGAGTTAGAAGATAGGTACAGTGTTTTTGAGGAGGCCACCAGAAGCAACGATATTGTTTTTACATCGCCAATAAAAGGTGAAATAACACAAACCTACGATTCAAAAGAAAAACATTTTGCCATTGATATTGCTGTTGATAAAGACACTCCTGTTAAGGCGATAGCAGATGGAACGGTTATTTTTAGAGGTTTTACAGCAGATACTGGATATGTTATTTTGATTGAACATAACCAAGGATTTATTTCGGTGTACAAACACAATGCTTCTTTGTATAAAGAACAAGGTGATCTTGTAAAATCTGGTGAGGTAATAGCAAGTGCAGGATCTACGGGTTCTTTTTCAACCGGGCCACATTTACATTTTGAATTATGGAATGAAGGCTATCCTGTGAATCCAATTAATTATATTAATTTCAATTAAACCTAACTCTACTGAGTTTTTAAATATTTATATACCTCGTGTTAAAATCATTTTTTGCTAAAATATATGCCCGTCAAATTGCTAAAAAAGTTAATAAATGGGTTAATAATCCTGTCAAGTCTCAAGAGAAAGTATTTCAAAACTTGATTTCTAAAGCAAAACACACGGCTTTTGGTAAAGATCATCAGTTTGATCAAATTAACTCTTATACTGACTTTAAAAAGAGGATTCCGGTAAGAGATTATGAAGACTTAAAAGATTATGTGGAGCGAATTAAAAATGGAGAAAAAGATATTCTTTGGAAAGGCTCTCCTTCTTATTTCGCAAAAACTTCTGGTACAACTTCCGGAGCAAAATATATTCCAATAACAAATGAATCTATGCAATATCAGGTGGCAGCCGCAAAAGAAGCACTGTTGCTTTATATTGCAAATACCGGTAATGCAGGTTTTGTTGACGGAAAAATGATCTTTTTACAAGGAAGTCCGGTTTTAGATACTTCCAGCATAGTTAAAACAGGTCGCCTTTCAGGAATTGTTGCTCATTTTGTACCTTCTTACTTGCAAAAAAACAGAATGCCAAGCTGGGAAACAAATTGTATTGACGACTGGGAAACAAAACTCGATGCAATCATAAAAGAAACCATAGTAGAAGATATGCGTTTGATCAGTGGTATTCCTTCGTGGGTTCAAATGTATTTTGAAAAATTAAAAGAAAAAGAAAGTAAGAAGGTTGGTGAGATCTTTCCAAACTTTGATCTTTTCGTATATGGCGGCGTGAATTACGAACCTTACCGACAAAAAATGGAAGATCTTGTTGGTAAAAAAGTAGACTCTATCGAGTTATTTCCTGCTTCAGAGGGGTTTTTTGCCTATCAGGATACCAACTACAACAATAAGAATTCTAAGAAAAAAGATGGAATGCTGCTTTTATTAGATCATGGAATTTTTTATGAATTCATTACTGCAGATGAATTTTTTGATAAAAATCCGACAAGAATTACTATTGAAGATGTGAAGATTGGTGTAAACTATGTACTTATTTTATCTACTAACGCCGGACTTTGGGCATACAATATTGGTGATACAGTTGAATTTACATCCATTAGACCATATCGAATAATTGTTACCGGCAGAATTAAGCATTATATCTCTGCTTTTGGAGAACATGTTATTGCAAAAGAAGTGGAAAGTGCTTTACAGGAAATTGTTCAGGGAACAACTATTAAGATCAATGAGTTCACCGTTGCGCCACAGGTAAATCCTCCCGCCGGAGAATTGCCGTATCATGAATGGTTTGTTGAGTTTGAAACCGAACCGGATGATATCCTTGCTTTCGCAAAAAAAATCGATCAGGCAATGCAAAATCAAAATACCTATTATTTTGATCTTCTGGATGGTAATATTTTACAAACTTTGAAAATAAGTAAGGTCAAAAAAAATGGTTTTCAGGATTATATGAAATCTGTTGGGAAACTTGGAGGTCAGAATAAAATACCACGTCTTGCTGACAATAGAAAAATTGTGGATAAACTGAAAGTTAAATAAGTATATGAGAGTTGTTTCAGTAAATATTGGGGGAAAAAGAACGGTTAAATGGAAGCATAAAATCTATGAAACTGGCATCTTTAAACATCCTGTTAAAGAATCCATTTTTTTAGGAGAGAAAGATGTAGAAAATGACCATGTAATTGATAGAAGGTACCATGGAGGCATTGAAAAAGCAGTTTATGCCTATGGTGCAAATCACTACGCCTATTGGAAAGATCTTTACTCTAATCTGGAATTTAGTTATGGTATGTTTGGTGAGAATTTAACGATTGATCATTTAAATGAAGAAGAAATATTTGTTAGTAGCACCTATCAATTAGGTGAAACTACTATTCAGGTGACCAAACCCCGTGAACCTTGTGTAAAATTAGGAATCAGATTTCAAGATGCAAAAGTGATCAAACAGTTCTGGAATACCACAAAAAGTGGTGTGTACTTTAAAATTTTAAAAGTTGGTAAAGTAGCAAAAAATGATGAATTGATCCTATTAGAAGAAGCAAAAAACTCTCCAAGCATTGCAGAGGTTTACAATAAAAAAACCGAAGAACATCATCTTCGGTTTTGAATAAATCAACCTATTTTATAGCATTTATTTTACCACAACATTTTCTTTTGAATTACCATAAACAAAATCGACACTTTTTCTGCTTTTTGGAATTTTAATAAGTATTAAAGAAATAATCATATTACAGAATTATCGGATCGAAACCATGATCTCCATGACCGCCAAAGATCGATATATTGATCTTATCAAAAAGAATCCTACATTTCTTGAAAAAGCTTATGCAAAATATATTGCTGATTATTTAGGAATAACTCCTTCATTATCCAGAATAATAAAGGAAATCAAAGAGAAAAATTATTTATAGAATAATAAAGCTTCTTAATGATCATTGTAAAAATTTAGAATTTCATTGATGGTCTCAACTCGTTGCTCGTCTTTTTCTATAAATAATTCATGTTGAGCATTTTCAACTACATAGGCCCTTCCTTCTTTATTAAGAGCTATCGCTTCATCTACAAATTTCTGATGGGCACGAACATCAATAATTGCATCATTTTGAGCAGAAAATAAAATGATTGGAATTTGAATCTTATCAAGATTGTTAAATAGATATCCAAACTGATTACATGAGCTGTGTATCCACTGATAGGTTGCTCCGCCTAATTTTGCCTTAGGAACTTTATCAAAGGCTTTAATCATTCGTGTATATCTTATTTTCGAATTTGTTAGACTATTCTCTTCAAAAGCAACTTTATCATCGTTATACTTGGTTTCACCCATTGCATATTTAGGTTCTTTACCAACCAGTAACTTTACAGCAGTACAAATAGGTGGTGTTAATCCCAGCATTGGCGATGAAAATGCAGCTGCATTAAAATCATTTGGATATTGTTCCATATAAGTCAACCCAATGGCACCTCCCATAGAATGAGCTAATAAAAATATTTTTTTATGATTTTCAGGCTTTAAATAATTATCATAAAAGTATTTCATGTCATCTACATAATACTGAAAATCATCTATATAACCCATATCATGATCCTCCGTCATTCTACCTGAAAGTCCTTGTCCCCTGTGATCATGAATATAAATGGAATATCCATTATTATAAAGATCGAAGATCAACTCTTTATATTTTATTGCTGCCTCGGTTCTTCCTGATGAGATCAAAATAGCAGCTTTTTCCTTTTTTGGTTGTTTAAATATTTTAAAATAAATATTTATATCCTCTTTCCCTGTAAAATTTCCCTCTTTTCCTGAATCATAAAGATCTTCAATCTTTTTAGCATAGTTTTTGTCTTGTAATTGAGATTCGGTTGTTATATCGTAGTTGTTCTCTTCTTTTTGAAGATGTTTAAAGTTCGGTTTACACGAGTTCAATATGAATCCCACAATTACAAATGCTACAAATATATTTTTCTTCATAAAAATCACTTTAGTTTGCAAAGCTAACTTAAAAGAGTTCTACTGTTATTTTAATGGAATATTTATTTTTATGTCCTTATGCCGGACAGGCATTTCATTTTTTTATTCATCCGCTTTTTATTTGTTTTGGTATTCATGATATGCTTCGCAATTCTTGATGAAAAAACGAAACAAAAAAATCAAGGCTTACAATAATTTAATAACCTAAATTTTATAAAAACTAAGTGCAGCCGAGTGATTTTCGAGCAAGCTCTCAACTTCTCGGTTTTACTAAGTTTTCACTTTATTTAGAACATCAAATTCTTGAATGCCAACTCTCAATAAACAATATCAATTAATGTTTCATCCATTTTACCATTAAATTAGTAGTACCTTAAAAGAAAATAACTATTTGAATCCAGTGACAACTTCATAATTCATTAACTTTATAACTACCTTCAATAGCAATAAATAACTACCTTTGATGTTCATTTATTTTTTTAAAGATTTACATATGACCTTAACCAGACGAAAATTTTTAACAAGATCTGTTATTGGAGCAACTGCTTTGGCAAGTATTCCTGCAATTGTTTCTTCATGTGTTGCCTCTGATACCAAAACTTCCAAAAAAAAGGATTCCATTTTCCATAAAGGAGATACTATTCTTTTTCAGGGTGACTCCATTACAGATGCAGGTCGTGAAAGAAAAAAAGAGCTCGCAAACAATTCACGTTCTTTTGGTTCTGGCTATGCATTTTTAGCAGCATCCTCCCTACTAAATGCATTTCCTGAAAAAGATCTTACTATTTACAATCGTGGAATTAGCGGAAATAAAGTCTATCAATTATTCGATCGCTGGGAAAAAGATTGTCTGGGTTTAAAACCTGATGTTTTAAGTATTTTAATTGGAGTGAATGATTACTGGCATTTTAGAAATGGTAAATACAATGGAACTGTTGAGATCTATAAGAATGATTACAGAAAACTACTTGAACGTACTAAAAAAGTGCTGCCTAATGTAAAACTTGTTATTTGTGAACCTTTTTATGTATTAAATACAAGCGCTGTTGATAAAAGCTGGATAGAACCAATGAAAGAATATCAGGCTGCAGCATATAGTATTGCTAAGGAATTTAATGCAATATGGATTCCGTTTCAAAAAGTTTATGATAAGGCGGTTACATATGCTCCTGCAACCTACTGGACTGCTGATGGAGTACACCCTGCAATGCCTGGAGCACAATTAATGGCAGAGGCTTGGTTACATGCTGTTGAATAAAGGCTGTTTTTTATATCTATTGCAGGTTTTTTATACTAAAAACTACCTAAAATAGTAAAGGAAAAATTCCTTCCAGGAGCGCTGATTGCTGAGGCAAATTCTTTATAATGCTGGTCAAAAATATTATCAATATTAAGTAAAAGATCAATATTCTTTGTTGCTTTATATCGCGTATAAACATTGAAAGTTTGCCATGATGGAGTACCGTAATAATCATCTTTTTCTAATATAAATGGGGTCTCTTCAATATTATCTATCCCTTCAGAAATATTATAATCTTCCAATTTTTTTCTTGTGTTAAAAATAAAATTGATTCCGGTTTCAAATTTATTATGATTGTAATTAATATCCAAACTACCAAATAATGGTGGAATAGATGATAGAGGTTCATTGGTGTCATATGCTTTTCCCTTTGTATAAGTTATTGCTGCTTTTGTTTGAAACCTATCCGTTAAATTTCCTTTAAAAGTAGCTGTTCCTCCATAAATATAGGCATTATCCTTATTTACATTGGCAACAATATTCATCTCTTCTCCATCATAAATGAGGCTAGAACTTCCGTTTAAAAGGTAAGGAGCACGTACGATATAATTATTCAACAAAGTATAATAAGTTGTAAATCCGAGATAGTAATTTTTATCACTAAAATATTTTAAAATCCCTCCTTCAAAATTATATGCATATTCAGGTTGCAGATCTACATTTGGAACCGTTACGGTTCCTCTTTTTTCTCTGATCTTACCAATATCATCAATATTTGGTGATCGAAATCCCGATGAAAATACCGCATTAAGCTGCCAGTCAACCGTTGGTTTGTATACATAACCGGCTGTTAAAGTAACCGCTGTATTTGTTAAAGTTATATCCATATCAGGCAAAGTAATAAAGGTTTCATCTATCCATTCGGCCTGTAAAACTGTATTTGTTAATCTGATTCCGGTATTTAATGTTGATCTTTTACTAATATCCTGTCGGTAATCTGTATAAATTGCAGAGCTTAAATAGCTACTCCCTCCATCGGGATAACGGGTTTGCACAACATAGTTGTCTGAAATCCCAATAATATCATTGCCCTGCACTTCCAATACTTCACCTTTTGATCTGGAATCAACATCGTTGTATGCAAATTCAAAACCATAACCAAAATTCCTGCCTTTTTTATTCCTTAAATTCGTTGAAAAATCACCATTTAAACTATAAACTTTTACTTTTTCAAATTTTGAAGACCTATCAAAACTATCAAATTTTCTGTCAATTCTTGACTCCTTGATATTTTGAAAAGCCATGATCACACTTCCGGTATTCAGCCATTTTTTTTGAAGATCTAAATTCAATTGAGTAGAAAATAACAAACGGTCTTGCGGACCATAATACCATTCAGCATATTTCAATTGATCATCACTTCTTTCCATTAATTTATCAAACCTATTGATTTCGGTTGAAGTACTGTATTGTAAATTAAACATGAGGTCGCTTTTTTTACTTAGCGGAACAAATACTTTTTGTAGTAAATCAGTTTGATCAAAACCTACATTTCTTTGTTTGCTAGGATCGGCGTTTACAATCGGGAAAGCATTATAAAATTTATCTGTATTATTTGAATATTCATATTGCAATCCCCATTCATCAAAACCATGCTTTCTATTCTCTCCCATTTTTAGATCTCCAAATTTACTATGGGAAATACTTGTATAGGTGGCAAATTTTTTCATTTGTAATTCAATTCCTGCCTGCAAAGTAATCTCCTGGTTTACAGTACTAAATCGTGATAAGAACTCAGTATTCACAACAGTTTTTTCACTTAACCTTGGTTTACGGGTGTAATAGTGAATTACACCGCCCAATGCATCCGAACCATAGATCACGGAAGATGGCCCAAAAATAACTTCTGTCCTGTCTAAAGTGCTGGGAGAAACTGTTATTGAGTTTTGTAAATGCCCTTTGCGATAAATGGCATTATTCATTCTTACTCCGTCAACTACTAATAAAATACGGTTGGCTTCCATACCTCTTAAAACCGGGCTACCACCACCAAACTGCGTTTTTTGTACTTTAACACCTGGAATATTTGCCAGCATATCTGCCGAAGTTTGAGGCGTGGAATTCTGGATATCTTTATAAGAAAAAACTGCTATCTGTTCGGCAATTCGTGAAATATCTTCTTTGCCTTTGGTTGCTGAAAGAAATACTTCGCTTAATAACTCGGATTTATATTGTAAATAAACAACTGTTTTATCCCTGATCAGATGTTTCTTAAGTAATTCCAGTTCAACATAACTAACATGGGTAAAAGTGAGTAATTCCAGATCTGAAAATGCGCTTAGATCAACTTCTCCATTCTTATTTGAAATAACACGAATATTGTTGTCTTCATTAGTGATATGAACATTTTGAATAGGAAATTCTGAGTCTTTATCAACAATGATACAAACCTGAGCAAAAGAAACCTGTCCTAAAAAAAGTAAAATGATAAGATTAAGGAACTTCATTCAAAGACATTTTTTAATACATTTAGTGATCTTGGTGTTTTAAATCCAGGTATATGCAACTTGTAATAATTGAGTAAAATTTCCAATAAAATAATACGTGTTTTAGCATTTAACCGCAACTGTTCAATAGTATCAAAATTTATGCCGAATAATGACTTATACAGAATTAACTTATCTCCTGTAACATAATCAGTTAGAGGTTTATTGTTTGTAAAAATTCCTTCTGACAGATCGAAATAATGATAATTCAAATCTTTTGTCTCAGGGTAAAAGCCTAAATACTTACTTAAATGTAACAAAAAAAGTAAGTGAAAATTTGCCGTATTACTGTGATTATCTAACCATATTAAAGATGTTTCAATATATTGGAATAAAATTTCATTTTTCTCTTCTTCTTTTAATGTAAAACTAAGTACCTCTGCCAAAAATAATGCAACAGACTGTTTTAGAATATCGGTTGCAACACTTTGATATAAATAGGAAATACTAACTTCACGAATACTGTTTAAATTTCCCTTGTTATTATGATTAGCAGTAAGGTTTAATAGAGTTAGTGGCTGAAAGTATGCAATATTTATCTTTCCGGAGGTACTGCTTGTTCTTTTGGTTTTTGATTTAAATATCCTTTTGATCAAATACGTCTTTAAACCTTCTTCTGTATAACATTTTACAATGAGATCTGTATCTCCATACTTGATGGAAGTTAAAACAATTGCTTTCGTTTTTACGATCATTTTTGCTAATTGATAATGGCAATTTTTGTAGAAGATGTCTCTGATTTATCCGGACTGGTAAGTAAAACGATATAAACACCCGATGCAACTTTTCTGCCGGCTAAATTTGTCTTATCCCAAACAACTTTTCCTCCTTTTATTTCCTGTCCGATTTCCACATTGGTTTCATGTACCAACCTACCTGTAATATCTAAAATTTTAACATTTGTTCCACGTGGCAAATGAGTTCCTTTTCTTCCATCGATCGTTACAAACTCATGTTCTTTTTTAACCGGATTAGGATAGGCATAAACTTCTCCAAGAGTTTCGCCAAAAGGAGCAACATTATTATTAAAAGCCACAATACCTTTATCGGTTGCAAAAAACACTTTTCCAGTGCTGTTATCAACCTTCACTTTTAATATTCTGTTAGATGGTAAAGGAGAATTATCTTTGTTAAAATTAAACAAGGTTTCATCCCCGGAAGGGGTAGTTCCTAAAACTCCACCGGTATCCGTACCAAACCACTTATTTTCGGCACCATCAATGGCAATTGAATTGATAGGTTGTTCTCCCAATAGTTTTTTAGGAATCCCATCATCTTCTATGATTACCGGCGAAGCATCATAAATAGATGCCTCAAACAACCCGTCTGCATCGCTAAAAACCACTAATCCTTTTTGTGTACCAATCCATATCCTGTTATTTCTGTCTACTGCCAGAGTGCGTACATTCAAATCTGGTAAAGACCCTTTTGTTGCTTCGGTGATCAATGCTCTTTTTCTGTTTCCGGTTTCATTAAAAACCAAGGCTCCGTTTCTTCTTGTGCCTATCCAGATACTACCAGATCTGTCAATATGCAATTCACTCAAACCTAAAGCCGGGTCAGTCATGATAGAACTTAGATCAAAGCTACTGCCTTTGCCAGTTGCAGGATTTAATTTTTTTAAGCGATTTGAAACCCAGGAATTTGTTACCCATAAATTCCCCTGATTATCAAATGCAGATCCGTTTATTCTAATAGATGTATTTGGTGAACCTTCAGGATAAAGATCTTCCAGATCACTATTTGAATCATCCCATAAAATAAGTGGCTCATCGTTTTCAACAACCAAAATACCGCTACCCCACGAACTGATATAAACTTTATTCTCTGCTTCCGGATCTATCGTTACATGAGCCAGATCAAGTGCTGGAAATCCTGGATTATACGGTTTGTTTACCCATTGTTCTTCTTCCGGTAAAAGCCCGTTAAAATGACTGTAACCTGCTTTAATTCCCAAAGGTGCATTGGGTGCAAACTGTGGCTTAATTCCCCCATTTACCACCCATAATTGACTATTCTCAACAGTGATGGAGAAAATATCATTAGAAGATGGACCCAAGGGATGAATCTCTTTATAAGGTGCACTTGAAAATGGAGTTTGTAAAATTCCAAATGCCGTAGTTGCCAAATAAACCTGATTGTCATCTGCGAAAGAAGTTTGTAAAGAAAAATCATATCCCCCTTTTGGAACAGCGACAAATACTTCACTTAATGATGAGTTTAAAACAAATGCTTTATTTGCGTTGGTAACCGTTAGATACTCACTGGAGGATTTAAGGTCAAGAACTAATTGAGGAAAAGACCTGATCAACTGTAAATTATCTCCTGATAATCTAAATAGGTTAAAATCTCTTGTGGTGTAAACATTGTTATTAAAAACAGTAATTGCTTTGAAATTACCATTTTCTGAATGATACCAGTTATTAAAATCAATTAAATTAGGATTACGCAAGTCGGCAGTATAGATTCCGTTCTCTGTGGCAACATAAATAAACTCATCTGATATGGTAGTTTGGTTTACAAAAACAGGTGTTGAATTATCGCCAATATAATAAGTATCTCCAAAATTTAAGTTTTCAATATCATATTGTACAATTCCAAAAGGAGTAGATAAATACAAAAAATTCTCAAACGCAGAAATATGATTGATCATTTTCTGACCAGTAATATCCAGGCGTTCAATATCGTTTGCAATGGTAATTTTCCCATTCTCATCAATCACTTCAATCAATCCGGATTCATAGCCTATTACAAATCTGTTGCTTGTTTCATCATAAAAAATACTGGTAGTTTCTTTTCCTGAAAGTCCGTGAACAGATGAAATTTTGTTTACTTCATCGGTATCCATATTATAAATAAATGCTGCATTATCTGCAATAGCATAAACAATATGATCAATTTTTATAAAATCCTTTACATTATTATAAGAATAGAAATCTTCCCATTTATCACTAAAATTTGTTTGAGCAAATAAGAGCTGTCCAAACAAACTTAAAAGTAATACGGATAGTAAAATGAGTTCTTTCCTTACAAAAAGCAACATAGTCTATTTTTTTCCAAAGATATTTATTTAAAGTGAAATTGAAAATATGTGTGCAAATAAAAAGAATAGCTTTAATTTTGATCTCATTAACCTGTTTCAATACAATCATCATGATCTATTCAGCTCAAATTTTAATTCTGGTTTATATCTTAATAACATTTGCTTATTCTGCATTGGAAAAGATTTTTCAGTGGAAACAAAGTGTAGATTATTACAGATTGCATTTTAAAGATACTTTTATGGAAAAGGTTATTCCTCCATCTCTTTTACTCGTTATTTTCTTTGAATTGATTACTGTAATACTATCTGTATTAGGTATTTATAATCTACTTCTTTTTAATGGAAAACAATTGGGTTTGTATGCTCTGATCACTGCTGCAATTACTTTGATAGGTTTAATGATCGGACAAAGAATTGCCAAAGATTACGCTGGTGCAATGTTGATTACTGTTTATTTTATACTTACTGTTTTTGGTGTATTCTTGTTAAAGTAAAACTAAAAGAGCTGAGAATATATCTCATGCCTTTCCCTATTTTCGTATATGGAACAGCCTTATTAAAAATCAAATCAATCAACCAAATATTTCTATTTTTTTATTTGTTCTGTTTTCAAAGATGAAAAAGAACCAAAAAATCTTTCCCTAAAGAAGGATTTTGCTTCGCACCAGTCACCAATACGATAATATATTATGGAATCATCAACGATACTATTATCCCCTAGATTCTTGTCTATTACATGTTAATGGTGCCCTAAATCTACCTTTAGGATCAATCACATCATATATCTTGATTACGACATAATTGATATGTTTACTGCTTTTTTTTAGAATTATATTTAAAAAAATAAATTTTGATTTGATGGTGCTAGACGAAGTGATAATGAATGGAGTACCGGAATTGTGTTTATCGCAGCATAGCAAGATAAAAAGAGTATAGGGCGGAACGTAAATAAAACAGGCTGTGGCTGTTTTTAGTGAACGAGCCAGGAGGCGAAAGGCCTTTAAAAGCAGATATTTTTCCTGCCCGTACCGAATGGTACGTTCGGGCGGGTTGTTTCTTTTTTTATCCAAACTGCGATGCACATCACAAATTCAAAAACCAATAAGAAATGGATGAGTAAAAAAGAAAAGGAAATTATTTTAATTAAATATTGAGATTGTATTTATGATCTCAGCACTAATAATTCTGATTTAATTTCTGTTTTTCGTAAAACAAATGTAAAGAAAACAAAAAAAGGCCTGAGATATAATCTCAGGCCTTTCCAAATATAATAAACCAAACTATTTATTTATAAGTGATTTTGTAGATCTAAATTAGTAACCGCAACCAGCTGCCCTTCTAAAAATAATTTTATTGGATAGATGCCTTTTTCATAATTTTTCCCTTTTCTTTGAATATACAATACTACATCTACATCATTTTCATTGTAACTAATTGTGGAATGATCAGTATATTTTGTTTCTATGTTTCCTTTTTTTATTTTGAAAACACCCTTGGCCTGTGACACTTTTCCTTTCGGATTCTGTAATACAATATGGGCTTCTTTTGGGCCGGATTTAACACTTCTGTTTTTTAAAAGTTTGAATTTTATCTTGATTAATTCTGTTTTTTTCGCACTATGCGTTTCTGAATAAACTCCTCTAGAATTCATTTTCATTGCAATTATTTCTACATTGGTAATTCTCAAGTTTTCTTCTAAGATCTTTTTATCATTTCTTTCATTCTCTGTCAACTCACTGGTTCTTTTATAATCATTGATAGGTCTTATTTGCTCAATGATTCTACCATTTCCTATCTTTACTCCTTTGGCCGGTTCTATTTCGCTTATAATAATTATTTCTCCATTACCAGATGACTGATCCGGGTTTGTCAATTTATTATATTTTTTATTGAACTGGATCAATTTATTTTTATACTCAATGATATTTGACCATCCTATTTCATCAGATTTCTCTATGATCAATTTATATGCAGAAACTTCCTTTTTTTCACTTTTTAAAGATTCAGCTACATCAGCATATTCTAATATTGCAAGATCAAATTTCTTCTCCAGAGCAACATACTCATCAATCATTTTAAACTTTTCTTCTTCAATATAATTTAGAGCTTTATTGTTATTATTCTCTGTTTTATTATTAGCAATAACTGTGTTCGTATTAGTTTCTTTTTTACTTTCCTTCATTTTGTCACCCTCATTTTTTAAAGGACTTTCAACAGTTGCATATCTTGTTTTGCTTGAAGTAATACTTCTCTTCTTTCTCTTTGAAGGAGCTTTCTTAACACTCTTCTTTTCAGATTTTGATTTCTTCTTTTTCTTTTCATTTATATTAGAAGATTCACTACTGGCAAGATACTTTTTACGTGTGATTGCTTTTGTATCATCAGATCTACTGGCTTGAATATTCACAAAATTGAATTCTGTTCGTCTGTTCATTTGATGTTTACTATCATCGCATTTAACTCCATTTACACATTCGTTCATTAATTTTTCTTCACCATATCCTTTAGATCTTATCCTTTGTGCATCAATTCCCTGAGATTTTAAATAGCTAACCGCTGCTTTTGCTCTCCTTTGTGACAATCTAACATTATATGCATTAGATCCCTGAGAATCAGTAAATGAAGATGCTTCAATTATTAGTTTTGGATTATCTTTCATTAAGGAAGCAATTCTATCCATTTCAGAAGCTGCTGCATCTGTTATGATCGCATCATCAAACCCAAAATAAATAGGTTGTAAGGATTTGATTTCTTCTTTTTTATCTACATGAATTTTACTTAAATGTAAATTGGTATGTAAAGCTTTGTGATAGTTTTCTTTTAAAATCTCAATATTTTTTACATCCTTATTATAATCTCTATTGGTAGCTACTAACTTAAACTCGTTAGCACATGATACAGTAAAGTTATAGGTTCCATCATCAAATGTAGTTGCCGATTGTACCAGATCACCATCTAAATTATAAAGCTCTACAGTAGCACCTGGAATCGATTCTTGTGTATCCTTGTCTTTCACCTTACCGTCAACAGAAATAAAACATTCACCCGGACGAACATCTTCTTCCAAAACAAAAGCATAAAGATCATTATACCCTTTTCCCTGTAATCTGTTAGAGGTGAAAAAACCCTGATTATTATCCTTATTAACTATATACGCAAAATCATCATTGATACTATTGATAGGAGCTGCTAAGTGATAAACATCTGAAGTAGTTGAATCTTCATAAAGCTCCACTGCAAATACATCCAGATTTCCATCACCTTTATGGCCATTGGAAGAAAAATATAAAACACTTCCATTTGCTAAAAAGGGAGTAGTTTCGGTTTCAGCCGTATTTACTTTCTGTCCCAAATTTTGTGGCACACCATAAGTTCCATCCCTTAAAATATCTACATAAAAAATATCTGTTTTCCCTTGAGATGGTAATCTATCTGATACGAAATACAGTTTTTTATTATCACTACTTAATACAGGGTGACCGGTTGAGATCTTTTCTCGATTAAAAGGTAATAGTTTAATATTGGTCCAGTTTCCTTCTCCATCAACATCTGCTTTGTATAATTCCAATCTTTGATTTTTTGCTAATTTTTGTTTTGAGCGTTTTCTTAAATATTTATTTCTACTAAAATAAACAGTTTTAAAATCACTAGTATAAGCAATACCGGTTGTATTGAATTTATTATTTTCTTTTTTTGTTACACGTTCAATATTTATCAATTCACCATCATGATCAATGTCGCCAATGAATAATTCTTTTCGTGGGTTGTAATTTTTCTTGGATCCTTTTTCAAGCTCGTCAGCTGATGTAAATATCAACTTGTTCTCATCCAAAATTGCAACTCCGTAATCTGAATTGTTCTTGTTTACCTCTAAAAATTTAATTTTGTAGTTTGCCGTAGATTGACTGTAGCCATAAAAAAAGCTAACAAATAATAAGACTAAAATGATTCCCCTTTTCATAATATATTTTTTATAATGTGTTGTTTTTTAGTTTTTTATCTCTATTTTTTGGTTTGCTTTTTATTTTTAGTTTTTTAATATTACAATACCAATAGTGTGATATAAACTTATCAACAGTGTGTTAATAACGCTAAAAGACAAATAAAATTATATGGGCATAAAATTATTTTTGGGAGTCTTATTCTATGAAAAGAGCATAAAAAAAGTCCAATTTTTCAATTGGACTTTTTTTTAAATTGTGAAGATCTTATTTCACGGAGTCATTCTCTTTGATATCAGCTTCGGCTGGTTTCTCTTGAGATGAAGTATAAGAACTATTTAAGCTTTCAACTACAGCATCCGTAATATTATCTTTTTCATTACCATAAAGAACTGCTTTAGTCTGAGGAGAAGTACCCAGAACAAATGAATATCCTTTTGATTTTGCATATACTCCAATTAATGAATCTATCTTTTTATCAATATCAATATATATTTGACGTCCTTCCTGCTGTACCTGTTGTTGAGCCATTTGCTGACGTTGTTGTATAAATTGCTGTTCTTGCATTAATTGTTGTTCTTGCTCTGCTTTTGCTTTTGCAGATAATTTTGGGGAATTCTTTTGAAATTCCTGCACCTTTGCCTGAAATTCTCTCGCCATAGGTTCTAATTCAGCCATTATTTTATCTGATTTTTCTCTCATAGAGATCTCAGCATTTTTAGACCCTTCGTATTCTTTTAAAACTTCATCTACATTCACGTAGGCAATTTTAGTTTCATTACAAGAAGCTAACATTAAAACTAATCCTACAGCAACAATAATTCTTTTCATTATTTAATTTTTTTAAATTTAAGCGGCAAATGTAAATAAAAGCTGATGACTAATCACGCAATGTTCTGATTATTTGCAGTATAATAATTAATTATAAAGTGTTTTTATATAATAAATTAAATTGATAAGTATTGAATTGATTTTATTGCATATAAGCGTTGATAATAAAATTCATTCATCATAATACGAAAATTAACTGAAAAGCTTTTAAATCCTTTTAAAATGATTATTTCTTCCTTTTTAAGATATAAATCAAAGAGGAGTACTCTTTTGAACTACCGGCTTTCAAATTAGACATAAAACCAATATAAAATGCCTTCAATGGGTTTGAAGATCCGGATCTGTATTTTTCTGATAACAGACTAACATAATACGAATCAAATTTCATTGGCAAGGTTTTTACAAGTTCGAAATTAAACTTTGAAAATAAATGTTGTATGGACTTTTGAGAAAAATGCCAAAGATGCCGAGGCACATCATAAGCAGCCCAAAATTTTCCATAATGCTTTGCATCATAACTTTTGTAATTTGGAACAGCAATGATCAAGGTTCCATTGGGCTTTAATAATTGTTTCAAAAAAGAAATATATTCTTCCAGATTTGGAACATGCTCCAGAACATGCCACATAGTGATCATATCAAATTTTTTCGTTGGGTTGCTAATTAAAATTTCT
>Ga0190293_1000252_pt1 | contig 18773 bp, 19 predicted proteins | sample 48693001_MG_FD_161671 | JGI IMG/M metagenome (GOLD analysis project Ga0190293, IMG submission 161671) | Hydrothermal vent microbial mat bacterial communities from Southern Trench, Guaymas Basin, Mexico - 4869-30-0-1_MG | ecosystem: Environmental > Aquatic > Marine > Hydrothermal vents >...
TTAATAAAAGATAAAATTATCTTTTATTTTATTTACCTTTGTAAAAAATTATAAAATGAGCGATTTAATAAATAAAACCATAGCAGAAATTGTAAGTGACGATATCAGTACAGCATCTGTTTTTAAAAAATACCAACTTGATTTTTGCTGCGGAGGTGGTAAAACCATCTCTAAAGCCTGTGAAAATAAAAAAATTGATGTAAAAGATGTTTTAAGAGATCTTGAAAACATGCATGTTGACAATTCAAATCCTAATCTTAATTTTAAAGATTGGAAACTGGATTTTTTGATTGACTATATAATTAATATTCATCACACTTATGTGAAGGACAATGTAAATATAATCAATGAATTTGCACAAAAAGTTGCAACTGTTCACGGTCATCATAACGCTGAAACAATTAAAATTGCCAATTTGTTTGCAACTTTGAGTGATGAACTTTTATCGCATTTGCAAAAGGAAGAAGAAATACTTTTTCCTGCGATTAAGGAAATGATCAAAAACAGCAATAGTAATTTTCAGTTTGGCAGTATCGAAAATCCGGTAAAAATGATGGAACATGAACACGATAATGCAGGAGATGTCATTAAAACCATTCAGCAGTTGAGCAATAATTTTACGCCACCAGATTATGCGTGCAATACATACAAAGCCTTGTACCATAAACTAGAGGAGTTTACCAATGACCTTTTTCAGCATATACATTTAGAAAATAATATATTATTTAAGAAAGTACGAGAATTAGAAGGGCAGTTAAACAGTTAATTTCTGTTCTCTGAAAATTTGAAAGGGTGATCAATTTAAATTGGTCACCTTTTTCATTAGCAGTAATTTTTGTAATTTTATAATTCACATAAATCAAAAATTATGTCTCTTCCACTAGCTTTAAGAATTTTTATCTGTATTTTTTCGTTCTCACTTTTTGCGCAAAGACCTGTTTCGGATAAATTAAATACAGATTCGGGTGAATTAATTATCCAACCCATTTTACACGGAACACTTGTCTTACAATATAATAACAAAACAATTTATGTTGACCCATATGGTGGAAAAAAGGCGTTTGAAAATTTACAATCACCTGATCTAATACTTATTACAGATATTCACGGAGATCATTTAAACTTAAAAACATTAGAAAGTTTAAGCACAAATGCTGCGAAGCTCATAGTTCCTCAGGCTGTAGCCGATAAATTACCCGAGATCTATCACAATAATATGGAAGTACTTAATAATGCTGAAACTACCGATTTCTTCGGAATTACTATTCAGGCTCTTCCTATGTATAATCTTCCTGAAACTGATGATGCCAAGCACACCAAAGGAAGAGGAAATGGATATATTTTGACAACTGGTGGAAAAAATATTTATATTTCTGGTGACACTGAAGATATACCGGAAATGAGAGAATTGAAAAATATTGATGTGGCTTTTGTTTGTATGAATTTACCATATACCATGGATATAAATCAAGCTGCGAATGCTGTTCTGGAATTTAAACCAAAGATAGTTTACCCTTATCATTATCGCGGCAATCCTGATATGAGTGATACAGAAGCATTTAAAAAATTAGTGAACACCAAGAATACCAATATTGAAGTAAGACTGCGAAATTGGTATCCGGAGTATGAATGATCTGTTTTGAGTTGTAAGTTGTAAGTTGTAAGTTGTAAAATTAAAAATTGGAGTATCCATTATGAATAAAAACATAAAATCATTATTACCGCATAGATATCCTTTTTTATTTGTAGATGAAATTGTTAGCGCTAATGCGGATGAAATTATAGGAATAAAAACTTTTCGTAAAAAGGGAGATTCTATGCTTACTGGTAGTTTTCCCAAATTTGAATATATCCCTGGAATGATAATCATTGAATCTATGGCACAATGTGGTGGTGCCGGAATTAAAGCTATTGGGCTTGCTGAAGGTTTTTTTGGTTTGGCCGGAATGGACAAGGTTGAATTTTTAAAAGGAGTTACGTATGATGTTGAAATTACCTATAAAATTAAAAATATTCGAATAAGTAATAGAATTATTAAACAATCCGGAATTGCTTTTGTAAAAAGTGAACCTATAGTTGAAGCAACTTGGGTTTGCGTTAACATGGGTAATAATCAATAAATCACACTTATCACATCATGTTTGGTAATAATATGAAATTTGTCTTTCCCCAGGTCAACCAATACAGCCTGATTATTCTTATTTATTAATTTAGAAACATCTTCAATCGATGCATTCTTTTGAACTATTGGAAAAGGTTTTTGCATCACTTCTTTAATGGGACTATCCGCAATGTCCTTATTTTCAAAATACAATCTAAACAGATCACTTTCATCTAACGACCCAACAAATCCTTCACTGTCTTCAACCGGTAATTGAGAAATATCATACTGCCTCATTCTATCAATCGCATGTGAAACCAACTCCTCTGTTTTAACAGACACAAGGGGCTTGTCGATATGATCTTTGATAAGATCTGCCGCGTATTTTACTTTTTCTTCTAAAAATCCTCTTTCTCGCATCCAATCATCGTTGAATATTTTACCTACATATCTGCTGCCATGATCATGAAACAATACAACCACAACATCTTCCGGTTTGAATTTATCTTTTAATTGCAGCAATCCTTTTACAGCAGAACCAGCTGAATTGCCTACAAAGATCCCTTCTTCCATTGCCAACTTACGAGTATAGACCGCTCCATCTTTATCGGTAACTTTTTCAAATCCATCTATAATATCAAAATCTACATTTTTAGGTAATATATCCTCTCCTATTCCTTCTGTGATATAAGAATAAATTTCATTTTGGTCAAAAATACCCGTTTCATGATATTTTTTAAATACAGAACCATAAGTATCAATACCCCATATTTTTATATCCGGATTTTTCTCTTTTAAATATCTTCCTACTCCAGAAATGGTTCCACCGGTACCAACTCCTACAACAAAATGAGTTACTCTACCATCTGTCTGCTCCCATATTTCAGGTCCGGTACTTTCATAATGGGCAGCTGTATTTGACAAATTATCATATTGTAAGGCATACCATGAATTAGGTGTTTCCTCTGACAAACGTTTCGACACAGAATAATAAGATCGGGGGTCATTTGGCTCAACATGAGTAGGACATACTACTACTTCTGCTCCTAACGCCCTAAGAATATCAACTTTTTCCTTTGACTGTTTGTCTGCCATTACAAAAACACATTTATACCCTTTAATATTCGCTGCTATGGCCAAGCCCATTCCTGTATTTCCCGAGGTGCCTTCTATGATAGTCCCACCCGGTTTTAATAATCCTGATTTTTCTGCATCCTCTATCATTTTAACAGCCATTCTATCTTTTACCGAATTTCCAGGATTGAAAGTCTCAACTTTGGCCAAAACCAAAGCATCAACTTCTTCAACAATTTTGTTGAGTTTGACCAGAGGTGTGTTACCAATGGTCTCTAATATATTTTTAGCGTAGTTCATTTTTATCTTTCAATTGAGAATGGGCAAATTTAATGAAAATCAAAATAGAAGAAACATAATAGTTTTAAATTATTCACTTAACAAAACATCTTTGGAAATGCTTCTTCTTTTGAGTTCTTTAGAATTCTTAAACGGAAAGCAGATCTCAAAAACCCCAAGCCATATCCAAAAAATTGAACAAATGTTGAGAAGATACTTTGAAAAGCCACGGGTAAATTTTTATTTTTTATAAATGAGTCTAAAAATATAACAAGTGGATATATTGTGAATAATAAAATTGGCATTGCATAGCCAAAAAACAAACAGATCAAAGCAAATAAAAATCCCAAAACAAACAAACTGGGAAACCAAAACGTCAACCTATGTGTATGGGTATGCATTAAATTTAAAATTGGCCGGGCAGCTCCAAACCTAAATGTTTGTGTATAAAATTGAGTCCAATTAGTTCTGCGTTTGTGAAATACAAATGCATTTGGAATGAATTGGGTTTGAAATCCATTTTCCCATAACTTAAATGTCAAATCGATATCCTCTCCAATACGTTGTTTAGCAAAGCCTCCTGTTTTTAAAAATGCTTTTTTTGATATGCCCATGTTAAAACTTCGCAATTGAAATTTATTTCTTTGTTTTTCATTTCCTCTCAATCCTCCTGTTGTTAAAAAAGAAGTCATACTATAATTTATAGCTTTTTGAATCGATGAAAAAGATGGATGAGCGGCATCTGCTCCGCCATAAGCGTCTGTATAGTTCTTTTCCAATATTGCATAAACCTCCTGTAAATAATTATCTGGCAATATGCAATCAGAGTCCAAAATTATAAAATATTCACTCCTGGCCTTATTCATTCCATAATTCCTGCTATCACCCGGGCCCGAGTTTTCTTTATAAAAGTATTTTATGTCTAAAAATGTTTTATATTCTTCAACCAAACTGTCTGATTTTAAATCAGATCCATCTTCAATAACCAAAGTTTCAAATTCAACCTCACATTGTTGTTTTACAATGCTTTGAAGCAAGTCATCTAACTCTTTAGGACGGTTAAAAACAGGGATTATTATGGAAAAATATATATTCAAAAAATTAATTTTTACAATCCAAAGTTAAGTTATTTTTCGGAAATGAATCATTCCTCTATTTAGTAAAATAAATACTTTTTTGAAGTTTATATTCATTTACCTGATAATTAAAAAATCCTATATTTATTGAATAAAATAAGTTACAAATTTATAATTGCTCCTGTAATATTGCAGGCTCTATTAACTTGTATAATTCTAAATTTTCAATATCAAAATTATCAATATAATAGTATTTTTCAAGATTCTCAGCATGCACTAAATTTATAAATATCTTCGCAGATCTATTGAACTTATCATTGTGTTTCCCATTTATTACTAACAAATATCCCATAATAATATTACCTGCCATTTCTACCAATCTTCTAGAATGGAAATCCAGATAGTCAGGATAATCTATATCTATAACTTTTTTGGAAATCACTTCGTATTTAGCTGTCATTTCCTGTAGTTTATGCTGCATGACATTATTTTCGCCAGATAATTCACTATCGTATTTTTTAATTTGCTCTAAGTAAACACCCGTTGTAACTCCTTTAATTGCAGCTACAGCTTGTAATTGTGTAGTTCCTTCATAAATAGAAGTGATCCTTGCATCTCTGTAAATACGTTCAATAGGGAAATCTTTCATAAAACCTGTTCCCCCATGAATTTGTAGAGAGTCATAAGCTATTGTATTAGATGCTTCACTTGCCACCAACTTAATAAGAGGAGTAAATACATTTGCCAATTTCGCATAGCTTTTCATCTCCATTCTTTCTTCTTTTTCCAGAGATCTTTCTTGTTTTACTTCCTCATAAACTTTAGAGATGTCTACAAATCTTGTTGTTTCATACAATAGAGAGCGTAAAGCATCTATTCGAACTTCCATATTGGTAAGCATCTCATATACCGCCGGGAAATTGATAATTTCTTTTCCAAATTGTGCTCTTTTCGCTGCATATTTCAGAGCTTCCCGATATGCAGCATCCGCAATTCCAACTGATTGTGCTCCAACTCCTAAACGAGCAGAATTCATTAAGGCCATTACATATTTAATCAATCCGAATCTTTCATTACCCACTAACTCAACAGGAGCTTCTTTAAAAACCAGCTCACAGGTAGGTGAACCCTTAATTCCAAGTTTTTTTTCTAAATGTCTCACCTCTACTGCATGATGTTTACGATCATAGATAAACATAGACAAACCTCTGGCATCTGATGTATTTTCTTCTGACCTAGCTAAAACCAATGCAATATCGGCATCACCATTAGTAATAAATCTTTTTACACCATTGAGTTTCCATACTTTTTCCTGTTCATTATAGGTTGCCCTGAGTTTTACAGCCTGCAAATCAGAACCCGCATCTGGTTCGGTCAATACCATCGCAGCGGTAACACCATCACGGTTAAATCTAGGTAAAATTCTATCTTTTTGCTCTTCCGACCCAAATTCATGAATCGTTTCTGCACAATCCTGTAAACCCCAAATATTAGCAAATCCAGCATCTGCTCTTGCTATCATTTCACCTGCCATGACATACGGAAGTAACGGAAAGTTTAATCCGCCGTATTTTCTGGGTAAAGACATTCCAATTAAACCTGCTTCGTGTAAAGCTGCATAATTCTCTGATGTACCTTTTGCATAAACTACCTCGTTATTTTCAATATGAGGGCCTTCAAGATCAACAGATTCTGCATTTGGCGCTATTGTGTTTGCACAAATATTGCCTACAATATCCAATACTTTTTCATAGGAATCAATGGCATCTTCATGATTTAAAGGTGCATAATCGTACTTTTCGGAATCCTTAAAACTGCGCTCTTTCAAGTTTATGATTTTTTGCACGATGGTATGTTCTAAATGAAATTTAAAATCTGGTGTGTCTTTAAAAAAATTATCCATTTTGAATTTTTTATTTGTGTTTTTTTAGCTAATTAAACTGCAATAGTATATCTCTTTATATAGTGAAAAATACTTCCGGCCTATTTAATCTCAAATCTGTTAGAGAAGAAATCAAGGTCTATTTAGCATTCTTTTTGTAATATTTAATCATTTTTGGAATTACATCACCAACATTTCCTACAATAACATAATCGGCTATTTTGTTCATGGGAGCCTCAGGGTCATTATTGATAGATATGATAAGAGAAGCTTCTTGCATTCCTGCAGTATGCTGAATTGCACCCGATATACCAGCTGCTATGTACAATTTTGGACGAACTGTAACTCCTGTTTGTCCTATTTGGCGATCATGATCAATAAAACCTGCATCTACTGCTGCTCTTGACCCTCCTACTTCACCTCCCAATAAATCAGATAATTGCTCTAAATATTTGAAATTCTCCTTAGACCCAACTCCATATCCTCCCGCTACAATTATTGGTGCTTCTTTCAAGTTTACATCTGATTCTTCAATATGTCGTTCAATTATTTTTACAATAAAATCCTCTTCTTTAACAATTTCATCAACATCAACCCTAATAACTTCAGCTTGATAGTCTTTATCAAATATTTCCTTTTTCATTACACCTTCTCTCACTGTAGCCATTTGAGGATGCATATCCCAGTTGATAATATTTGCCATTATACTACCTCCAAAAGCAGGCCTGATAGCATAAAGCAGATTCTTATATTCCATTTTTTCTTTACTCACATAATGATCTCCAATATCTAATATGGTGCAATCTGCAGTTAGTCCACAATTTAAAACTGAAGCCAATCTGGGTGCCAAATCTCTTCCTATTGGAGTGGCTCCAAATAAGACTATTTGAGGATCTTCCCTTTTCAATATCTCTGTTGCTATTGTAGCATGGGGAAGTGTTCTAAATGGCTCTAAACGTTTATCGTCAGCAACATGCACCCTATCAACACCATATGGTGCTATTCGGTTTGAAATATCCTTCAGATCAGCTCCAAAAACCATTGCTTCCAGGGGACATTCTAATTTTTTGGCTAAACGCTTACCGGCTGATAATAACTCTTGACTTATTTCTGCGACTTTTTGATTTTCAACTTCACAATAGACAAATACACTCTTCATTTGTTTATTTTTTTAATGGTTTTATAGATTAACCGATCGTATGTTGTTCAATTAATTCTTTGATCATCATTTCAATATCGGCATCTGAATCACTTAATACTTTACTCTCTTCAGAAGTTAATACAATACTCTCTACACTTTTAACTTTTGTAGGAGAACCAGATAATCCAATTTTTGCAATTTCTGCATTAATATCCTCAACACCCCATTCCGGAATAGTTAGATATGGCCTTTTATCATGCAATGCTAACAATAGTTCATCTGTTCTTTTGGATTTCAATTCTGTTTTCGTTCTTGCATACTTATATTGCATTACCCGTTTAGCCTGTCTCGATCTGCATTTGGGTGATGATTCATGTACAGTCATCAAACAAGGAAACGGCGAGGATACAGTTTCAACACCTTTGTCTAACCGTCTTTTTGCAATAATTTCGCTATCAGTAATTTTTACGATTTCTTCTACATATGTGAGCTGTGGAATATTTAATTTTTCTGCACATTGAGGGCCTACCTGTGCCGTATCTCCGTCAATAGCCTGTCTTCCTCCCAAAATCAGATCGAATGGAGCAAGTTTTTCCATACCCTTAACCAATGAATAACTTGTGGCTAATGTATCTGAACCCCCAAATCTCCTGTCGGAAATCATAATACCTTTGTCAGCACCACGATAATAACCTTCTCTAATAATATCAGCTGCACGCTTCGGCCCCATGGTCAAAACAGTTATTTCTGTTCCAGGAACCCGGTCTTTAATATGTAAGGCTAATTCTAAAGCATGTAAATCATCCGGGTTAAAAATTGTTGGAAGCTTTCCCCTGTTAACTGTACCATCGGGTTTCATGGCATCAGATCCTACATGTCTAGTATCGGGTACTTGCTTTGCAAGAACAATAATTTTAAGTGGTCTCATAGTATAATGATTACATGTTTTTAAGCATTTCAAAATTATAATTTTAAATTTAAAAAAAAATGACAATGCTCATAGTTCTAATATTATTTTAAATAAATTGAAACCTGTATTCCATAAAAAAGAAAAAGGGTGATTTTTTTAAATCACCCTTTTATTAATTATTTTAAATTTAATTATTTCTCCTTTTTTTTATCTGGTTTTTTAACCGTTTCGAAATCTTTCATAAAGTCATCCATTATTGCAGTGCTAATTCCCATATTTGAGAAGCCACCATCGTGATATAAATTTTGAAGGGTTACTTTTTTTGTAAGGTCAGAGAATAAGCTAATTGTATAATCAGCGCATTCAAGTGCCGTGGCATTTCCGAGTGGAGACATTTTTTCAGCATAAGCTATAAATCCATCAAACCCTTTTACACCACTTCCTGCAGTAGTTGGTGTTGGTGATTGTGAGATTGTATTGACCCTAACATTTTTATCACGTCCAAAGAAATACCCAAAACTTCTTGCAACAGATTCTAAATATGCTTTATTATCTGCCATATCATTATAATCTGGAAATACTCTTTGCGCAGCCATATAGGTTAGAGCCACAATACTTCCCCATTCATTGACTGCATCTTTTTTGTACAACACACTCATTAACCTATGAAAGGATAAAGCAGACACATCCCACCCAGTTTTTGTGAAATTATAATCCTGATTGGTATAGTGATTTCCTCTACGAACATTTACAGACATTCCAATGGAATGCAATACAAAATCAACTTTTCCGCCTAATATCTCTATAGCTTGATCAACTAAATGCTCAAGATCCATTATAGAAGTAGCATCTGCGGGTATAACTTGAGACCCCGTTTTTTCAGCCAATTCTGAAATTGTTCCAAGCCGTAGTGCAACCGGAGCGTTAGTCAAAACTAATTTTGCGCCTTCTTCATGTGCTCTTTCTGCAACTTTCCATGCGATAGACTTTGAATCTAAGGCTCCAAAAATAATTCCTTTTTTTCCTTTTAATAAATTGTACATATGTAATATTTTAGTTTTTAAAGTTGATTCTTTACCATTAATGATTGTATTTTAACAAAGCGCAAAGTTAAACCAATATTTTAATTTTAAAACTTTTTAATTTAAAAGCTGTTTGGCATGAGCAATGGCCGAATTGGTAATGTTTTTTCCACCAAGCATTTCAGCAAGTTCATCTATTCTTTCCGCTTCATTTAAAAGCCTGATATTTGAATGTATCTTATTATTCGTTTCCGATTTAAATACTTTATAATGTTGATCACCTGACGCGGCAATTTGGGGTAAATGGGTAATTGTAATTACCTGCATGTTATTACTCATTTTCTGCATAACATCAGCTATTTTATTTGAAACTTCCCCTGAAACTCCAGTATCTATTTCATCAAATATTATAGCCGGAAGACTTGTGTATTCAGACAAGATGGATTTAACCGCCAACATTATTCTTGACATTTCGCCTCCTGATGCTATTTTTTTCAAATTCTCATAAGTCAAGCCTTTATCAGAGGAAATCATAAATCTCAAATTATCTTTACCATTTTGAAAGTATTCATTTTCAGAGATCAGCTCAATAGAGAATCTTGTATTCTTCATTTCTAATTGACTCAAGACATTTTCCAATCGATTTACAAAAAGAGGAATGGATATTTTTCTTTTCTTATGAATTTCCAGTGCTAAAGCATCTAATTTGACCTTTACCTTTTCTATTTCTTCATTTTTAGCTACGATTAATTCTTCAACATTTACAAGCTCATTAACTTTATTGCGGTAGACCTCTTGAATTTCCAACAATTCACTTATTGAACTTACAGAATGTTTTTTTTGCAAAGCATATATTACTTGTAACCTTTCATTCAATCTTTCCAACTCAGAAGGGTTGTATTCTAAATTCTCATTTTCACTTTCTACCTCTTCTACTATATCACTTAACTCAATAAACAAACTATTTAATCGATTTGATAAATTTTGATAAGAATCTGAATAAGCTGAAATCCTTTCCATTCTTTTCATTAATTGATCCAATTGGGTTTTAACGCCAATTTCTTCTTTTTCGCATAAATAAATAAATTCAGATAAATTTAATTTTATCTCTTCTATGTGTGAGAGTTTTTTGAGTGTCTCTTCGAGCTCAATCTGCTCGTTATTATTTAAATCTGCTTGCTGAAGTTCGCTTAAAACAAATGTATTGTAATCGAATTGTTCTTTCGACTTTTTCTGGATCAAATGAATCTGAGTCAATTCATTGTTAAGTTTTTTATACTGTGCTAAACTGTTGGAATAGGAAACCAGTTCTTTCTTGTTTTTTGCAAAAGCATCTATGATCTTAAACTGAAATCCATTATCTGCAAGTTGTAATATTTCGTGCTGTGAATGAATATCGATCAACTGTTCACTCAGCGAATTCAAAACCTGCAATGTAGTAGGTGTGTCATTTATAAAAGCTCGTGATTTGCCATTTGGCAATATTTCTCTTCTAATTGTGGTAATCACTTCATAATCTAGGTCTTCTCTTTCAAAAAAAGAACTTAAATCGTAATCAGCAATAGAAAATTCTGCCTCAATAATACACTTTCTCTCTTTATTATAAACCAGTGAAGCATCAGCTCTTTTACCCAACACCAGAGCCAAACCTCCTAAAAGTATTGATTTTCCTGCTCCGGTCTCACCAGTTATAATTGAAAGTTTACCTTTAAAATTAACTTTAAGGTTTTCAATTAGAGCATAGTTTTTTATAGAAAGTGAGCTGAGCATTTATTAAACTAAAGGAATGAAAAATGATATCAAACTTAATCAAAAAGATACAACAAATAAAAGAATTATATTTTAATTTCTTTCCACTTAGGGTCTAATGAAGGAAATATTTTTGACAGTACTTCTCGTAACTTAAAAGTATCTATTTTAGGTCCGTCGGCAAAAACATCAACAATCTCATCACTTTTCGTATCCATGAACACTCTAATGAGATAGGTATTTGGTCTGTCATTGAATAATTTTTCCAGATCGACTATTGATTTGCTTATGGCTTCTTTTGCCTCTGTTTTACTGTCAACCATCCTATCTAAACCTTTGATATGGTATTCATATACAGTTTTTCTGTATTGATCGTATACAGGAGATAAAAGATTCTCATTTAATTGATATCTCGTATAATTTCCATCAATTCTATTCCATCCAACACCACCACCCTGCTGGGCTTGAATTACAACATGTTCTGCTAATTTAAAGAAGTTCTCACCTCCCTTATAACCAAAGGTATCAGCCTGATAACCTAAGATTGTATATGCATAAAAGGTTAAAAGAGATACTAAATTTGAATCAAAGCTATTTACATTGTAAACCAATGGTTCAAATTCTTCGTAATTAAAAGAAATGTCGTTGTCACTATAACTTAAGATCGATGTTGAATAAGTAGAATTATAAACAGGGCGAGAAATTTGTAATTGCAAGTTTCCTTTGTATTGATTTGCAGAAGGAATATCTCTTATAAAAATTGTTAAAGAACAATCAATTTTTTCATGATTTTTATAAACAGAACTCGTCCATTTAGTATTATTCATATATTCAAAAATGGCAGCTTGCATGGTCACAAATACCTGCTTATTGGAAACGCCTATTTCATCTGTATTTATATTTACAACACAGTTAAGCTCTTGTGAATTTGCGTTTAACGCACCAAAAAAAAGTATAATCAAAATAATTCTATACATCAATTTTTTTTATTATTAGACTGAATATATCGATTGCAACTTCAGTTTTTGATTTTAACTTGAAGGATGTAATGTTCTCCATTTTATCTATCAAAGTTACTTTATTTGTATTTGATTTAAATCCAGCTCCTTTATCTTGTAGGGAGTTTAAAACAATAAGATCTAAATTTTTTCTATTTAACTTTCCAATTGCATTTTTCAATTCGTCATTTGTTTCGAGTGCAAACCCAACTAAAAACAGATCTTTCTTAATTTTTCCAACAGATGCTAAGATATCTTTTGTTGGTTTCAGATCAATACTCAAGGAAATATCTTTTTTCTTCATCTTTTGAGAAGCTACTTCAACCGGTGTATAATCTGCAACAGCTGCTGCAAATATTGCCACATCAATATCTTTGATATTATCATGAGTTGCTGCATACATATTTTCTGCACTTACAACATCTATCCTTTTTATCAACGTATTGTCGGTTTTCTCGTTTGTCGGACCAGTAATTAAAATAACCGATGCTCCGAGATCTGCTGCTCTATCTGCCAAGGAAAAACCCATTTTACCCGATGAATGATTCCCGATAAATCGAACCGGATCAATTGCTTCGTATGTAGGGCCAGCTGTGATCAGGACTTTTTTTCCATTTAGTGGCAATTTTGAAGAAATGTCTTTTTGAATAAAATCTACTATTTCTTCAGGTTCTGCCATTCTTCCTTCACCTACTAAACCACTTGCCAATTCACCACTTGAAGGTGGTATTAAAATATTGCCAATGTCTTGTAGCTTTTTAATGTTTTCACCCGTTGTTTGGTGCTTATACATGTCCAAATCCATTGCCGGCGCAAAATAAACCGTAGATTTAGCGGAGAGATAGGTCGCTAATAATAAATTATCGCATGTTCCATCACTCATTTTGGCCATTGTATTTGCAGTTACAGGTGCTATAACCATTAAATCTGCCCAAAGGGCGAGATCTACATGATTATTCCATTTTTCATTTTCATCTTCTTTATTAAAAAATGATGAATGAACAGGCCTTTTGGAAAGGGTTGATAAGGTGAGCGGAGTTACAAAATCTTTCGAAGCAGGTGTCATTACAACTTGAACATTTGCACCTGCTTTAATAAATAATCGTACTAAAAATGCCGTTTTGTAAGCAGCTATTCCCGCAGTTATACCGAGAAGAATATTTTTACCGCCTAAAACTGACATAATTAATCTAAATTATCGTTATTATCTTCAGGACTTCTATAGTATATTTCATCATCTAGCCATTCTTGAACAGCAATCGAAGTTGGTTTTGGCAAGCGCTCATAAAATCTAGATACTTCTATCTGTTCTTTATTTTCAAACACTTCTTCCAGGCTATCGTTAAAAGTAGCAAATTCTTCCAGCTTATCAATCAATTCTCGCTTTAAGTCATCATTAACCTGAGATGCTCTTTTTGACATAATTGAAATAGCCTTGTAAATATTTTGAGTAGGCTCTTCAATTTTAGTCTTGTCAAATGTAACTGTAGTATTTGGAGCTTCTGAATTCTTGTAATCTTTCATGTATTAATTTTTATTTTTTTAATAGATAACATGATTCCGGTATTATCATTTCCTATGATGAGAAAACTTTATTGTACCAGTTTCATCTGCTTGTACTTAATTGTTCTTATTTATTGTCAACCACCAAATTTTATTTCTAACAAAGGTCAAAAAAAAATGATGGTTTCTTATATTTAACTGCCTTGTGATATTTTTGCAAACTGTGCTTTAATTTTTGCCAATTCTTCTTCTATATCTGTCAACATTCTATTTGCATCATTCATAAACTCAGATTCGGGAAAAGACCTGTTAAATTTAGAATAGGCAAATTTAGCATTTCCCAACCTTTCCTCTTTTTTACTTAAAATACTTTGCATTCCTAACTCATAGGCAGATTTAAACCTGATGAACAAGGCTTCTTCTTTAAACTGTGACCCTAAATATTCTTCATTAAAAGTATCAAAAGCAACAATTGCTGCATTATATTTTTCAGTGTGATAATATTGTTTGGCGATTTCAAAATATTTTTTCTCCAATTTAGTATTCAATTCCTCATAATATTGATTTGCTTCGGGAATCAGATCAGATGTGGGATATTTATCTATAAAGCTTTGAAAAGCTGTCAAAGCCTTGTAAGTATCTTGCTGATCTCTGCTATATTTTGGTGTTGCTAAAAAATAACTTTTAGCACTTAAATAAGCAGATTCTTGCACCTTAGAACTTTCAGGGTAATTCACAATGAATTTTGAAAAGTAATATGATGATAATGCATAGTCCTCAGTATTATAATAAGAATTTGACATCATAAATTGTATTCTTTCCATTTGTGGTTTACCAGAATACGGGCCTACAATTTTCTCAAATAACGGAATGGCTTTTTTATATTCCCCTTTTTCATACAGGTCAACCGCCATTTTATATCTATCTGCATTCAATCCTTTGTTCAATACTTTGTAGTGTTCACTACATGAACCCATCAAAAGAATAACCAAGAAAGAAAAAACTAATATTTTTAATTTTTGCATTTGGCAAAATTAATATTTTAAAATGTATTATTATAAAATAATTTTGTTAAAGTGTTCTTTAAAAAATATGCTTCAAACCCATGTCAATTAAAGAAATATAATCAATAATTGAAATTTTTAACTAAATATTATATATTGGTATCAAGCGTAGTAAGCAATTTAACGTCATTATCAAACAAGTATAACCCTCCTTTATCATCTCCTATAAGGTTGATCTTATCCAGGATGTTTCTTGCCAATGCTTCTTCCTCAATTTGCTCAGAAACATACCATTGTAAGAAATTATGAGTTGCATAATCTTTTTCGATCAATGTAATATCTATCAGATCATTAATTTTTTGAGAGACCATTACTTCATGGTCAAATAAGGTTTGGAACATCTCTTTAAATGACCCAAAGGAAACAGGTGGTGCATCTAAAGTTGAAATTTTTGCATGCCCTCCTCTTTCATTAACAAATTTTACTAGTTTTAGCATATGAGCTCTTTCTTCATCAGAATGTGCGTACATAAAAGAAGAAACTCCTTCAAATCCTTGTTTTTCAGCCCACGAAGCCATTGCCAAATAAACTTGAGACGATTCGGCTTCAATTTTAATTTGCTCATTTAGAGCTTTTTCTATTTTTTCTGTTAACATAATTTAAATTATATTTTATAAGCGGCTACAAATGTATTGATTTTTTGCTGTAATTCATCAGATGCATTAACCAAAGGTAATCTTACATCTAATTCACAAATATTAATTTTATGTAATAATGCTTTTATTCCAGCAGGGTTTCCTTCTTCAAAAATTAGATCAATACATGTCATTAATCCATAAAATACCTCAAATGCCTTAGCTGCATCACCAGACAGTCCCAGATAGATCATATTGCTAAAATCCTTTGGAAGCCCCTGCCCTATTACAGATATAACTCCAGATCCTCCTGCCAGAACCATAGGAAGAGCCAGTTTATCTTCACCCGAAATAACCATAAACTCATTTGGTTTACCTTTTATCAATTCTAAAATCTGTTCAAAATCACCTGCTGCTTCTTTTATCCCTACTATATTCTCAAAATCACTTGCCAATCTGAAAACCGTTTCAGGTAACATATTGCTACCTGTTCTAGGTGGAACATTATAGAGTATTATAGGAAGCGGACTGGCTTCAGAAATAGCTTTAAAATGCTCGTAAATCCCTTTTTGAGATGGTTTGTTATAATAGGGAGAAACAGATAATATCGCTGAAAACTCAGAAAGATCAGTTGACTGCAATTCATGCACTATGGCCCTGGTATTGTTCCCGCCTATTCCTAAAACTAAAGGTAGCCTACCCTTATTAACCTGAATAATTTTATCTTTTACAAGTTCTATTTCATCTTTCGACAAAGTAGAGGCTTCTGCTGTGGTTCCTAAAACTACCAAATAATCGATATCGTTTTTGATTTGGTGATCAACCAATTTTTCTATCGCATCTGTATCGACAGTTTTGTTCGATGTAAATGGTGTTATTAGTGCTACACCAGTTCCAATTAATTTTTCCATATTCTTTAAATTGGGCAATATATTTATTTAAGCAATTTCAAAATGTCGAGATACTTAATAAGCTCATTGTTAAATGTATCAATTTTATTACCTGCTATCTTAATTGAAATATCATTGAAATTAAAATTTTCAAATTCAAAACCTGCTTTTATTTTCGCCTGAGATTTAAAACAAATTACCTGTGCAAAAATATTATCAGCGTCACAATAATTTATCAAAAGGTCGAATTCTTTATCTACAAAATTCTTTAGATCACTATCTTTTATTTTTCCATACATTCCAAATGATTTATCGGTATAAACATGATAGATCTCCATAGTTTCAAGAGGTTTTAAATCATCTAATAAAGCCACTTCAATAGCGTGATCCTTCAATCCGATTTCATCAATTAGTTTTTTTGTGAAGTCATACGTTTTAAAAAGGTCTGCCTTTGCCAATACTCCAACACTATTAATTTTACTAACCGATTTTTTATCTTTATTTTTAGCTTTATTAGCATTGTTTTTAATAAATTTATAAGCAGTTTTATTTTTTAAATTTAATATTCCCATCTAATTAATTTATGCAAACAAAATTATATAAAATATTGGTATTAATAATTTTTTCAGGATTATTAAACATATTTTTTATTTCTTGTAAGGAAAATAACATCAGAATAAAAAAAATTACCGGCAAACAGGAAGAAATAAATCAAATTTTTAAACCTGATTCAGCTTTTATTAATGTTGTTCATCCATATAGGGTTATACTTCAGAATACAATAAATACCGTTTTATGTTATAATCTCAGAACCTTAAAAAGAGAAGAAAGCGACCTGGAAAGTTCGTTAGGTAATCTATATGCTGATATTTGTTTTCAAAAAGCAGATAGTCTCTTTAATAAAAAAACCGGCCAGAGAATTGATTTTGCCCTATTCAATTATGGTGGTATAAGAACAGATATTCCGAAAGGCGAAATAACCATTAAAAATATTTTCGAACTGATGCCATTTGAAAACAAGTTAGTTGTTGCTCAACTTTCTGCTGAACAGGTTAAATCATTATTCAATTATCTTGAAGTTAGAAAAGAAGCACATCCCATATCTCATTTAAGAATTAAAATGAATGCAAACAAAATAACGGGTATCGTCATAAACAATAAAGCATATGATTCTTTAAAAAGTTATTTTGTTCTAACACATGATTATTTGCAACATGGAGGAGATAATATGGTTTTTTTTAAAGAACCTATCAGTTTGTTCAATACAGAGTATAAGGTTAGAGATGCTATTATTGATCATTTAAACAATCTGGATACTTTAAAGGCAAGTTTAGATGGTAGATTTAAAAACACAGAATATGAATAGAAGAAAATTCATAAAAAATGTAACTGCTTCAAGTGCTGTCATTGGTATGGGAGGCTTCAATTTAACCTCGTGTGTTCGGGATACAAAAAAGCATATAACCATATTACACACAAATGATGTGCATAGCCATATTGATCCTTTCGGTGCAAAGCACCCAACCTACCCCGGTCTTGGTGGAATAGCCAAACGGGCCACATTTATAAAAAGAGTAAGAGAGGAAAATCCAAATACCTTATTATTTGATGCAGGTGATATTTTTCAGGGCACTCCTTATTTTAACTATTTTGGAGGTGAAGTTGAATTTAAACTCATGAGTAAATTAAAATATGACGCTTCAACCATTGGTAATCATGATTTTGATAATGGGATAGATGGGTTATTCAAGCAATTGCCAAATGCAAGTTTCGATTTTTTAATTTCTAATTATGACTTTTCAAATACCATATTAGATGGAAAAACGAATTCATATAAGATCTATCATAGACAAGGTTTAAAAATTGGTGTTTTTGGATTGGGAATAGAATTGAATGGATTAGTTGATCCATTGTTGTACAAAGAAACTAAATACCTGGATCCGGTAGAAGTTGCTCAGGAAATGAGTAAACTTTTAAAAGAAGAAGAAAAATGTGATCTGATAATTTGTTTATCACATCTCGGATATCATTACAAAAACAATAAAAATACTATCAGCGACCTCAATCTAGCTCTACTGACAAATGATATTGATTTGATTATTGGTGGTCATACGCATACATTTTTAAAAAAGCCGACCATAATCAGAAACAGTGCCGGCGAAAACATGTTGATAAATCAAGTGGGGAAATGGGGAATAAATGTCGGCCGAATAGACTTCTATTTTGATGATGAAAAAAATATTTCTTCCAAAGGTAAAAGTATTCTGGTTTAAAATAAGAAATGGTTATTATTAAAAAAGGTCCATAATGTTTTTGATCTTTTCCTCATCAATTACCATTCTTGACCCCATGTTCAATTTTGAAGATTCGTTAATCTTTTTTCTTGCAGTAAAATGAAGATTCTTAACTCCTGAATTTGCGATTTTCATTGCATTGGAAGAGTTTATTCCACTACCAGCCATAATTTCAATTCTATCACCAAAATTTTCTTGTAAATATTTAATTATAT
>Ga0190293_1000253_pt1 | contig 18715 bp, 24 predicted proteins | sample 48693001_MG_FD_161671 | JGI IMG/M metagenome (GOLD analysis project Ga0190293, IMG submission 161671) | Hydrothermal vent microbial mat bacterial communities from Southern Trench, Guaymas Basin, Mexico - 4869-30-0-1_MG | ecosystem: Environmental > Aquatic > Marine > Hydrothermal vents >...
CTGCGCTCATAATATCGGATAGTCTCCAGGTTTACATTTACCTTTTTTGCCAATTGCCCAATAGTAATTTTTTCCATTTTTCATCCTCCTAAAACAACATAAGACCCGTACCAAGGTACAGGTCAAGTAAATAAGTGTTTTTTTTTGAAATTGTTCAGCAGATAGATAAATTTAGTCTCCCAAGGCAGGGATTCTTTTTTTATGGAATATTTTTTATTGACAGCGTCCAAACAAGCCTATATATTCCAATTTAACGATATGGAGGCAATATGAAAGAATTCATCAAAGTCATGAAAGCCCTATCTGACCCCAACCGGGTAAAGATGGTTAAGCTACTCCAGCGCAAAGTGTTGTGTGTATGCGAAATCCAGGAAGCCCTTGGTTTGGCCCAGTCCACCGTCAGCAAGCACCTTAAGATATTGGAGGAGGCTGGCTTGATCATTTATTCCAAAGAAGGGCTGTGGGTTAATTACCGTCTGGATGATGGAGCTAAAAATCCATATGTAGCCAGTTTGCTTGGGAATCTGCGACATTGGTTAGAGGAAGATGTCGAGATTGCAACACTGGTGGCGCGATTGCCCGAGATCCGTCGGGAAACCATCTGCGGAAACTAATTTTTTTTTGGCCTCATTATATCGTTACATGACAAAATATGAATGTAGCCTCCCGCAACATCGCGGGTACGTTGTGAGGCCACCCAATAGGAGCAAGTGTTATGAAAGAGTATACCAAGTTATTGTTGATTGTAGGCGTATTTGTCGCCGCATATTATGTGCCTTGGAGCCATCCAGTCATCCGGCAATCCGGGCTGGAAGCCTTTATGATGCTGCAGGAATACGCCCGTGAACATGTACTGACCTGTTTGATTCCGGCTTTTTTCATTGCCGGGGCGATTGCCGTGTTTGTTTCCCAGGCCTCAGTGCTTAAATATTTTGGGGCTCAGGCCGGCAAAATTCTTTCTTATTCAGTAGCCTCCGTCTCGGGTACAATCCTGGCAGTTTGCTCCTGCACGGTGCTGCCGTTATTTGCCGGTATCTACACCCGCGGTGCCGGCATTGGACCGGCTACCGCCTTTCTCTATTCCGGGCCGGCTATTAACGTGTTGGCCATCACAATGACCGCCAAGATCTTAGGTTGGCAATTAGGTCTTGCACGGGCCATCGGTGCGGTGGTCTTTGCCATTGTCACCGGCCTTTTAATGGCTTTGATCTTCCGCAAAGATGACGCAGCACGCACCGCCGGGCAAATTTACGTGCCGGACGTCGGGGCCAAAGGACGCACACTCCTGCAAGACAGCCTATACCTCCTGACAATGGTGCTGATCCTGGTGTTCGCCGCCTTTGCAAAGCCGGCACCTGGATCGACAGGTCTTTGGCCAGCCATCTTCGCGGCCAAATGGTACATCACCATTACGCTGCTTATTGTCCTGACCTTCATGCTCAAAGTCTGGTTTACCAAGGAGGAGTGCACGAACTGGGTGGAATCCACATGGGGATTTATGAAGCAAATTTTTCCGCTACTGGCCGGCGGGGTGTTGGTGGCCGGCTTCATGCTTGGTCGTCCGGGTCACCCAGCGCTGATACCCGAGCACTACATTCAGTCCCTTTTGGGCGGCAATTCTATCTGGGCCAACCTGATTGCCTCGGTGGCCGGCGCCTTGATGTATTTTGCGACGCTGACCGAAGTGCCCATTCTGCAGGGGCTTCTGGGAGCCGGCATGGGCAAGGGACCAGCCCTTGCGCTACTGTTGGCGGGACCGGCCCTTTCCCTGCCCAACATGTTGGTGATCGGCAGCGTCATGGGGGTTAAAAAGACAGCGACATTTTGTGGTATTATCGTGGTCCTGTCCACCATTGCCGGGATGATTTATGGCGCATTTATTGCTTAGGGGATATTGTGAACGATGTTATTCAAATCCGCGTCGGTCAGCACCAAATTAGCATCATCGGTCTCAAGGAAGTACTGGCGGAAGTGGCGGAAACCATGACAGGGGCACCGGATGAAATAATTCAGAAAGAGCTTCTCACACGGCTCTCCAAGCGGAACTATATCACCAATAATGCGATAGATCAGTATAAACAGGCGTTCTTACGTGAATATAAGAAATTGGTCGGAGAGTCTTTCTCAGAGGAGTGCAGCAATGGGGTTGATATCAAGGTGCTTGGCCCTGGCTGCCCCAGTGTGAACGACTGGAGCAGGAAATGATGGCCGTTATGGCAGAAGTCGGGGTTGTGGGCGCACTGGATCATGTGCGTGACTTGACCGAAATTGGACGCTATGGCGTCATGAGCACCCCGGCGTTGGTAATCAATGGTAAAGTCAAAGCCGTGGGCTCAGTTCCGCCCAGGGCAAAACTTAAGGCCTGGATCGTTCAGGCCGCATAGAAAGGGGATAAAAATGGACATCAAAGTGTTGGGCCCTGGCTGCCCTAAATGCCAGCAGACGGAAAAAGTGGTCAAAGAGGCAGTGGCCGAAGCCGGTGTAGCGGCCGAGATTGAAAAAGTCACTGATACGATGAAAATAGCCGGCTTCGGTGTGTTCGGTACACCAGCCGTGGTCGTTGACGGAGAAGTGAAATCCGTGGGCAAGATTCCCAAAAAAGAAGAGGTTCTGGCCTGGATCAAGTAAGAACTTGCCGGGAAATTATTTATGAGACCTTTCAATAGTGTTTCCTTATCGAAACCACTACTTGAATTTATTCCAGAGCACACCAGCGTAATCAAACAAAAACTCGGTAGAAAAGAAGGGGGCTATAATGGCTGATAATTGTTGTGAAGGTGGTGCCGATATCATGATTTTGGCATGCTCGGGTGGCTCTAATGTGGGGCAGCTATCCAACCAGGCAGCCATTGAGTTAACCCAGGAAGGCTTCGGTAAGGTGTTCTGCCTGGCAGGCATCGGCGGGCAGCTTTCCGGCTTCGTGCAGCCAGCCAGGGATGTTCCGGTGATGGTGGCCGTTGACGGCTGCCCGGTGGGCTGCGCCAAGGCAATATTGGAGAACGCCCAGGTGCCGCTGAAACACTACATGATGATCACCGAAGAGGGCATCGAAAAGAACAAGAATTTCAATCTCGAACGTGCTGATATCGAACAGGTCAAGTCGGCTATCAGACGGATGGTGAGTGAAAACGGACCTGTTGAAGCGGTCCCGACGACGGGTGGCGGCAGTTGCACAAAGTGCTGAATCGATTTTATCAGGAGGAAACCACGAATCGCCCTAAAGGGCTTATAATGGGGAAATGCCACCATGTTACTTGAAAGTTACCGGTTGGAAATATTTAACTCAAAATGCAACCCCAGCGCCATGGGCGTACATTGTTTTGCCCATTTGGATCAGGATGTGAGAAAGGCATTGCCCTATTTGAACACTGTCCTGGGCAGCTTCGAATATATTCAGGACCCGCCTTCAGTAACTTTCAAGGCCCAGGGCAAACTGATTACCGTGCATAGCCACAAGATCGCTGTCAACGCCCTGAAGGACGAGGCTGAAGCGCGCAAAATCGTCGAGTGGCTCAAGCGGGAGATCAATGAGGCATGGGAAAACAAAGAAAACATCGAGCCAAGCTTAAAGGGTGCCCCCCGGCCACAGTTGTTCGAAATTTTCAAACTACTCCCAAAGACCAACTGCCGCGAGTGCGGGGAACCCACCTGCATGGTGTTCGCCGCCCGAGTGGCTGAAGGGGCCAAAGGGGCCGATGCCTGTACACCCCTGGATTCGGATCAACTTCTGAAAATGGAGGACTACATGGGCAGATTCAACCTGGCAGATTGATACGCCCTCCGTAAATACCGGGAAGGATTAAAAAAGAAGAATGAACCGGCCTGATCTGAATGATACATACGATCCATACCAGGTTCTGGGCATAACCAAAGGCGCCGACAAGTTGACGATCAAAAGGGCGTATCGACATCTGGTCAAACGTTGCCACCCGGACCTGAATCCAAATAAACCGGGAGCAGAATCCCGTTTCAAACAGATTCAATATGCTTATGACGTCATCATGCAAACCGATGAAATGCCTGGTGGAATGAAGCCACACGGTCGATATCCAGAATACGGTTATCACCAAGACCTGCATCCATTTGAGAGCTTCTATTGGATGTGTAAGCTGTACTTATCCAAAAATAAAGCTTGATCTTAACCAAAAAGTTGGTGAGACTGAATTCACTATGGGTCATAAGTTTTTCAAAATTATGGTTGTCTTGACCGTGGCTCTGAGCATGGCTACCGGTGGGGCGTGTACCGCCCTTTCACCGCAAGCAGGCAAATCACCCTGTCAAGAAAACCGGAACCTGAACGACGGCCTCGGAAAAACCACCGCCGGTACCTGCCATGTACATCCATGCCGGACCCAGAAGGGCACCCTTTTCCTCTTACCGAATTCACCATCCGGACGGTCTAAGAGTGAACAGATCTCGCATCTGCTTAAAATAGACTCATCGGTTGAAGCACCACAGACCTTATCCTTATCTCACTATAAATATAGCAAGGTTTTGCTGAAATTACCTTTATCATATATCCCACCGCCTTTATTCTCTTTTCACTGTTCCCTGATTTGTTAACTCCTCATCCGACAAATTAATCGTGACCGTCTTGCCTTTCAGGGTCAGATAGGCCCGCCCGGATGATGGATTATATGCCCCACGAATCGTTTTCCAATACACGGATTCATATGGTAATGCCATTCGATGATATATTTTGAACTTACAAATTAAGGAAATGATTACGATGCACTTTGCAATTGTTCGATCTGAATTCAAGCACGCCCTACGATATGGACTGTTTTTCCTCTTGCTTTTGTTTCTGACCGCAGGATTTCAACATGAATCGATGGCAGACACCTTGGGTGAACGCTATCCTGGGCTCACCAATGGGCTGCTCAAATCTGCAGTGCTGGAAGCGATGGATGCCGATACGCTGTTGATATCCGGTGATATTCGCATCAAACAATCACAGCTCATGGCGACTACACAGCAGCAGGAGCCCAAGTTGCGTTTACAGCTGGAAAAAAACCTGATTTTCGTACTCGAGCAGGAAGCCACCCAGCAAATCCTTCTCCGGGAAGCCCAAAGAGCCGGTATTTCTAATGACCAAGGGAATGACAGCCAGGCGATACAGCGTCTGTTCGAACAGATGATGCAATCGCTTTCCGTATCCGAAAACGAAATGCGCACATTTTATTCCGCTAACAAGGAAATGATGGGCGGCGCTCCTTTTGAACAGGTGGCCGATAACATTCGCGGGTATTTGCTTCAGGACAAAAAACAACAGATGGTGGAAAATTATATCCAGGGACTGGGCAATAAATCAAAAATACGTCTTAATGAACAGTGGACAGCTGAGCACGGACGATTGGCCAAGACAACCCCGTGGACAGGGCCCGGCGGTCGGGCAAACCGACCATGGTTGAATTCGGTGCCACGGGGTGTGTCCCCTGTGACATGATGCAGCCCATACTGGAAAAGCTGCGCAAGGATTTTCCCGATAAACTGAATGTGGTCTTCGTGCATGTACGCGAAGATAAGATTCTGGCTTCTCGCTTCGGTATCCGGTCCATACCGGTGCAGGTATTTTACGACACGCGGGGCGAGGAGGTATTTAGGCACACGGGGTTTTTCGCACAAACAGAAGTGGACAAGCAGCTTGCAGCAATGGGGGTTAAAAAATGAAAAAGAACCAGAAATTGTTAGGAATTTCTGCAGTGGGGTTTATTGTCGCATTGGTGATATTCGGTGCTGTTCGGTCGCAATATTTGCTAACTCCGTGTGATACAAGCGCTTTATCGACACAATCTACCGCGATAAAGGCACTCGGAAAAGTGACCATGATTGACTTGGGAGCTACCGAGTGCATCCCCTGCAAAATGATGGCCCCCATCATGGAAGAGCTGGAAAAAGAATATGCCGGCAAGGCCGACATCATCTTCATCGATGTGTGGAAAAACCCGGACCAGGCCAAAAAATATGGTATCCGCGCTATCCCAACACAAATATTTTTCGACGCCGAAGGTCGTGAAGCCTTTCGCCACGAGGGTTTTATGGATAAAAAAAGTATCGTTCAGAAGCTTGCAAAGCTGGGCGTTTCATAATATGAACGCTGCCCCTAAACACAACTCGGGACAATAAAGGAGTTAATCCAATTATGTTCGATCAATTCTTAGTCACTGTCAACCTGTGGATGTCAAGCGGTTCGGGCATCGCTGCAATAGGTGCCTTTACCTGGGGCATGGTGAGCGTGCTCTTCAGCCCCTGCCACCTAGCATCCATCCCGCTGATCGTGGCATACGTGGGCGGCCAAGAAAATGCCCTAAACCCCCGCAGGGCCAGCTGGTATGCCGGCGCCTTCACCATTGGGCTGTTTATCACTATCGCCGCCGTAGGCATTGTGTGTGCGCTTTTGGGACGCATGCTTGGCGATGTGGGCATCTGGTGGCAGGTACTGGTTGGTGTTGTATTGATCTGGGTGGCCCTGGGCATGCTGGGGGTGCAGGCCTGCTCCATGTCAGGCTCATTGCTTTATCGACTCAAGTTGCGCGGGATCCATGGCGCTTTTGGTTTGGGCCTGGCCTATGGTGTTTTATCGGGTTCCTGCACGTTCGGATTTATCGCCCCGATTCTGGCCATCGTTTCAGTACAGCAGAAAATCGTCACCGGCTCGCTGATGATGATCCTCTTTGCTTTAGGGCACTGTCTGCCCATTGCCGTGGCCGGCAGCTCCACGGCAATGGTGCGCAAACTCACCGAAAACAGTACCTGGCAGGGAGCCGGATTGTGGTTCCGGCGCAGTGCCGGTGTCGTGATCGCCTTGCTGGGGGTTTATTTTATTTCCAACCCGTTTCTTGGCGGCGCCTGACCGGAAACAACGATCTTGTTTCTGCCGACATACTCGCGGCTATCGATAAACCGCGGAGGAAAACTCGTGACCTGTCTGGGTCATAATATTAAAAAAAAATGAATATAAAGGATATGTAACATGAAAAAAAGAACTTTTGTAGTAGCATTGATCCTCTTGGCGGCCTGCTTCACAACCGCCTATGCGAAAGACCAGTCTCTGGAAGGCTATCTTTCCGAATTCGACTACCAGGCCAGGAAAGATATGAAGATCGATAGCAAATCATTAGTCAAAGGTCTCATGGAAGTTAAAATTCAATTAATTGACATTCGTTTCCAGGAGGAATTCGAAGCATGGCGCATGGGAAGCGCGATCAATATTCCACTGAATGAACTGCCAGGAAGACTGGATCAATTGCAGAAAGATAAAATTATCGTCACGGCCTGTCCGCACAAGGACCGTGCCATCCTGGCGATGGCCTATCTGAGAACCAAAGGGTTCCGGTCAAAGTATCTGGTCGACGGCCTGGTGGGGTTAGCCGAACATCTGCGCGGGGATAAAGCAAGGGATTTCGTCAATTCCGTTCAATCAAAGTAGGTGCATATTCAGGTGATTAATGAATAATTCATTGAAGCAATCTATCTGGCAGGCACCCGTTCTCGCTGTGCTGGCCGGGATATTGACCATCGGTGCCAATCATTGGCGTGCCGACAGCATACCGATAGTTGGCGAATGGTCTGTTGAGACACGTTTTTCAGATGCTCTGGGCGAAAGCCTGGTCGTAACTCTGGAGCAGGCCAGTCAACTCTTTACCAAGGGTAATGCTCTTTTCGTGGATGCACGACCGCAAAACCTGTATGCCCAAGGGCATATTCGCGGAGCCTTGAGCATTCCCTGGCAGGATGTGGACCGCTATTTCATGGATGCGGCCGACAAACTGGACGACTCGAAAACGATTATTACCTACTGCGACGGTGAAAGCTGTACATTGAGTCATGAACTGGCCAACTTTCTAAAAGACATGGGTGTTGAAAATGTTCGTCTGCTTGTCAATGGCTGGACCATATGGCAAGAAGCCGGACTGCCGGCCGATATGGAGATGAATTGATAAAATGAGTGAAGAAATAAATAGGGAACCAAACGATGCCCATGAATGGGACGACGAGCATGACAGCGACCCGCTTGCGGCAGAAAAAAGCGGTCATTCTGACCATCATCACCATGGACCGGATCCCAGTGACACCAGCGGGTCCCGACTGCTGATCACCCTGGCCCTGAATTTCCTCATTCCCACGGCCCAGGTCATAGGCGGCCTGATGGCCAACAGTGTGGCCCTGATTTCAGACGCGGTTCACAATTTCAGCGATTTTACGGCCGTGCTGATTTCATACATCGCCTATCGTATCGGTCACAAGGGTGCGACTGTGGCCAATACCTTTGGGTACCGGCGGGCTGAAATCATGGCGGCTTTGATCAACGTTATTCTTTTGGTCGGCGCTTCGGGGGTCATCCTTTACCATGCCATGCATCGTTTTCTACATCCCCAGGCGATCAATGGCCTTGTGGTGATCGTTCTGGCGGGCGTCGGAGTGATCGGCAACGGATTGTCAGCCGTACTGCTGCACCGGGACGCTGCCCACAGTTTGAACATGCGCGGGGCCTTCCTGCACATGGTAGGCGATCTTTTGACTTCCGTGGTAGTTCTCATCAACGGTGTATTGCTGATGTTTTATCCGTGGTACTGGCTCGATCCCCTGCTCTCTGTGCTCATCGTGGCCTTTATCCTGAAAACCGGCTGGAGCCTTCTAAGGGAATCTACTGCTGTGCTGATGAATGCCACCCCCGGTCATATCCATCTTGAAAAAGTCCGCGCCTTCCTGGCCGATCTGCCTGGCGTTATTGGGGTACACTACCTGCACGCCTGGCAGGTTTCTTCTGATAGCACCGCTTTTTCCTGCCATGTTGTGGTGCCCGACCAACCGGTCAGTCATACCGCCCAACTGAATAAGCGCATCCGGCATGAATTGCGGCACCGCTATAACATCGACCATCCAGTGCTGCAATTTGAAACCGCCGACTGCGGCCAGGGGACCCTGCTGTGCGAAATGGCTTGCAACGGCGATCCCGAGCATGCATCGGAAACCAAAAACAGCGGCACACCGGATGCAGCGCAAGGCACCTACCGGGTTCAGCCAATCGTGTTCCATGTGCTTCGTTTAGCCCTGGGAGGCGTATTCCTGTACGCCTGCTACGACAAGATCCTGCACCCTCTGGCGTTTGCCGAAGCGGTTTACAATTACCAGATTCTGCCGGATGCAGCAGTCAACCTGGTGGCCCTTATCCTGCCCTGGATAGAGTTGCTGGTGGGGTTGTGCCTGGTAAGCGGCCTCTGGCTGCCGGGCGCCACGTTGATGAGTACAGGCATGCTGACCGTATTTATATCCGCTCTTTTATTCAATCAGGTCCGAGGACTGGACATTCACTGCGGATGTTTTGCCACCGCTACCACCGCAAGTCCTGCCGGATTGTGGACCATTGTGCGTGACTTAAGTTTTCTGGCCGCATCAGTATATATCAGTCTATATGTTTTTTTCCTGCGACCGGCGGCTTCAAAACTGCCAGGAACACAACGCCAACCATAAAATCGGTCTAACCATAGGAGCTAATATGTCGCTGAACAAACGATGGTGCCTTAGCATTATGTGTGCTCTGCTTGTTCCTGCTTTAGCCTGGGCGGCTGACACTCCGTCCCGGGAGCCGCAGGCATTTCTTCCTGAAAATGTCTTTGAATTTCAAACGGTGGTGGAAGGCCGCCAGGTTGCCCATGGGTTTGTTATTCAAAATAAGGGCGATGCAGATCTTCTCATCCACGATATCAAATCCGGCTGAGGCTGTACGGCCGCGACCAGTACGCGGCAGATCCCTCCCGGGCAGGAGGGGCGCATCCAGGTTAACGTCAGCACCGGAGGCTACGGCGGTAGGAAAATTCGTGAAAGTGTACGCATTAAAACAAATGATCCGAACCGGCCCTGGATTGAAGTGGCCGTAACCGGCATGGTGGAAAAATTCGCAGAAATAAGCCCGGAAAGGGTACTTTTGAAAGGAAAGGTGGGGGAACCTATCCAGGTAGACGTGGTGATCATCCCCAGGAAGGAATATCCGTTTACCATTGAACATCTAAGAGCCAGAAAGGGAAATCTAAGATCCAAAAAGGGAAAATTTTTCCAATACGAATTGAAGGAGCGCTGCACTGACGGCAATAACCGCTGCGTCATCCGGGTGAAGAACACTCTACCCCAAAAGGGCCGTTACGCGGATGTCCTTGATGTCACAACCGACAGCAAAATAAGACCCAATATCCCCATTTACATCATCGGAATGATCCAATGAATATGAGAGAAAGATCATGAATCTGAAACCCGTACAACTCCAGTTGACTAAAAACGATATCGACGAGATCATGCACATCAGTCTGGACGATGATCACGATCGCGCCCTTATTTTCGTAAAATCCATCCTGGCCAAGAGAGTTGAAAAAGCCCTGCAGCGCCATTGAGTGCCGGTCTTCGAGGCCTGTTACGGCCCCAATCAAACCGAGGTAGGAAAGATAAACTGATATGACCATCACAAACGCAATGCGTTCAATTATAACCACGGCACTGGTTTTATTTCTTGCCGACATTGGACTTGGGTATGCCGGGAATCTACATAACGTCGTCATCATTTCCATTGACGCCCTGCATCCCAACGCCCTCCGGGAGGCGGATATCCCAACGCTCCGACAATTGGTGGAATCCGGCACCTATACCCTTAAAGGCCGAAGCACAGACCCGCCCAAAACACTGATCGCACACACGGCAATGTTCACGGGGATGAGCCCTGAAAAAAACGGTAAAACGGATAATTCCTGGATGCCGGGACAAGGTGCAATCGAGAAACCCACAATTTTCAACAGTGCAAAATCTAACAAATATCAAACCGGATATTTTTACAGCAAACAAAAACTGGGGTACCTTGTCAACGATGCAATCGATGTGCACCGGCTGTCCCGAGATAATGCCATCGACCTTGCCGAAGCATTTATCAAGACCCCGGGTTCACATTTTTTATTCCTGCATGTAAGCGGGCTAGATCAAGTAGGGCCGGAGTATGGATGGATGTCCCCGGAATATTTGGAAGAATTGTCCTTCATTGATGACTACCTATCCTCACTGGTCGAATTGATCAAAGACAAACAACAATACCTGATCATCATTACCAGCGATCATGCCGGCCATGACAAAATACACGGCAGCCAGGACCCGGAAGATTACCGGTTGCCCTTGATCATTTGTTCGGATGCTGTATCTGTCGAGCGTTATAAGAATATTTCCTTTTCAGTGGTCGGTTTGAAAAAAATTATCGAAAACCTGCTTGAGAAAGACGTGTTTTGAATCTTTTCACCAGCAGCTACAGACATCAATTGCTTCAATAGATTGATTATGAGCAGTCTTCAGATATCAACCGATCTCGTTCTTCTACTTGACATTTCTCTGGGTACTTTGTAAACAATTTTCATTTCGTTATTTTTCGAAGTATAGATTTATTAACCATGAGACAACTGGTAAGGACCACCAAAGCAATCGCTGATGAGAGCCGGATTCGAATCCTCGGTGCACTGAGGAGCCGGGAGTTGTGCGTATGCCAGTTGATCGAACTCTTGGGTCTGGCCCCTTCTACTGTTTCCAAACATCTGTCAATCCTTAAAAATGCCCGCCTGGTTAACAGCAGAAAGCAGGGGCGGTGGATGTACTACCGATTGGCCGGTGAGGATGCGCCTGAAGCGATTAAAACTGCTTTGGCATGGGTTTTGTCGTCCCTGGCGGATAAACATAGGACAGTTGAGGATGAACAACGATTGATAGAGATTCTTAAAATTGATCCGGAAATTCTGTGCAGCCGTCAAGCCCAAACCGATAGGTGCGAGGCCCGGGTTTGAGCATGCTTCATTAAATCAGGGTTTTTAAGCCACAGACATTAAAAATCGGAGGTAACCAGCATATGAATACAGACCAGAGCCCTCCCGGCGAACGCAAGATGACCAGCATCTTTGAACGCTTTCTCTCCTTGTGGGTTGTGCTGTGTATTATCGTCGGCATTTTACTTGGTAAAGCCGCACCTGGCATAGCCCGATATCTCGACAGCCTGGCCATTTCAGTTAACGGCGCACCGGTGGTGTCCATCCCCATTGCCATCTGCCTCTTTTTTATGATGTACCCTATTATGGTCAAAATTGATTTCGGTGAGGTCATCAAGGCTGGCAAAAGCGGCAAACCGGTGTTCCTGACCCTGTTCATCAACTGGGCCATCAAACCATTTACCATGTATGCGATTGCCACTTTTTTTCTCGGCACTCTGTTTTACAATTTTATTGGGCCCGATGCTGTGGATCTGGTTAAGATGCCTTTTGGCTTGGATTTGCCGGTTGGTGCGTCACACGGCGCGGGTACTGTTGTGCTTGTGGATGGTATAAAGATGTTGGAAGTGCCCTTGTGGCGCAGTTATCTGGCCGGATGCATTCTGTTGGGGGTTGCACCCTGTACAGCCATGGTGCTGGTGTGGGGCTTCCTCTCGAAAGGCAATGATGGATTGACCCTGGTGATGGTGGCCATCAACTCGTTAACCATGCTGGTACTCTACGGCGTGCTGGGTGGGGTTCTGCTGGGCGTAGGACGCCTGCCCGTACCCTGGCAAGCCTTGCTGCTCTCCATCGGCATATACGTCGCCTTGCCTCTTGTGGCGGGATACTTTTCTCGTAAATGGATTATTGCCACCAAGGGAGAAGCTTGGTTCAAAGAAAAATTTTTACATGTCCTGACCCCGGTAACGATCATCGCACTGCTGATCACCCTGGTGTTGCTGTTTTCCTTTAAAGGTGAGGTGATCGTCAGCAATCCCCTTACAATCCTGTGGATCGCCATACCGTTATTTATTCAGACCATACTAATATTTTCACTGGGATACGGCCTGGCGCGCTTGCTGAAGCTTCGATACGAGGATGCCGCCCCCGCGGCAATGATTGGCGCCTCCAATCATTTCGAAGTGGCCATCGCCACGTCTACCATGCTATTCGGCCTCTCGTCCGGCGCAGCCCTGGCTACTGTGGTGGGTGTACTCATCGAAGTGCCGTTAATGCTCATGCTGGTTAAAATCTGCCTTGGCACACAGGGATGGTTCAGCAATGCCCGTTAGTCAGGCAAAGACCGTTCGCAGTGTCCTAGACGCCTGCACGGATTGCGATATATGCCGGTTTCTCATGGATGAAAGCTGCCTGCTTTTTCCGGAGCTTTACCGCCTGTATGACAAGGAAAAAGAGGAGGGCCATCCTGTTAGTGAAGATGAACTGCAGCGACTCTCAGAGCTTTGCACACTCTGCGGCCTGTGTCCATGTCCCAACATCCGGGGTGATGTGATCCAGGCAAAAACGGAGCGGGTTTCAGCTAAAGGCTTGCCGCTTCATATTCGTCTCCTGGCCGATGTTCAACGCATTGGACGATGGGGAAGTCTTGCCCCTAAAGCCTTGAACAAGGCCTTTTCATTTTCCCCTGTCAGTCGTTTTACCAAAAAAGTCGCAAGGATTCATCCACGACGCAATCTACCCCGACTACCCGAGGAGAATTTCTTTGTTTGGGCACGCAAGAAAGGCCTGGATCGTGAAGCACATCAATCTCCAAAAGTAGCTTATTTTGTCGGATGCACTGCCGGATATCTCTTTCCCGAGGTCGCCCAGGCCACTGTGGCGGTTTTGCAGCACAACGGGATTTCCGTCCATGTGCCGCCCCAGCAGTGCTGTGGTATGCCAACCATGCTTGAAGGAGATGAACGAACGACATTCGAGCGGGTTCGTTTCAACGTACAAGCACTTCTAAAAGCCCTTCAAAACGGATACAAACTTGTATGCTCTTGCCCAACCTGTGGGTTTTTGATGAAAGTGCTTCTAAATGAGGGGGCTTGCTATTCCAAGGCCTATCAACGATCTGTAAATGCTGACGAGTATGAAATAAAAGTCCCGGGAAAAAAGACCAAAAAGAATGGTTTCATTCGTCTAAAAAAGTCAATGTATGAAAAAATACTAAAGGACGACGCCTATTTTTCAAGCCTCAACCCTCTGGAACGAATCTCCTTGTCGGAAAACATTTTGGACATGGGCGAATATCTGAATAGGTTGCACCGAAATAAGCTGCTGAGGTCCTATTCTGACAAACTGAATACCCACATGGTTTATTATGCCCCTTGCCACCAACGTGAGCAAGGAATCGGGAGCCCCTACCTGGATATGTTGAATTTGATTCCAGGCTTGAAGATTGAACAGGTCGGTGGCGCTATGGATTGTTGTGGAATGGGCGGCAGTTTAGGTTTTAAAGAAGCGTTCTATGATAAATCCATGGAACTCAGCGCACCCTTGATCAAAAAAATCAAAAATGCTGATCCGCATGCCGTTATAACGGAGTGCTTGTCCTGTCGACTCCAATTTCAACACCAGTTGCCGTATCCGGTGTACCATCCGATTGAGATTCTCCTGCGTGCATACGAGAGTAACAAGACAAGAGAAAAAGAGTATTAATATGAAGAAGATGCTTATCGTCGGCGGCAGCGACGCCGGTATCAGTGCGGCTCTACGTATAAAAGAGCTGGACCTGCAAGCAAAGGTCAGCGTGGTAGTGGCCGACGCCTTTCCCAACTTCAGCATCTGCGGGCTGCCGTTTTACCTTAGCGGCGAAGTGCCCGACTGGCGGACGCTGGCCCACCGGAGCGTCGAAGAGATCGAACAGCACGGCATCGATCTGCTGCTCGAACACCGGGCACTGGCCATTGATTCGGAAGTCAAGCAGATGCATGTGCGATCGGATGATGGAACTACTTGCCAGTTAGAATATGACAAACTGCTGATCGCCACAGGTGCCGAATCGGTTGAGCCTCCCATCGGAGGTTTGGAAAACCCTGGCGTCTTTTTTTTGCGCTGGATAGATGACAGCTTTGCTGTAAAGAAGTTTCTCGACCGGGAAAACCCTAATAAGGCCGTTATCATCGGCGGTGGTTACATCGGCTTGGAAATGGCCGATGCCTTGACCCACAAGGGGATAACGGTCACCCTGTTGGAATTCGCTCCAGAGGTGTTGACGACGCTGGACCCAGAACTTGGCGCTTTCATCAGGGCTGAGCTTCAATCAAAGGGAGTGCGGGTGGTCACGGGACAGGCGGTCCAGCACATATCGAGGAATGAAAATATTTTAACGGTGCATACCGCATCCGGTGAAACTGTAACCGCAGACATGGTTCTCGTGGCGGCCGGAGCCAAACCCTCTACACAGCTCGCCCGATCCGCCGACATCGGCCTTGGGGCTGGAAATGCCATCCAGGTGGACAGTCACATGGCCACCCAAACGACGGACATTTGGGCGGCCGGGGATTGCGTCCAGACTTGGCACCGCATACTCGAACGCCATGTTTACATGCCATTGGGAACCACGGCCCACAAGCAGGGCCGGGTGGCAGGAGAGAACATGCTGGGTGGATCTTGCGAATTCAAGGGAAGCCTAGGGACCCAGGTGGTCAAGGTCCTCGACCAGGTGGCCGCAAGAACAGGTCTGCGAGAGCACGAAGCGTCCGAAGCCGGTTTTGATCCGCTGACTGTAATGCAGACTACCTGGGATCATAAGGTGTACTATCCCGGTGCCAAGGAAATGCACATCAGATTGACCGGGGATCGATCAACCGGACGTCTTCTCGGAGCCCAACTGGTCGGCCATCGTGAATCTGAGGTTTCCAAGCGGGTCGACATCGTTGCCACCGCTTTGTATCACGGCATGGCTGTAAAAGAGCTTTGCGACCTGGATCTTTCCTACACGCCGCCGCTGTCTTCTCCATGGGATCCTATTCAGATGTCGGCTATGCTTTGGTGTTCCAAATTGTAACTTCAAACCTCGCAGGCAGCAGTTTCAATCTACTTAAAAAGGATCATCTATGACAAAATTTCTGAGGTTCATGTTCACTGGATTAATGCTTTCTTTTTTGGTTGGGGCGACGACGTTTGCCGATGGTACAAAAAAAACAGCTATCCCAACAGTGCCAACACCTGGGCAAGTTACCATGGTTGATTTAGGAGCAAAAAAATGCATTCCTTGCAAGATGATGGCTCCCATCATTGCCGAACTCCAAAAAGAGTATAAGGATCGAGCTTCAATTATTTTTATTGATGTTTGGAAGCATCGTGAGCAGGCCCAGCGTTTCGGTATTCGTGGTATTCCGACTCAAATTTTTTACGATAAACACGGTAAAGAAATTAAACGTCATGTTGGATTTTTAGATAAAAAAAGCATCGTAGCTGTTTTTGAAGAGTTGGGTGTTCCTGAATAAGTCAGCAATTTAATGGCAATCATTTTCTATCAACCAATGAGTGGATGTCCGATGCTTCTCTCAATCCTGGTATGGTTACGCTACACAATGGAAAACAGTCGTTGTAACTAATGTGGCACAATGTTTCTCCGTATCGTTGGTGTGACCATTGCAGGATTAGGCCGCTATTTAATAATCCGATCACCTCTCGATTGCATTTCACAGGCCACTTCAAAAGAGAGATAATATCTCTTGTTATATTAAAGCTTACTTATGTAAATACCAAGCTGCACATCCGTGTAGATAGTGAAGATTACGTCAAAATCGGCGATTGTACCTAAATTAAAATTGTATGATTAAGTCTAAGCTATTAAAATAACAATATAAATTGATCTAATCAATTGTCTGCCAGTACCTTTCAGAGGTGTTGATTTCTATATCATGTCAATAGTATCTGTATATTTAGAGGAGGCTTCAATTACAGACCTATCAAGGATTCGATAGATTATTATCACGGCTGACAGCGATAATGTGGATATCTAATAATATTTATATCATAATTATGGAGACGACGCACGGGATTGGCCCAGGGCTTACAGACTAATCGTCTTCAGCAGCCTACAGTCTGCATATCAAAAGTGGCTCGACCCATCCCAGCAATGCGTGCACATTTTATCCTTAGGCATGCCGATGGCATCCACAAGATCCGGCAGTTTCTGGTAAACCAGGGATGTCAGGCCGAGCCTTTGACGGATGCCTTCGATCATTTCGAGATTCTTTTCCGAGTCTGCGGAAGCATACTCAGGAAGAAAGTCGGTCTCGTTTCCTTCCAGTTTATAGATAACCTGACGCCCGGCAAGATCGAGAGTCGATCTTGATGTGGAAAAATTCAGGAATTCACACGGATAAATAAGGGTCGGACAAGCTGGTCGCATGTGAACTTCACGAGCACCATATTCAAAAAGTTTTTGAATATTGTCCTTGAGCTGGGTTCCGCGGACGATGGAGTCTTCACAAAAAAGAAGCCGCTTCTCCTCGATCAAATCCCGGATCGGAATGAGTTTCATCCTTGCGACAAGGTCTCGCTGTTCCTGATTCTGCGGCATGAAGCTACGCGGCCAGGTGGGCGTATACTTGACAAAAGGCCGGATATAGGGAATCTGTTTTTCGTTGGCATACCCGATGGCATGCCCGATCCCCGAGTCCGGAATACCCGCGACAAAGTCGATGGCGGTCTCATCATTTCGAGCCAGAGCAGCACCACACTGATTGCGCACTTTCTCTACATTGATCCCTTCATAACTCGATGCAGGATACCCATAGTAAACCCACAGGAAGCTGCAGACTTGAAGCTCTTCTCCCGGTCCTTGACACTGCTCGCATCCGTCCGGTGTCAGGCAAAAGATTTCTCCCGGCCCCAGATATCGATCGATCTCGAATCCCAGATTGGGAAACGAGCATGACTCGGATGAAGCTGCAAAGGCCCCGGCCTTTTTCCCGATGACGACCGGTGTTCTGCCCAGTCTGTCTCGGGCAGCATAAATCCCGTTTTCAGTCAAAAGCAGCAACGAACAAGACCCTTCGATGGCTGCCTGTGCCTTGCGAATACCATCGACAAAACTTTCTCCCTCACATATCAGCATGGCCACAAGCTCTGTGGGATGCATTTCCCCGCCGCTCATTTCTGAAAAATGCAGCCGTTTACCATAGGCCTGTTTTCCAAGATGCTCGAGATTATTTATCTTTCCCACCGTAACGATACCGAACGTCCCCAGATGGGATCCGATAATCAGAGGCTGAGCATCGGTATCACTGATGACCCCGATCCCCTGGTTGCCATTGAATTTCGGCAGGTCCGGCTCGAACTTGGAGCGAAAATAATCGTTCTCTATGTTGTGTATAGCGCGTGAATAACCCGTGCTGTTTTTGACGCACACCCCTCCACGCTTGGTGCCAAGATGTGAATGATAGTCCGTCCCATAGTAAACGTCTAAAACACAATCAACCTTTGAGACTTCTCCGAAAAATCCACCCATTGATTTGACTCCTTTACCCAAATACCATTTTCGACCTAAGCGGTTCAATAAATTTGAGTCTTTTGATATTGTTTAGATATTCGACATTCGAATTTCCCTCACATAAGTATTGAGAGGATCATAACTGGAAGGGTATCTTCCGGTTTAAAACGATCCGCTCCAAATCCATCCACACGTCATAAACCAGAATTTCCACGCCCTCTTTCAGACATGCTCCCCGCAACGCCTCTCCGTATGCAGCATCGATCTGATCTGCAGGCCGAAAGCATTCGGCATCCATCCGTTGAATACAAAAAAACATGACACACCGATTTCCCTCGGCAGTCAATCGTTTGAGCTCTTCAAGGTGTTTGCGTCCCCGTTGTGTAACCGCGTCCGGGAAAAAGGCAACGCCTTCGTCCACCAGGGTGCAGTTTTTTATTTCCACAAAACACTTGGCGCCGTGAGAATCTGTTAAAAGAAGATCGAGGCG
>Ga0190293_1000254_pt1 | contig 18711 bp, 12 predicted proteins | sample 48693001_MG_FD_161671 | JGI IMG/M metagenome (GOLD analysis project Ga0190293, IMG submission 161671) | Hydrothermal vent microbial mat bacterial communities from Southern Trench, Guaymas Basin, Mexico - 4869-30-0-1_MG | ecosystem: Environmental > Aquatic > Marine > Hydrothermal vents >...
TTATCAAACAATTTCATAGATAAAGATTTGCAAGCAACTTTTAATGCTTTAGTAAGTATTAATAGTATGACTCCTGCTTTATTTAGCGCTCCAATATTACCACAAATAAGTGCCATGTCTAGAGATAAACATTTAACAACATATATAGCTTTAGATCATTATTACTCTAGGTTATTTGATATAGATTCTACTCAAATTAAAGAAGTAGAAGACACTGAAGTGAAAATTAAAGAAGTTAAAAGTGAACCCGTTTTAAATAAAACTAAAACAGCAGATCCACATGCTGGACATAATCATGATTAATGAGTAGAAAAAACCTTCAACATATTAATTTAAAGTCAAAAGGCAAAAATATATACGTTCAGGAATTAGATTTAAAAAATCTTTCTTCAAATATATTTATTACTGCTGAAGACATTGAAATAAAAGAAACCTATTCAAAGGAGGATATTAAAGATTTAGAACACCTCAACTTTGCAGCTGGAATTGCTCCATTTCTTCGTGGACCATATAGCACTATGTATGTACGAAGGCCTTGGACAATTCGTCAATATGCAGGTTTTTCGACTGCTGAGGAAAGTAATGCTTTTTATAGACGAAATCTTGCCGCTGGCCAAAAAGGATTATCTGTAGCTTTCGATTTAGCTACACATAGAGGTTATGATAGTGACCATGAACGTGTTGTTGGCGATGTAGGAAAAGCAGGCGTAGCTATTGATAGTGTAGAAGATATGAAAATACTCTTCGATCAAATTCCTCTCGATAAAATGTCTGTTTCAATGACAATGAATGGTGCCGTTTTACCAATTATGGCATTTTATATCGTAGCTGCTGAAGAACAAGGTGTAAAACCAGAACATTTAGCGGGAACTATCCAAAATGATATTTTAAAAGAATTCATGGTAAGAAATACCTATATCTATCCTCCTACACCTTCAATGAAAATCATTTCCGATATTTTTGAATACTCAAGCAAGAATATGCCTAAATTTAATAGCATTAGTATTTCAGGTTATCATATGCAAGAAGCTGGAGCAACTTGTGATATTGAATTGGCTTACACTTTGGCTGATGGCTTAGAATACATTCGCAAAGGGCTTGAAGCTGGTATGGACATAGATACTTTTGCCCCTCGTTTATCTTTCTTTTGGGGAATTGGCATGAATCACTTTATGGAGATTGCCAAAATGCGTGCCGCTAGAATGTTATGGGCAAAATTGGTTAAACAATTTAATCCGAAAAACGAAAAATCTTTAACTTTAAGAACACATTGTCAAACTTCAGGCTGGAGTTTAACAGAACAAGACCCTTTTAATAATGTAGCTAGAACTTGTATTGAAGCTTCTGCTGCTGCTTTTGGAGGCACACAAAGTTTACATACTAATGCTTTGGATGAAGCTATTGCTTTACCAACAGATTTTTCAGCTAGAATAGCAAGAAATACACAAATCTTCCTTCAAGAAGAAACGAATATTACTAAAACAGTTGATCCCTGGGCAGGAAGCTATTATGTCGAAAAATTGACACATGATATTGCTCAAAAAGCATGGCAGCTTATAAGAGAAGTTGAAGAATTAGGAGGCATGACCAAAGCTATAGAAGCTGGAATACCAAAAATCAGAATTGAAGAAGCTGCGGCACGTAAGCAAGCACGAATAGATTCTAGTCAGGATATTATTGTTGGTGTAAATAAATATAAACGTGACGAAGAAGACCCAATACAAACACTTGAAGTGGATAACCAAACGGTTCGTTCACAACAAATAAAGCGATTAAACAAAATTAAATCTGATAGAAATTCTGAAAAAGTAAATAAAACTTTAACAAAATTAACTGAAGTTGCTCGCTCAGGAAATGGAAATTTATTAGATTTAGCTATTGAAGCAGCTCGAGAACGCGCAACACTTGGAGAAATAAGTGATGCATTAGAAGCTGTATTTGGACGATATAAAGCACAAATAAAATCATTTTCTGGCGTGTATAGTAAAGAAATAAAAAACGATGAGTCCTTTAAGAAGGCAAAAGAACTTGCAGATAAATTTGCAGAGCAAGATGGTCGTAGACCTCGAATAATGATTGCGAAAATGGGACAAGATGGTCATGATCGTGGCGCAAAGGTTGTTGCCACAAGTTATGCAGATGTTGGCTTTGATGTTGATATCGGACCTTTATTCCAAACACCAAAAGAAGCAGCGAAACAAGCAGTAGAAAATGATGTTCATATTCTTGGGGTTTCGTCTTTAGCAGCTGGACACAAAACTTTAGTACCACAAGTTATTGAAGAATTAAAAAACTATGGACGTGAAGATATTATGGTTGTTGTTGGTGGCGTAATACCGAAACAAGATTATCAATATTTATTTGATGCAGGATCCATTGCAATATTTGGTCCAGGAACAAAAATTAGTGATGCTGCCATTAAGATTTTAGAAATTTTAATTGATTAGCCAAAACAATACATAAAAAAACTTGCCAATTAGTAAGTTACTAATTGGCAAGTTTTAAATATTAAATAATGGTTTAGATTAATCTACTTTTTTAGAGTCTTCTTTAATGTCGAAGCTTTCAAAATCTCCTGCATTAACAACAGTCCACTCATCGAAAGTTTTAAAATACTTTTTAATAGCTTTATTTACATCTTCTACTGTTAAACTTTTCACTTGAGCTTCAATATTTTTTTGAAACATCATATCTCTATCATAATATATGTTATTATTAATAGTTCCTGATAACTCAGGATCTTTTGCTCTCGAAACACTTTGCGCTTCAACCCAACCATTTACAGTTGTTGTAAGTTCTTCTTCAGTAATACCATCCTTAATAAAACGAGCAATTTCTTCTTTAAAACCTAACTGTACTTTTGCAGCATTCTCAGGTGCATAAATGGCATAAACAAACGCAGAAGAATTCTTATTATCGACATCATCATCAACATTAACTCTACCTCCAGCTCCATAACTAACACCATCTTGCTGACGTAAACGATTGGCTATTCTGGAAGACAAAAAACCTCCTCCTAAAATTTCTCCGGCAACTTGAATTGCAGCATAATCTGCATCATCTTTACTACATTCTAAAGACAATACTCCAAAAGAAATAGCATTCTTTTTATCTGGTGTTAATATATTCTCATTAACTACATTATTCTTCTGATGTTTGTTACTAATTTTCGTGAAAGGTAAATCTGATTTAAAATCTCCAAACTCTGTATCGAAATAATTTTTTAATGTTTGTTCATCAATATTTCCTATGGCAATTAAAGTTGCATTATCAGATATACCATAAAATTCATTATAATATGCTTTAATAGACTTTGTAGTTACTTCATTTATAGCAACAATCTCTTCTTCTAATGACATATTATAAAGAGGATGCCCTTTCTCATATTTTTGATTTAATAAACGCACTTTTTTTATAGCTAAAAACTGAGGATCTGTTTTACTTTCTTCAAGTTTTGCTAGAGCTTGTGTTTTAAGCTTTTCAAGTTCAGTAGCATCAAATACTGGGTTTTTTAACATGTCTGTCATTATTGCTAAAGCTTCCATAAGATGGTCTTCAGTAGTATTTATATTGACATTAACACGACCATTAGATCCATTTATATTTACAGAAGATTTTATTGCACTTAATTTATCCTCAATATCTTGTCGAGAATTATTTTTAGTGCCTTTATTTAGCATTCTAGCAGTATAACCTGCTACACTTCCTTTATTCATTAACTGATCTACATTTCCTGTTCTCATAATAAATGAAAGCGTCACTGTTTTACCACGATTGTTCTTTTTAATAAAACCGTATTCAATAGGACTTTTTTCAAGTTTTCCTGTAGCTAATCTATTTTGAATATTGTCATAAGAGATATCAAAGGCTTCTCCAGTTCCATACCCTTCTTTTCCTTTATAATTAGCAGCTAATTCTGCTAGACCTTCAGTATGTTCTATATCAACTCGTATTGGTGTTTTTGTTGGCACGAAGTTTCCAACAGTTCTATTCGTATTAATAAAATACCGTTGGATTGCTGCATTTACTTTATCTGCGGTCATGCTTTCAATTCGGTCACGACGAATAAAAGCGAGTCTCCAATCTCCTGCTCCAATAAATTCAGTTAAATAAGTACCTAATCGAGAAGAATTTCTATTGATTTGATCTATTCCTTTTAATATATTAGATTTCGCACGATTTACTTCTTCATCTGTGACAGGATTTTTACCATAATCATCTAAAAGCGATAAAAATATAGATTCTGCTTCAGCTAAAGATTTATCTGAAGGCACATCAACACTCAAATACATAAATGAAGGCTCCTTTACAAAAGGCATAAAAGCTGACACACTAGAAGCTTTCTTTTCATCTACTAATGCTTTATATAATCTTCCAGATGGCGCATCAACAAGTATTTCTTTAGCAACTTCAAGAGCTGCAAAATCTTCATGAGATCCAGCTGCAGTATGATATAATGCAGATACTATTTGCAAATCTCCTACACGACTTAAAGTCACACGTTTTTCGCCATCTTGAGGAGGTTCAATAGTCGGAATATCTCTTAAAGGTGTATCAGGATTTTTTATACCATCAAATTTCTTTTGAATTAAAGCTAAGGTTTTATCAGCTTCAAATTTACCAGTCACTAATAGCACAGCATTATCTGGACGGTAATATTTATTATAGAATGCTTTTAAATTTTCAATAGGTACGCGTTCAATATCAGAACGATTACCTATAGTTGTCTGACCATAGTTATGCCATAAATAAGCATTACTAATTACATTATCTGCCAAAACTCCAGATGGTGAGTTCTCACCCATTTCAAATTCATTTCTAACCACAGTAAACTCAGATTGCAAATCATCATTCAAAATAAATGAATTAACCATTCTGTCAGCTTCAAGATCTAAAGCCCAATCTAGATTCTCATCTGTAGCATTAAATGTTTCATAATAATTGGTACGATCATACCAAGTGGTTCCATTTGGTCTTGCACCATGAGAGGTCAATTCCTCAGGAATATTTGGATGATTTGTTGATCCTTTAAAAAGCATATGCTCCAATAAATGAGCCATTCCTTTTTCACCATAACCTTCATGTCTCGACCCTACATTATAGGTAATATTTACAGTTATTGTTTGTGAAGAATTATCTTGAAATAATAGCACTTTCAAGCCATTATCAAGAATATACTCGTTAATTCCTTCAACACTTGCCGTTTGCTTCACTTGTGCTTCGATTGAAATCGAAATAACTAGGAATAAAACAAATGACATTGTAATTTTAAAAAGATGATTGATTTTTTTCATAATAAGTAGTTATTGTTGTTTACAAAGATATTGTTTAGAAACTTAAATTAATGTTAAATAACTCAATAAAATTAAGGGTTTACACCTATAATCCAAAAGGCAAATTCAAAAAATCTTACGTATTTATCTAGCTTATATTTTCTTTTTAATTTTAAATAAAACCATTAAATACTTGTAGCGTACTAACTATTAGCACATTACTAATTCTTCCACAAAAACACTGATGCCTAAACATTAGATTTTCTCAAATCTAGCTTGAAAAAATCTTAAATATTTAGGCTCAAAAATCATTTTTAGACCTTTAATTTTTTCTCTGTTTTCATAAACATATTCTACAGATTCAGCAATGACATCCATATGAGCTTGAGTATATACTCTTCTTGGAATGGTTAATCTCACCAACTCCAAATTAGGGTAATTATGCTCACCTGTTTTCTTATTTCTTCCAGCAGAAACAATACCTCTTTCCATAGTTCTAACTCCAGAATCTATATAAATTTCTGCTGATAATGTTTGAGCTGGAAACATATCCTGTGTTAGATGTGGTAAGAACTTTTTTGCATCTAAAAACACACCATGTGTTCCAATTGGATTTACAATTGGAATCCCCGCTTTTTGAAGTTTTTCACCAAGATATTGTACTTGCCCAACTCTTGCTCTAATATGATCGTCCTGAATAGATTCAGTAATTCCTATGGCTAGTGCTTCCATATCTCTTCCTGCCATACCTCCATACGTATGAAGACCTTCGTATACAACTACTAAATTTCTTGCCTCTTCAAATACTTCAGGATCATTAACCGCAAGAAAACCTCCAATACTCACTAACGCATCTTTTTTTGAACTCATTGTTGCAGCATCGGTAAGATTGCAAATCTCTTTAACAATTTCAGCTACAGATTTATCTTCATAGCCCATTTCATATTGTTGAATCATGTATGCATTTTCGGCAACACGAGTCATATCGTGAACAATTTTAATACTGTACTTGTTAGTTAATGCTCTTACTTCTTTTAAATTACCTAAAGAAATTGGTTGTCCACCAGCCATGTTTACAGTTGTAGCCATACACACATAAGGTATATTTTCAGCACCTTTTTCTAATATAAGCTGCTCTAATTTATCTAGACAAATATTCCCTTTAAACCTAAAATTACTTTCAGAATCATGAGCTTCATCAATAATGACATCGACAAATGTTCCTCCAGCTAATTCTTGATGAAGACGTGTTGTTGTGAAATACATATTCCCTGGAAGAAAATCCCCCTTTTTAATCAAAATCTTAGAGATTATATGTTCAGCTCCACGACCTTGATGCGTTGGAATCACATATTTATATCCATAATGTTTTTGAATAGCTTCCTCCATATGATAAAAATTTTCACTTCCAGCATAGGCTTCATCTCCCATCATAATTCCAGCCCATTGTCTATCGCTCATTGCCGAAGTTCCACTATCCGTTAATAAATCGATATAAACATCTCTAGATTTTAAAAGAAACGTATTATAACCCGCTTCTTGAATAAATTGTTCACGCTCTTTTTGAGTATTCATAAAGACAGGCTCTACCATTTTAATTTTGTAGGGTTCTGCCCATGATCTTTTTCGTGCCATACTATGTTTAAATATATATTGAGTAATAAAAATATCTTATTACTTTCTTGACTTTAATACCTTTAATAGTGTTTTTAATAATGGAAATGATATCATAACAATTGAGACTGCTAATCCAAATCCAAATACAAAAATGGTTATATAAACAGCATGTAAAGAGTCTTGCATTTCTGAAAAGAGAATATTTTCAGAAAAATACATCCAATGACTTTTTTTTATGCCAGCAATAAGCAATGAACACCAAAACAAAAAGAGAGAAACTCTAAATAAAAGATGGCCTTTTTTAACTGCAAATTGATTGATATTAAAAGATGGTTTAATTTTAGAAACAATAAAAAATACTGATGCTAATAGAATTGTTGTATTGATCCCAATGGTTGTTCCCATAGAATGCGCTACTGTAATGTGAGTTCCATGTGTAAAAAAATTAATCGCTGGAATTGAGAATAATAAAGCAAGAATTAAGTTTAAAAATACCCAAAAATCTGTTGTCATTAAAAACCGATATGCCATACAATAATTTTCTTTATTTTCTTTAGTTAAAGATTTTTTCCAACCGTAAATAATATTGAGTAGAATAATCCATTCCGTCATACTAATAGCATAAGCGACATAGCGAATCCAAGGTTTCATAGGGATTAAATAGGTGTGATGAGCCCAACCAAACATAAGGTTTGTTAAGCCAAGAAAATAAAAAAAGAATACTATTTTTCCTCTAGCTACAGAATTGTCATTTTTAATTTTTGACATCATGTAAATGGCTATTCCGTAAACCAACATATTCCAAGACCCAACAAATGAACCATATGATTTCCATTGCACAGTAACATCTCTAACTATATAATCCCTAAAATATGGAAATAACCAAAGGTTAGCTTCGCATAAGTGATAAATCATAAATGTAATTCCTGTTCCCCACATCCAATAATAAACAGGCCAATTTGAGATTTGCTTACGTAATGTTTTAAAATAATTTACGCCAAATAATAGCCAACCAATTAATATAGGAATTGTAAGTATTGGCGTATAGGCTAAATACTCTCTGCCTTCCATTTTCCCCATTAATAATGAAGCGTAAATAGCAATTCCAGTACATAAAAAAATAATGAAATGAACCTTGATTAAGCTCTTTGAAAATAATTTTAATTTTTCAATGTAGATTAAATAAAAATAAATGCTTCCTGTAGCACATAATACAATCCATGAAACAACAGAGGTCACATGAAAGGGTCTCATTTTATTAAAAGGAAGAGTTTCTTTTAAGAACTCAGGAATAATATATTGTACAGATGATAGCAAACCGAAAATAATTCCCAAAAGCAAACTACTTAGAGCAAAAATTATAAAAAATAGTGGGAATTTATTCTTCATTTTTAGTTTTTAAATTTACCCAACCAATAATACTAAAATCTGCATCATAATTTGGATAATATCCTGTACTATCAATAAGTTTTAAATAAGCTACAATGGCATTTTTTTCATTTTCAGAAAAATTAAATTTTGGCATAGATTTAATTCCACTATTCAAAAAAGCTTTAATATAATTCGGTCCTTTATGTGGTGAAGAATATACATTAGTTAAATCTGGCCCTAAATAGCCACCCAAACCATAAACTTGATGACAAGACCAACAATTATTATTTTGCCATAATTGTTGCCCATGGGAAGCTTCAAGTGATAATTTGACAGGCTTTTTACAATTATTTGAGGTATAAACCAAACCGTTATAAACACAAAGTAGTGCTAATAAAACAGAAATTATTATGAAGTTTTTTTGCCTTTTACTTGACATAAATTTCAGATTCAAGTTTAATTTTAAACAATGAATTCAGCTAATAAATTGTATTGAACAACAACTAAAGTTAATGAATTATTCATGCATAAAAAATCTTCATAAATTTAATAAAAAACTTTCTTTTATTATCGATTTATAAGCTATTTTTATAATAAATTTTATGTAACTTATGTTATGATAAATAAACAACTCATAAGCCCTGAAAGCATTGTTATTATTGGCGGTTCTAACGATATCAAAAAGCCTGGCGGTAAAATTCTAAAGAACTTAATTGATGGAGGTTATCAAGGTCGGTTAAATGTTGTTAATCCTAAAGAAAAAGAGGTGCGAAAAACAAGGTGTTTTTCGAATGTAAGTGAGCTTTCAAATACTGATCTAGCAATACTTGCAATTCCTGCAAAACATTGTTTAGAAACCATTACCATTTTAGCTAAAGAAAAAAATACAAAAGCTTTTATTATTCTTTCTGCAGGATTTGCAGAAGCAGGTGAAATCGGCAAGAAAATGGAACAAGATATTGTTACAATTATTAATAGTGTAAATGGTTGTTTAATTGGCCCTAACTGCATAGGAATAATAAACGAAAACTATAAAGGTGTTTTTACGTCTCCTATTCCAAAATACAATGCTAATGGTTGTGATTTAATTTCTGGTTCTGGTGCAACTGCTGTTTTTATTATGGAAGCAGGAATCCCATTAGGAGTGGAATTTGCTAATGTGTATTCTGTAGGAAATGCAGCTCAAACTTCTGTTGAGGATGTTTTAGAATATATGGATCTTCATTTTGACATTTCGAAAGACCCTGCTATAAAGTTATTGTATTTAGAAACCATAAAAAACCCTCAAAAATTACTCAAGCATGCTTCTTCATTAATTATGAAAGGCGCAAAAATTGCTGCAATTAAAGCAGGTAGCACAATAGCAGGTAGTAGAGCTGCTACTTCTCATACTGGAGCTATAGCAAGCTCAGATGTTACAATTAGAGCTCTTTTTAAAAAAGCTGGAATCGTTTATTGTAGTAGTAGAGAAGATTTATTAAGCGTTGCATCCATATTTAATTATAAAAAGCTAAACGGAAAAAATATTGCTATTATTACACATGCTGGAGGTTCTGCAGTAATGCTTGCAGATGAACTTTCAAAAGGAGGGTTAAATATTCCAACAATTGAAGGTGAAGATGCAAACAAATTAAAAACTTTTTTATATTCAGGATCTTCTGTCAATAATCCGATCGATTTTCTTGCCACAGGAACAGCTGAACAATTAGGAATAATTATAGATTATTGTGAACATAAATTCGATTTTATTGATGCTATGGTAGTTGTTTTTGGTAGCCCTGGCTTATTCGATGTTGAAAATGTTTATAATGTATTAAGTGTGAAACTTGAAGTTTGTAAAAAACCAATCTATCCTGTTTTACCATCGGTAATTAATGCTAGAAAAGAAATATCAAAATTTTTAGAAAGTGGTCATATAAATTTTCCTGACGAAGTTGTACTAGGAAAAGCTTTAGCTCAAGTATATAAAACACCTTTACCTATTTCAGAAAAAATCACTTTACCAAAAATTAATTTTGACAAAGTGAGATCAATCATTGATAATGCTTCAAATGGATATCTAGATTCAAAAACAACAGCATTTTTATTAGATGCTGCACAAATTCCTAGAATTAAAGAAGTCGTTGAAAGTGACAAAAAGAGATTACTTTCAAAATTTGAAAAAAAGAATTTCCCACTGGTTATGAAAGTCATAGGCCCTTTGCATAAATCTGATGTTAAAGGTGTTATTTTAAATATAACTACCATGAAGAAAGCAGCAAAATATTTTGATAAACTCATGGAAATTGAAAATGCTACAGGAGTTTTAGCACAGCCCATGTTAACTGGATTAGAATTATATGTCGGCGTTAAAAAAGAAGAAGGTTTTAATCATACAATAGTCTGTGGATTAGGTGGCGTTTTTGTTGAAATACTCAATGATATTTCAGCTGGCTTAAGCCCATTATCTAAACCTGAAATAGAAAAAATGGTTCAATCATTAAGAGGTTATAAACTTATTCAAGGTACAAGAGGAATGGAAGGTGTTAATGAAGAAAAATTTATTGATATCATTCAACATATTTCTGCATTAGTTGAAGCAGCTCCAGAAATTATAGAAATGGATATAAATCCATTAATTGGAACTCAAAAAGAAATTATAGCTGTAGATGTTCGTATTCATATTCAAAAATAAACTGATACTAAAACTTAATCAGTAATATCACAGTTATAAAAACACCTAAATAGCCTAATAATAGAATCTGCCAAGCTTTATTTGCTTTTTTCATTTCCATAAAATTAAAAGCAACTCCTATAAATTTTAAAACTGCAAATAATAAAATTAATGGAACAATATAGCTTATAGTAGTTTTTGAAATAACTCCAGCAATAACAGTTAATATTAATAAGATGAGCCACGTAATGGTATTACTTTTATTCATAACTAAAAGATTAAATAAATTATTGGAAAGAGTAAAAGCCAAATTAAATCACACATATGCCAAAAAGCTGCACTTGCTTCTACATCTTCAATTTTTGTGGTAGATTTTTCTTTTTTAATTCCGAAATAAACTGTTGCTAAAATCACCAATCCAACAATAACGTGAATCACATGAAATAAAGTTAATAACCAATAAAACGTAAAAAACGTGTTATAAGAAATATCTAAACCAGCTTCTAATTTCGTATTATACTCAATGACTTTTAACATTAAAAAAAATACACCGAAAAGCATAGCCATTAATAAATATTTCTGTGATTTTTGTTTGTGCTTGTTTTTCAATTCATGAACCGAAACAGCCATAAAAAACCCACTCGTTAACAACAAAACTGTATTTATAGTTCCATAAGTTACATTTAGCAACAAACGTGATTCATGAAAAATTTCAGGTTCCTGATTTCCGTAATACACCATAGCAATTAAAGCAACTCCAAATGTTATGAGTTCTAAAAAAATAATAATCCATAATAGAATTCCACCTGGTGGATAATAAATATTCCTATAATCTATTATCGCTTTATTCATTAATGTCAATTTTATTAAAGCTGTTATTTTTAATTAAATAGGTGTCCTTTTGATTCACATTCCAAGATTTCTCTTGAATTGTATTCAATCCTTTTATTGAGAACTCTATTGAAAGTGTATCTACATTTCTAACTAAGACAATCTTTTCAAAAGTATTTTGAATAGCAGATTTTAAAGTCAAATTCGGACATTTATTTAATTTATAAACTGCCAGCATATCATTAGAAAACCATTGCAAAAGATTATTTAAATGATTACCATTGCATTCATCTTCAATATTCAATTCCTTTAATATCTGACATTTAATTTTTGATGAATTTTTATCACATTCGTTGCCATAAGCATACAAATACCAAGTTAACAATGCTTTTTCTGGTGTTTGTATTTTATTTAAATATCCTGAATTTATTTTATTATTTTCATATACCACATTTGTAATTGTGGTTTCTTGTTTAGTGCAAGAACACAGAAACAACAAAAATAAGAGTGCTATTCTCATGATTGATGCTTGATTTTCTCATACAGCTTCACTAAAGATTGTAATAACTCGACAGGTGTTGTAAGAATTTGATAATGGTTCTGCCCAAACATTTGTGGCAAATAATATTTAGCTTGTGCCTCAATTGCTAATGCATACGAATTAATTTGACGCTCGTTTAATTCTCTTAAAGCTTGTTTTACATCGTTAATTCCATATTTACCTTCGTATTTATCATAATCATTAGGCTTACCATCTGAAATTAAAATCACCCATTTATTCTTAGTATCTCTCTTATCTAATAATGCACCTGAATGACGTAAAGCAGTTCCGATACGTGTATAACCATTAGGCTCAATTGCTCCAACTTTAAATTTGGCTTTATTCCAATCTTCATCAAAATCTTTAAGCGTTAAATAAGTTGAATGGTTTCGAGTTTTAGAATAAAAACAATTGATAGAAAAATCGATATTAAACTCATCTAAAATTTCTCCAAATAAAATAGACACTTGTTTTTCAACATCAATAACTCTATTACCAGCAGCATAACCGTCACTAGAAAGACTAATATCTAAGAGTAATAATATTGATAAGTCTTTCTCTTTTTTACGCTTAGAAAGATATATTTTTTCTGATGGTGTGTGCCCAGAATTGACATCAACAAATAAATCTGTAATAGCATCAATATCGAATTCTTGTCCTTGAGTTTGTCTACGTTGCTGATGATATTTGTTATTAACTGTGGTAAGCATCTTTCTTAAACCAACTAAAGTAGACCGATTTTGATTCAAAGTATTTTTGTAATATGTAACATCAGATTTTAATTGTGTTTTTGGATACACTTTACAAAAATTCTCTTTATATGTTCGCTTAGAATAATCCCATTCATCATATGTCACATAATACCCTTTACTATCACTTTCGGCACTTTCAGAAATTGTAGTGTTCTCAATAAAATCGGCCTGATATATAGAATGCGCTGTGTCATCTACACGAACCGTATATTTCATATTAACCTCATCTAGTGCATTAGAGTGGTCATCTAAGTCGTCATCGCCATCCATATCTCTAAAATTTCCACCAAATTCTTCAGCTGTTTCTACTTTTTCAAACTGATGCTGTAAAACAGCATCTTCCATCTGTTTCTTATCGATTTGTACAGAAATAATTTCTTCAACTGCTTTCGATTTAATAATTGTTTTTTGTTGTTCTTCAATAGCAGTTTTGACTTTTTCTGAGAAATTTTTTAATTTCTTATTTGAATCATCTTCTGGTATATTTAGCATCCATTTTCCATAAATAAAAGAATAATCAATAGAAGTCACATTTTTAGATTTACGTTTATAAAAGTCAACAAATTTTTGATGATACTTTTCTGCAACTGGAAATTGTTGAAACAAATTTTTTAATACTTCTGTTGAAGTTTCTTCTGCTTTTCTTTGTGATTCTTTCAGATTATGTTCAGCATGATCTTTCCAATTCAAATCTAAATTCTTCTGAACAGATAAGTATAACACTCTAAATAAATAAAATGATGTATTCTCTTCTATAGTTGGAAATTCTGAAAAATTTTCAGGCAAGAAAAAATTATTATTTTTATAACCTCCTTCTCTTTCAGCATCAAATAACTCAATGGGTTTACCTGTTATAGCTCTTGCAAAAATGTAGAGACGAGATTTAATATCATTTAAATTAACCACATCTAATAAACCAGCCTCTTTCTTTTTTTTACGTCGCTTAAAATAGTAAGCTAGCTTTGTAAAAATATATTCATCTGGTTCAAACTCGAACATGGTAAATTAATTATATCATTAAATCTGTAAGGTTCTTAAGTGCTTCAATTGTATCTAGATCATCTGTTAAAGGTTCTACTATTGCTACATGAACTGCTAGTCGCTTTGGCAGTCCCGAATGAATTAGTTTTGCAGCATCTACTAATAAACGTGTTGATACTGTTTCTGTGAGACCTAATTCAGTTAAATTTCTGATCTTTGTTGCAATATTTACTAATTTTTTAGCAATTATAAGCTCTACTTTCGTTTCATTTACTAAAATTTCTGCTTCATATTTAGGCTCTGGATAATTAAAAGAAATAGCAACAAAGCGTTGTCTAGTAGATGGTTTTAATTCTTTGAATCCGCGCTGATATCCTGGGTTAAAAGAAGCTACTAGCATAAAATCTTCATGAGCTTTTATTGTTTCACCTAATTTATCGATAAACAATTCCCTCCTATGATCTGTAAGAGAATGTATTGCAACAATAACATCTGGTCTTGCTTCTGCAATTTCATCTAAATACAAAATTGAGCCTTTTTTAACTGCAGCTGTAAGTGGACCATCCAACCATACAGTTTCTGCTCCTTTAATAATAAAACGACCTATTAAATCTGTAGACGATGTTTCTTCGTGACAACTGACTGTAATTAATGTTTTATCTAATTTATGAGTCATAAACTCTATAAATCTAGATTTTCCAGTTCCTGTTGGCCCTTTCAACAAAAAAGGGATTCTGTTTTTGTAGGATTGTTCAAAAACTTCAACTTCTTTTCCTAATTGATGGTAATATGGAATTTTACTCATTTTTAAAATAAAACTTTAACTAAGTAATTGTAACAACAAAGTTACTAAACAAAAAGGAGTATTTAGTCTTTTTTAGCTTTGATTAGCATTTAATAACGATTTTAGATTTTACTAATTGAATTTATTTTTAAACTAATTTGTTTTAATGTTTTGTACTAGCTTGGAATTCATTTACTAAACTTATATAAGGAGTAATTCTTTTGACTCTAAAATCATAAACTTTATTTGAAATTTTCTTGTGAGGGATTTCAAATTTTGACTTTACTTTTTTCTTAATTCATTAAAATTATTCTAAGGTTTAATTAAAAAAAGATATCGATATCTTTTTTATTTAGAATAACTATAAATTGTCAAAACATGACAAATGTCAGTTTTTAAAAACCCTCATTTATTAATTTTGTTATGTAACATATGTTACATAACTATATTAATCTATTACACCTATGATTAGTAAAACTTTAACTCCGTTTATATTTATCCTCCTTTTATTTATAAATTTTTCATTACAAGCTCAAGATGGCGAAAACCTTTTTAAAACAAAATGTGCAGCTTGTCATAAAACAAGCAGTAAAAAATTAATTGGTCCAGGATTAGCAAATGTACATGATAAGCGATCTAAAGAATGGTTTAAAAGCTTTGTTGTTTCTTCTCAATCATTTATTAATAGTGGTGACACAGAAGCAATAAAAATATTTGAAGAATTTAATAAAGTAATAATGCCAGATCAAGCATTATCAGATGCTGATATAAATGCTCTTTACGAATACATAAAAAGCGTAAGCCCAACAAAAACTGATGCTACTTCAACAGACACTTTAGAAGAGGAAGAAGTGCCGTTCGAACCTACCGAAGAAGAAACACTTATTGGTCGATCTCTTTTTTCTGGTAAACAAAAGTTTGAAAATAGTGGCCCTTCTTGCATCTCTTGCCATGATGTCAAAGATGATAATACAATTGCTGGAGGTGGATTGGCAGTTGACTTAACAGATGTTTATGACAGACTTGGAAAGAGTGGTATTGAAGCTATGATTAAAGGACTCCCTTTCCCTCAAATGAAAATCTCATATCAAAATCACTTAATCACAGAAACAGAAGCACTTCAATTAACTGCATATTTAAAAAATGTTAGTGAAGAACGTTTTTATCAATATGGAACGTCATATCAAAGATTGCTTTTAACAGGAGGCATAATAGGATCCGTTTTGTTAATGGGGATTTTTCCTTTGTTTTGGTATAAGCGTAAAAAGGAAAGTGTGAATAAAAGAATTTATGAAAGACAAATTAAGTCTCATAATTAATAATGTAACTAATTAAACTAATACTATGAGTTGGATAGAAGATATTATATCACCTCAAACAAGACAATGGGAAGAATTTTATAAAAATCGTTTTCAACACGATAGAATTGTTAGAAGTACTCACGGTGTAAATTGTACTGGTGGATGTTCTTGGCAGATTCATGTTAAAGAAGGAATCGTTGTTTGGGAAACTCAACAATTAGATTATCCTTTATTAGAAGATACGTTACCTCCTTACGAACCACGTGGTTGTCAGAGAGGTATTTCTTTTTCTTGGTATTTGTATAGTCCATTAAGAATTAAATACCCTTTAGTTAGAGGTGCTATGTTAGATGCTTATAGAGCCGAAAAAGAAAAATGTGGTGATCCATTACAAGCTTGGGAAAATTTACAGAATAATAAAGAAGCAAGAAAACGATACCAACATGCCAGAGGAAAAGGTGGATTTAGAAGAGTTCACTGGGATGATGTTTTAGAGATAATGGCAGTAGCAAATATTTATACTGCAAAAAAATACGGTCCAGACAGAGTTGTTGGATTTTCACCTATTCCTGCAATGTCAATGCTTAGTTATGCAGCAGGATCAAGATTCTTACAACTTTTTGGAGGAGTAAATCTAAGTTTCTACGACTGGTACTGTGATCTACCAAATGCATTCCCAGAAATTTGGGGAGAACAAACCGATGTTTGTGAAAGTGCCGATTGGTACAACGCAAAAATGGTTGCCGTAATGGGCGCGAACTTAAACATGACTAGAACTCCTGATTGTCACTTCTTTGCCGAATCAAGACATAATGGTACAAAAGCTGTGGTTTTTTCACCAGATTTTAATCAGGTAGCAAAATATGCCGATCAATGGGTGCCTTTGCATGCAGGTAGTGATGGTGCATTTTGGATGGCTGTAACTCATGTTATTTTAAAAGAATTCCACCATGATAAAAAGACACCTTACTTTATAGAATATACAAAACGCTATACTGATAGTCCATATTTAGTTGTGCTAAAAGAAGAAGGAAAGCACTACTCAGCCGGAAGATTAATGCGTGCTAATCAATTGGAACAACATAAAGATATTGACCAAGGTGATTGGAAATTTGTAAACATCGATGAAGAAAGTGGGGATTTTGTAATTCCTAAGGGAAGTTCTGGTTATAGATGGCAAGAAGAGAAGGGAAAATGGAATATGAAATATGAAGATGGTGAATCAGATAAAGAATATAATCCTGTTTTAAGTCTTTTAGAGAGTAAAGACGAAATAGCTCAAGTTGAATTTACAGAGTTTGGTCTAGATAAAAAAGCCTTAAGAGGAGTTCCCGTTAAAAGAATTCAAACTGTAGATGGCGAAAAATTGGTAACTACAGTTTACGATTTAACGATGGCACAATATGGTGTTAGTAGAGGACTTGATGGAGATTATCCAAAAGGATATGATGAAAAAGATCAGGCATATACACCTGCATGGCAAGAGATATTTACTGGGATTGATGCCAATATGGTAATCAATTATGCAAGAGAATGGGCAAATACAGCAGAAGTAACCGAAGGGAAATGTATGATTATTATTGGAGCAGGAATTAATCACTGGTATCATAATAATTTAATATACCGTTCTGGTATTATGGCCTTAATGCTAACAGGATGTGTTGGTAAAAATGGTGGTGGCATGAATCATTATGTAGGTCAAGAGAAATTAGCACCAGGCGATTCTTGGGGCTCTATTGCATTTGCAAAAGACTGGCAAGGTCCATCTAGACTACAACAAGCTCCAATCTGGCATTATATAAATACGTGTCAATATAGATACGACGGTCATTCTTCAAGGTATAATACAGTTCCTGAAAATGAGATGACTGCTGGTCATCATGCAGACCATATATTTAAATCTGTAAGAATGGGATGGATGCCTTTCTTCCCTCAGTTCGATCAAAATACATTAGAGCTTAGTAAAGAAGCTATGGCGAACGGAGCTAAAACAGATGAGGAAATTCAAAAATATGTTCTTGAAAAATTGAAGAGTAAAGAATTAGGATATGCCGTAGGAGATCCTGAAAATGACTTTAACTTCCCAAGAACTTGGTATATCTGGAGAGGAAATGCTATTTCTGGTTCTATGAAGGGAAATGAGTTTGCTTTAAAACATTATTTAGGAACAACATCTAATGCTATTTCTAAAGATTACAATGAAGAAAAAACCAAAGAAGTAAAATGGCACGAAATAGCTCCGACAGGGAAAATGGATTTAGTAATAGATCTTAATTTCCGTATGGACTCTTCAGCTTTATATTCTGATATTGTATTACCTGCAGCATCTTGGTATGAAAAAGCAGATTTAAATAGTACAGATATGCATTCGTTTATTCACCCACTTTCACAAGCTATAGCTCCAGTTTGGGAATCCAAATCAGATTGGGAAATATTCAAAGCAATCGCTAAAAAAACTAGTGAACTTTCAGAAAAATATCTTTCAGAAACACAAACAGATATTGTAACAACTGCAATCGCTCATGACTCGAGTGGTGAAGTTGCACAAAAAGATATTAAAGATTGGTATCATGGCGAATGTGAAGCAATTCCTGGTAAAACAATGCA